>Ga0247727_10008758_pt1 | contig 18646 bp, 13 predicted proteins | sample WisWelCaveWW1625_FD_202498 | JGI IMG/M metagenome (GOLD analysis project Ga0247727, IMG submission 202498) | Biofilm microbial communities from Wishing Well Cave, Virginia, United States - WW16-25 | ecosystem: Environmental > Aquatic > Deep subsurface > Groundwater > Cave microbial mat | place... | reverse complement strand
ACCGACATCCGCCTGGCAGAAAACTGGCTTTGGTTCAATGCCCACCTGCGCGGTGATTATTCATTCGGTGATGCCGAGGAGAAACTCCTTGAGGTCAATTCCGTCAGGTGGTATCAACTCGGCCGGCCATTCACCAACAACTTCAATTGGGGAATCAATCTCGGATTCACAATAGTTGCTGAAGTTGGTCAGGGCAGTGGCAAGGGCGGACAGTTTTGGTTCAGGTGAAGAAAAGGGAGCAATGAACAAAGCCGGAGCGAAGCGGAGGTCCCGATAATTTCTATAGCAAATTGGGGGGAAGCAAAGAACAAAGAGCAATGAACGGTGGATGACCAACTTTGCGATTTGGTGCAGTGAAAGTATATTTGTGACCGATTGGGGGATTAGCTCAGCTGGCTAGAGCGCTTGACTGGCAGTCAAGAGGTCATCGGTTCGACTCCGATATTCTCCACGGAATCCGCCGGAATAATCCGGCGGATTTTTTTTGTCTCCGTTCACTGAAGTGAACGGCGAATGAGAATAGTGACCAGGAGGCATTGTTTCACTTCCTTCTCCCATCCCATTGTAGCAGTCTGATACGCCGTAGGGAAAATATTCGTGAAAGGTATAGGACCTTCCCATTGAATCGCTGTCGTAAATGATAACAGTAGTCTCCCCGGTAGCCGGATTTCCACTTTGCCAGAATGTCACCCAACCGGGAAAAGAACAAGAACTATCTTCAATCTCGTTTGAAACTCTGTAATTCCATGCTCTCGGGTCTGGACAACGGCATGCTGGCTGGTACCAACCGATAGCAAGCAATAGAAGGAGGAAAGCGAGGAATGAGATCGGAATGAATCATAAATTTTTCATTGTTTTTTATTTCAAGAATGGATCAGAAGATTATGAAACAAGGTCCGATGATTTTGACCCTGGCCGAAACTGATTTCCGCCACGGCTTCCATTCTGTTTGCGGTTTTTGCAAATAGTTGAATTGGTTTCCTTCTTATTCCCTCTATAAATTGATTTTTGCGAAAGACGATGAAAGATTTGCATTAATTGCAATACTTCATGGCACACATCCTCTCCAAATCCTCTTTCATTACTGGTTGTCAATGCGCAAAAGCTCTTTGGCTGTCAAAAAACCGGCGTGACCTGATCCCGGCTCTTGTACCTGCTTTGCAGGCGATATTTGACCAGGGGAGGGAATTTGGAAAGCTTGCACATTCCCTGTTTCCCGGTGGGGTGGATGTCAGCCCCGAATCCCATTTCCATTATGACCCCTCCATCGAAGAAACGAAACGGTTGATTGAGCAGGGTGCGCCGGCCATCTACGAGGCATCTTTTCGGGAAAATGAAGTCCTGGTAGCGGTGGATATTCTGCAGAATGCCGGCGACGGATGGAATGCATTCGAAGTAAAATCCAGCACATCTATTAAGAAAGTGTATATCATTGATGTCGCCGTTCAGTATTGGGTGATGAACCGAGCCGGATTGAAAATCAGGAATATTTCCGTGATTCTCGTGAACAATCAGTATGTAAGACGTGGAATTCCTGACCATTCGGCCCTTTTCAAACTAGTGCCGGTTCTGGATGAAGTTCTCGCACTTCAGAGCTGGATCGGTGAAGCCATTGAAGAATTGAAGGCAGTTGCCAATTCTGAAACGGAACCCGGCATTTCCATCGGAACGCATTGCTCCGATCCGTATGTATGTCAATTCATGGATCATTGCTGGTCTCATATACCGGAATATTCGGTGTTTGATATCAGCCGCATCGGGAAGAAAGCATGGGAATTGTACCGCAAAGGCATCATGAATACCGTGGACATTCCGGAAGGTTTCAAATTGTCTGACCGTCAGCAAATACAGGTCGGAGGAGACAAGACCGGGGGACGAATATTCAACGCGGCTGCGATTTCTGAATTTCTTGGCGGCATCAGGTATCCGATCAGATTCCTGGATTTTGAATCTGTCATGCCTTTGTTGCCGATGTTCGACGAATCCAGACCTTACCAGCAATTGGTCTTCCAGTTTTCTCTGCACCAGATAGGAAATGAAAATTCGGAAATTGAACACTTTGAATTTCTGGCAGAATCCGCCGGAAAAGATCCGAGGCTTGCAGTGTTGAACGAACTTCGCAGAACGCTTGGGAAATCCGGCTCAATTGTGGTTTACAACCAGCAGTTTGAAATCACGCGGTTGAATGAAATGGCTCGTGATTTTCCGGAATTCGCCGTTGACATTAATGGCTGGATCAAGCGGATCATTGATCTGATGAGTCCGTTCCGTGCAGGTGATTTTTACCTGCCGGCGATGCGGGGTTCCTATTCCATCAAAAAGGTACTTCCTGCACTTTTTCCGGAAATGAATTACGATGATCTGGAGATCAGGGAAGGAGGGACTGCCAGCCTGACATTTCTGCAGATGATGACCGGGGAATTCACCGGCGACCTGTCCCATACCAGGAATGCATTGAAAGAATACTGCAAAATGGATACTCTGGCGATGGTCAGAATCTGGCAGAAGCTGATGTCATCGGACTGAAATTTTCATGAAGCCGTTTTTTCGTTACCATTCCCAGGTTCTGTTCCGGTAGCATTTCCGCTTTTTGGCCGGAAATCAGCAATGTTTGCATGCAAACCGCGGCAATGGCGATTGCCTTTGAGAGAGGAAGTTTGTTACGCGGATGGTGAATTTTTCCGTTTCACACCATGTAAACATTGCATAATTTGCTCATGGGGAGGAGGATGGCGGCCCCGGACGTTTATATTAAAAGATTAATATATAAGAGTATATTAACTTGTATTTATCAGGCTCTGCCAGGTTCTGAATCAATAGGACTGGATTTCCCCCGGCAATTCGTCAGGCGCCGCCGGGAATTCGCCCTCCCATTTCGCAACCACAACACTCGCAAGACAATTCCCCATGACATTGACTGAAGTTCTTGCCATATCCATCAATTCGTCCACGCCGATGATGAGATATATCGGTTCCAGCGGGAGTCCGAATTGCGCAGCCGTTCCCATCAGAATCACCAGGCTGGCCCTTGGAACCCCGGCAACACCTTTGCTTGTCAGCATCAGTGTAAGTACGATGACCAATTGTTCCGCAAACGTGAATTCGATCCCCGCCGCCTGGGCGACAAAGATGGAAGCCAGCGCCAGATAAAGTGTGGTGCCATCTAAGTTGAAACTGTATCCGGTCGGCAATACGAATGCGACTATTTTCCTGGGGACTCCAAAGGATTCCATGGATTTCATGGCCTTGGGCAACGCAGCTTCCGAACTCGTTGTGGTGAATGCAATTGAAACCGGCTCAGCGATCGCTTTGATAAATTTCAGGATCGGAACTTTGAAAATCAGCGCAACCGGCAGCAGGACGATGAGGATAAACGCCAAAAGCGCCATATATAAAGTTCCCACAAGCATTCCGAGATTCTTCAGAATCTCAAGGCCCATATGGCCGACCGTAACTGCAAGTGCGCAGCCGATTGCGATGGGAGCAAAAAACATCACGATCTGGGTGAATTTGAACATGACTTCCGCCAGGCTTTCGGTGAAAGAGATCATGTGTTTCCGGTGGTGCTCCCTTACCATCGCGAGTCCGATTCCAAACAGGAGGCTGAAAATGACGATTTGTAAAACCTGGCCTTCGGCAACTGATTTTGCGATATTCTCCGGGAATACATGAAGGATGGTCTCCTGCCAGGACCTGGGAGCGGCATCGGGCGCCTTCTCCCGGAATTCCGTTGCGTGAGAAAGGTCAATTCCTTCGCCTGCTCCCGTCAGGTTGATGGCAGCCAAACCGATGAAAAGCGCAATCGTTGTTACGATTTCGAAATACAATAGGGATTTCCATCCCATAGACCCGACCTTTTTCAGGTTGCCGTGACCTGCAATTCCAAGCACAAGGGTCGCAAACAGAAGCGGCGCGATGATGGTCTTGATGAGGTTGATGAAAATCTTGCTGACAACTTTCAGGTTCTGTGACCAAATCGGAAAGTCGAATCCGATTTCCGCGCCGAGAATCATGCTGACCAGGATCCAGGTTGTCAGGGATTTTTTCCGGAAGGCATGGAGGCAGAGAAAAGAATGGAAGACCATTCGTGCTGCCATGGGAATGGCATCATGGAGATTCAGCCAATCGCGGCTGTCTGCCAAACTCAGAAATGCGGCGAGCTGCAGCGCAACCAGCATTCCTGCCACTGCGATCCACTTCATCTTGTTTTTCCCGCGATTGGCAATCATACTACTCTTCTGCCTTCCAGAACCAGTAATTGCCGCTCAGATGAATAAAGGAAAATTTATACTTATCCTCTTTTCCCCTTTTGTTGATGAATGAAACATTCCAGAATATCATTTCGTTCCCGGACCACGTAGCCATTTTGAAATCAGAAAACGTGTATCTGACGCATTTGTTCCAATAGGAGTACAGTTTCAGGCAAAGGTTTTCGGACATTAATTTTTCGTAAGGATCGTTGTAGTTCAGCCTGTCTTTCAATTCGCGTCCTTTGTCCGGACCACTGTAAATCATGAGTCCGGCGAAAGCTTCGGTATTCCTCACTTCAACAAATTTCAACAACCTCTCCAGGACTTTCAGGCTTCCCGCTTTGCGTTCTTCAAACTCTTTTGCCGTCTGGGCCGGCAATCCCGAACACAATGCCAGAGTTGCAATCAGGAGGAACGGAAAATGAAAGATTCGTTTCATTTGATCTTCATCTCAATGTGTTTTGCAAAGATTCGCACAATAATTAAAATTTCTTCCAGGCATAAAAAACGATGGTTCCCACGCCAAGCAGGATCAAACCTGCAATGACCGGTTCAGATTGTCCGATCAGCATGCTGGCAGTAAACCAGGTCAGTATCCCGATGAAAACGATGGGTGTCAATGGGTAAAGAGGAGTCCTGTATCCCTGTTTTCCGGTTTTTCCTTGTTTCCGGAACCAGAATATTGCGATTGCTGCGATCAGCATAAACAGGAAGTCGGTGAATACTACGTAATCAACAAGGTCTTTGAAGGTTCCCCAAAAAAGGATAAGCACAATCGTCCAGATTGTCTGCACCACCACCGCCACAGTCGGTACACCCGTGCGTTCACTTACTTTGCCAAGCTGCTGGAAAAAAACCTTGTCTTTTGCCATAGCGTAATAAATTCGAGGCGCAGTCATGGTGTAAATTCCGGTAGTGCCAAACATACTGATGAATATGACGATGGCTATCGCGGTTCCGCCGGCCGGACCGAGAATGGTTTGTACAGCATCCGCTGCAACCTGATCGGAATTGGCTATCGTATCCAGCGGAAGCATGTAGAAATATGCAATATTTGTCAGGATATAGACCGCAGTAATCAGAATAGCGCCGTACACCATCGCCCTGGAAACCGATGATGGACCGCCTCTTGCTTCGGCCGCGAGGTAAGTGGTATGCTGCCATCCGCCATATGACCAGAGTACGCCAACCATGGCCAATGCCGCGGCAGTCCAGAATCCCCCTGCCGGCTCCGCTTTCATTTCCGTACTCATGCTGAATTCTTCCACCACTCCCCATCCCATTCCGAGCCCGATCAGCGCCAGAATTCCCGCAATCTTCAAAACCGTGAAGAGGCTTGCGAATGTTCCGCCGGTTTTTGCGCTTCTCAGATTCAAAATCGTCAGCCCAATCAATGCGGCAATTGATAAAATCTGTTTTCCTGAATCTGTGATGGCATAATCTGAATATTCGCGAATGATATAATCGGCATAATACATGAAGCCCAGGCAAAGCGCTGCAATGGAGCCGGTGTTGACAATCATCAGTGTGGCCCAGCCGTACAGAAATCCGGCAAGCGGACCATAACCCTCGCGGAGATAAACATAGATTCCGCCGGCCTCCGGAAAGCCGGAGTTTAACTCCGAATATGTAAGCGCTCCGGTCAGCGCTACGATTCCGCCTACAGCCCAGATCACGAGTATCCAGTATTCATTGGGAAGCGCTTCAGCAATGGATTGAGGGGTGAGGAAGATTCCTGAGCCGATTGTCGCGCCAACGGCAATCATGGTCAGGTCAAATTTGGATAGGGACCGGCGAAGTTCTGACATTCGCCGCGAATTTACGCAGGCAAAAGTTCTGCCAAATGCCGGTGGAAATGATGCACTGCTTTTTCCGCCTCCGGGGCATATTTTCCACCCTGGTATTGCCGCGACCCGGTTCCTGCCTGAACCATTTCTACAATTTCTCCGTCTTCCATTTCAACGTCCCTGAGATTGTAGGTCAGTGCGGGCGACAGCAATTCAGGTTTCCATACATATGTGAAATAGTCTATGTATGTCAATCCGATACCCTGGGGTTTTACGACGTTGATGGAAAGTCCCCAGGGATAGAAATTGAACATCATGTTTGGAAAAATCCAGAAGTAATAGGCCGCTACATTTTTTCCGGCATCGGGAGAGTTTGCCGGAATATCCAGTGAAATGCCGCCAGGTTTCGATATTCCGATTTGAAGAGAAGAATGGGGCATCAGATGAATTTCGTATCCTTCCGGATCCTGCGTCGGTGCAATGGATTTTCCATGCACCGAAGCGATATGCAATCCTTCGAGGTAGTTGTCACAATACAATACCCAATTGGCTTTGACGGTGTACCTGCTGCTTCGGGATGGATCAAAACGGAAATCATGCATCGGAAGGAAGGAGATCCTTTTTTGGATTTCTGAGAGCACCGTTTCAAAATCAAAATTCGGATTTGCCGATATGAAAATATGTGGACCCAATATTTTCATTTTCCATTCAAACATGTGATCGGATGCGGAAGGAAATGTATCTGTAAGCGGAAATCCGGGCGCTGCGATCATCTTGCCGCCGAGGTCGAAAGTGCGGCGATGGTAACTGCAGACCAGATTCCGGGCTGCGCCCGGCCTTCGGCAAATGGTATTGCCACGGTGGGTACAGACATTCGAAAAAGCACGGATATGATCTTGTTTGTCCCTGGTGAAAACTACCGGTTCATTCAGGGAACCTTCCAGCAAGATCAACGGGAAGGCGGAAGGAGCTTCCGGTATGCTATCCTGATGGCCGACCCACTGCCAGGATTTCCGGAATGCAGCTTCCAGAATCGTTTTGTATGTCGCTTCGTCGTGATAAAATTCGCCGGGAGGAGCAATTGCCTTCCTGATATCAGGATCAATCAGAAAATTCATGACTTGAAACGGCAAAATTACCAACATTAAACGAATTTCCGGGATGCCGCGAATTGAAACGTTTGTGAAAGGATGTGGCCTTGCCGTGAAATAGAACCTGTCAGGTCTTAAAGACCTGACAGGTCTTCAACGAAAAAATTTTTCGATAAGCAAACAATATTACTTCTGATTTTTGGCAAGCTTTGAAATTCACCAATTAATGGCAATCCCTTGAAAATTGCCTTTGATACCCGTTGGGAAAAAAACAGCCCGGATGACCTTTCGGCCATCCGGACCTGCTTGTATTCATCAACCGGGTTGTGGTTAATGAAAGGTTTGTGAGTAAATCAGACGGATGTTTGCAACTAAAGTCCGGATGATTGGATTGCGAAATGGTTAGTTGGACCAAAATGGTCAGGGGTGTTCCTTCCTGTCATGTTCTTCGTTAGTGGCTGGCATTGCTGTCTGAATCCTGATGCAAATCTGGGGAAGCAATCGGCTGACTCAATGGAAATCGGCGGTAAATAGTAACTGGGAATCTTCGGTTGTTTTGACAGATGATTTCTGAAAATGGTCAAATTTTGTATTAAATAACTGGAAAAATGATTTTGTGACATAGCAGTTGGTAACTGGAATATCCCCTTTTGAAAAATTACCATGATCGTTTCCCTGGTAAATCCGATGAGAACTTAGGAAACAGCGATTGCCTAAATTGCGATTAACATGCAGGAAAAAGCCATTCCGGGTTCATTCATCCATAAATTTTCCGATGTGCAAAGCAAGAGCATCGGCAACGGAACGCGGATTTGGCAGTTTACCGTAATTCTGGAAGCTGCCCGGATCGGAAATGACTGCAACATTTGCAGCCATACTTATGTGGAAAACGACGTGACGATCGGTGACCGCGTCACAGTAAAATCAGGCGTTTATCTGTGGGATGGAATGCGGATTGAAGACGATGTTTTCATCGGGCCGAATGTCACATTCACAAATGACAAATATCCCCGGTCAAAAGTGAACCCCGGGGAATTTCAGAAGATCACCCTCAGGAAAGGAGCGAGCATCGGCGCCAATGCAACAGTTTTGGGAGGCGTGACAATCGGAGAAAGCGCAATGATCGGAGCGGGAAGTGTGGTTACAAAAGACATTCCGGCAGGAGAATTGTGGGTCGGAAATCCGGCGAAATTCCGAAGGAAGATTTAGAATGCGTGTACGATGTTTTCTGGCATTCCCGAATCCGCCTCTATCACTGTCTCACAATTTTGCCAAACTCATTGCCTGATGGCGTGACGATTTTCCAGAAAAAAATACCTGATGCTGCCGGATCCTGCCACCGGAATTCCAGGAATCCTCCCTGGGATTCAGCGTAAGATTCGTACACGGTTTTTCCTTCCGGATTTGTGATCACCAAATGCGATAGTCCGGTGCCCGCTCCTGATCCATGGAAAATTGCTTCGCTTTCAAATGGATTCGGCCATACCCTGATCTCCATTTGACCGGACTTGTTGCCGTTTCGGGAAAGCACACAATCGGTTTCGTCAATGACATGCCTTTGGTTGATCGAAAGGCCGGTGACCGTCTCGGAATTGAAAACGCCATTTGGCCAACGGATGACAACAGAATCCACCATTGAATTGCTTCCCAATCCGAAATGAAGCCGCGAAGGCTTTTGCATTCTCTGCCCGCGGCCTGCAGTGACTTCCTGCATATATTTGTCGCTGCCGGAATACACCCAAACACGTGCACCGATGGCCTGGGAATTGCCGGTGCAGCTTAGCAAATCAAGCTGAATCCAATTGTTGGAACCTGCAGAAGCATTGCGGTAAATCCGGGCCTGGTCGTTTTCTCCTCCTGCCATATCGAGAAGTCCATCGTTGTCGTAATCGGCATACGCAACATCCTGTCCGGTCACAATATTCTGCACGCCATATTTGAATGTCTCCAATACGAACGAATGGTCAGCTTGTTGTTCGTACACTTCCATATAACGGCATCCATAATACGTTGTCATCACAAGGTCAACAAGGCCGTCGTTGTTCAAATCACCCCAGGCGCCTCCTCCGTGAGTTTCTTCATACTGAATTCCGTGCTGGCCCACCTTGTCGGTAAAATCGTAATCCGGTGGCCCGGAATTGTCATAAATCGTCGTTCCCCGGTGATCGTATTGAAGCATGAAGCCCGGGTGAGCGAATTGCGGAGACAATATGTCAAGATCGCCATCGTTGTCATAATCCATCCAGTCCACCCCTGTTCCATGGCTCGCTCCCGTATTGTTAACATCAATCTGTTTTGGTGTAGCGATATTCACCAATTCGTTGTTGCCGTCATTCTGCCACAATTCATCCTTCTCCAGGTAATAATTGGAAACGTACAGATCCATATCCCCATCGTCATCAAAATCTGTCCATTGCGAGCCACGCGACCGGCGATTCGGCGTACTGCTGGATTGAAACATATCTGAAGCCGTGTAATTTATCAAACCGTTGTTCTGGTTGTTCCGCAAAAGGTAGTTGGGAAGTGCATTCGGATAAACGTCCCACAATTGGGACACAAACACATCGGGATAATCATCCATATTGTAATCGCCGATGCTGAGACTGTGAGGAGCTTTGAATTTCGGGAAAGCGAATCCGGTCAGAATGTTTCCTGTAAAATTTCCGGCGCTGTCATTGAGGAACAAAGCGGCCTGGTCTCCGCTGTCTGACAAGCCGATAAAAAGAAGATCAAGGTCTTCGTCGTTGTCCATATCAATGAATGCGGAAACTCTTGGATTTCCCCAGATATTTTTCGCAGCGGTTACATTCTGGAAATTTCCAGCTCCCGTATTCTGGTACAGGATTCCGCCGATCAGCAGATCAAGATGACCGTCTTCGTTGAAGTCGCCCCAGGCCATCGTCTGGTTGGAATGTGTGGTATCAATTCCGGCAGCAGTGGTAACATCCATAAACAATTGTTGTGTGGTATCGACCGGAACATCCATGATGATATCCACCAGGAATGCCTCCTGCCCAAGAAACCACTGTCCGGTACTGTCTTTCATGAATTGGTACCAGTAATTTCCTCCGCTGCCGCTGCTGCAAAATGCCGTATGCGTGATGTTATCAGAGAGGAAAGTGACACCTGATCCGAGGTCAGAAACAGCGATGAAGAAATTGTTGTTGTCGAGAAAGACGGGTGTTGATAATGAAATCGCGATCATCGTGTCGCCGGAATTTTTGGTGACGACCACCGGATTGATCAGATCACTTTCCAATTGCGGGAAAGAGGTCCCTCCTTCATGTCCGAACAAGTGAATGGTTGCTGTTCCGGCTGATCCGCCCAGGCCGACGATGATCTGAAGAACGTCGCCCGGAGCAGGAGGTTCAAACCGGGCTACCTGGAGGTCATAGTTGGAATAGCTTGCAGTTCCACCACCTGAAACCCAATGTCTCAGGGTGTCAACGGATGCGGAAATCCGGAGGCAGCAAAAGTTCAAAATCGCGAGAAGAATGAGATGTTTCATCGTCAGGGTCTTTGGTGGAAATTTAATGAATTTACGGCAAGCCTGGATGGATCATGGCCCGGGAAATTTTTGCGGTCTTTCCCACGACGATTGTGAATCTGCTCATTCCCGGACTGGCCCGGAAATGGTATATTTGGCGAAATTCAGATTCCGATGAAACGTATGAAATTATTCCTCCTGACTTTGGCTTTGGTTTTTGCCACTTTCACAACCTGGGCCCAAAGTTCCAAGAATATTTCCCTGCTGAAAAACCTCAAGTTTGGCAGCGATCTGAGCAACCTCTGGGGCATCAAATACAATGGCACGGAATACGCCCTTGTCGGAACCTATGACGGACTTTCCATTGTTTCCCTTGCCAGTCCGGCGAATCCGGTGATTTTGCAGAATATTCCGGGGCAACAGGGAATCTGGAGGGAAGTCAAAACCTACCAGGATTATGTATATGTATCAAATGAGACCGGGGGTGGAATACAGATCATTGATCTTTCCAACCTGCCGAATACCGTAACCTATAAGGACACCACGATCGGCGGACTTACCACCAGCCACACTTTGTGGATTGATGGCGAAAACCTGTATGTATTCGGAGCGGATATTGACAACGGCGGCGCATCCATATTTACTCTGCTTCCTGATCCGATGAAACCGGTCAAGATTGGCGCATTCACCCAGCGTTATTTTCATGATGCATTCGTCAGGAATGATACCTGCTACGCTGCAGAAATTTACGACGGCCTGTTCGAAATGATAGACATGACCAACAAATCAAATCCGGTGGTGATGGGAAGCAAATCCTATGTGAATTCTTTCACCCATGTGGCCTGGCCGAATGACAAGGGAACCGTTGCCTTTACTACAGATGAGGTGAATGCAGCATATGTTTATTCCTGGGATGTCACCAATCCCTCCAATATCCAGGAACTGGGCAGCATTCGTTCCGATCTGAGCAATGGTCTTGCGATTCCGCATAACGCTCATTTTCGCAATGACTACCTTGTTGTTTCTTATTATGCAGATGGCGTAGTCATTTTTGATGTTTCGCGTCCGCACAACATGGTCCAGGTGGGCTGGTACGATACCAACCTTTTGACCGGCGGCGGAATGGATGGATGCTGGGGAGCGTATCCTTACCTTCCTTCAGGTCTGTTGCTGGCTTCTGATATGAATGAAGGTTTGTTTGTTCTGAACCCTGCTTATGTTCGGGGTTGTTACCTGGAAGGAAATATTACCGATTCCGCCACCGGGACACCAATCAGCGGCGCTGCGGTTACCATCAATTCGACATCGGCCACTGACAATTCCAACGGAAACGGATTCTACGCCACCGGCGTTGCTGATGCCGGGAGTTATACTGCAACGTATTCTAAATTCGGATATATTTCAAAAACAGTAAACGTAACACTGGCAAATGGTGTTTTGGTCACAAAAAATGTTCAGTTGGCAATGGCTCCGGTGGTTTCATTTTCCATTCAGGTGTATGAAACCGGAACTACCAATCCGGTCCCGTTTGCCGGAATTGTGGCGACAACATCCGGGGGAGGGGTGGATTATACTGCTGACGCCAACGGGCAGGTTTCGGATCCATCTTTCGTTATGGGTACATGGACAATCACGGCCGGAGCCTGGGCTTATCAAACCGTGCAGACCACGGCTGCCGTGGATTCGCAAAACAATTCCATCGTCATTCAAATTCCATACGGGTATTACGACGATTTCATTTTCGATTATTCATGGACCATCAATACAACTGCAAATGCGGGGGCATGGGAAAAGGGAGATCCGAATGGAACTGGTCTTAACGGTGGATATGGAAATCCGGAGGATGACATGCCCGCAGATTTCGGCGTGGAAGCATATGTCACCGGGAATGGTGGCGGATCGGCGGGATTTGACGATGTGGATGCGGGGGAAACCATTCTCACTTCACCAGTCATGGATCTCACAGCTTATACCAATCCAGCTATTAAATTCCACAGATGGTTTGCGAATGGCGGCGGATTCGGAGGCCCGATTGACGATACGCTTACGATTCAAATTACTGATGACGGTTTGAACTGGACAACTTTGTCGCAAGTCTCCGGCAACACGAGCAACATCTGGACTCAAGATTCATTTCCCGTTTCGCCGACTGTAACGCAAAGTTCTGCAGTGCAGGTTCGCTTTGTTTGCGGCGATTATGGCAGCGGGCATGTTGTGGAAGGAGCCGTTGATGTTTTTGAGGTGACCGGTGCGCCGGTTTTTGTTGCCAATGAAGAATCAATCCCGGGGAATCTTATCGGGATATTTCCGAATCCGGTAACAAGCGGAAGTATTGTGAAATACGATGTGGCTTCCGCACAATTGAGTCCGGGCAATTCCCTGGAACTGTTGGTTACCGATCTTTCAGGAAGGGTGCTTTTCAGGCAGCAACTGACAGGCAATTCAGGAAGTGCAGTTTTGAAAGCTGATTTGCCGGCAGGAGTATATTCAGCTTCGATCCGGACCGATGATAAAGTGTTGGGTACAGTAAAGATCGTCAGGTAAAGGGAACCTCTAAAAACTGCGAATTTCTTCACTTCGATAAAAACTCAGTGTAAACGTTGGGCTCCAAGTGAAAATGCTCATTTACCTCAGTAAACTCCGCTTTTCACTTGCACGCCCGCCTCGAAATCTGTGTTTTTAGAGGTTCCCTAAAGATATCCCAAACAATTTTGATCGGTTTGGCTTTAAGGAACTCTGTCCTGATTCTCCCGTATAAGCCGGAATAATCCGGCCGGAATCTGCGTACAGACCCGTATCCCGGAACTCTTGCAAATTCTGACGAACGAAAATGGGCCGGGTCCCCAGGTTATTCACTTTGCTTTCTTCTTTTCCGCTGGCCGGATTTTCCTGGCTCGGCCAACCGCATATTGCTGAACCTGGCATATCATTCCTCAATCCTGGTGGAAGTGCTCCTGCAATCGGAATTCATTCCCCGTTTGGAGAAATTGACGGAACCTGGTCCCGATCCATGCTTGATACCATGTCACTGGAACAAAAAGTGGGGCAGTTGTTCATCATTCCGGCATGGTCCAAAGGCGACGCCATGCATCTGTATGATCTGGATACCATGATCAGCAGGCATGAACCAGGAGGTGTAATTTTCATGCAAGGCAGTCCCGCGAGGCAAAGGAACCTGGTCACCCGACTTCAGGAAAAATCAGGGATTCCCCTGCTCATTTCTCAGGATGCCGAATGGGGAGCGGGGATGCGGCTCGACAGCATTCTTTCATTCCCGAGAAATATGACTCTGGGTGCAATTCGAGATGATTCCATGATCTATGCCACAGGACGCGCTTACGGTCAGCAATGCAAATCGTTTGGTGTACAACTTAATTTCGCACCGGTTGTGGACGTCAGCAGCACCCCGGACAATCCCGGTATTCACTACCGTTCTTTCGGCGAAGATGCCGGCCGTGTAGCAAAACTCGGAACCCTCATCATGCAAGGCATGCGAAAAGAAAAGGTCATTGCCTCAGCTAAGCATTTTCCCGGGAAAGGAGACATTCAAAACGATTCACCGGAGGGCATTCCTGTACTTTCCCATTCGCTTCCCCGGCTATTCATGACGGAACTTTTGCCGTTCCGGGAGATGATCGCGGCAAATTTGCAGGCCATAGTGATTTCTCATGTATATGTACCGGCGCTGACGAAAGAGGAAGGTCTTCCCGCTTCCTTGTCTGAGGAAGTAATCGGCAACCTTTTGAGAAAAGACATGGGTTATCGCGGTCTGATCATCAGTGATGCCCTTAACGGCAAAGCTGTGACCGATCAATATGCAGCGGGAGAATTGGAATTGAAGGCGCTTCAGGCAGGGAATGACATTCTTCTGTTTCCACGTGATCTCTGGAAAGCGAAAAATGCGATTCTGTCGGCGATTCAGGCCGGAGAATATGACGAAAGCCGGTTAAATGAGCATGTGCTGCGAATCCTGATGGCCAAGGAATGGGCGGAACTGCACAAAATGCAAGGTGCAACGGATTCCGTTTCCGGCAAAGCCGCGAAATACTATTCTGAACCAACTCCATCTGCGTTGGTTGCAGAAGAAGTATTGCGAAGGGATTTATATGAATCTGCGGTCACTTTGGTTCGCAATCCGCTTGGGATCCTGCCTTTGCGCGACCTTCATAAGCGAAAAATAGCGCATGTCCAGATAGGCGGCAAGGTCAATGAACCGGTCACACAAACACTTGAGAAATACGCGGAAGTAAGGAATTTTTATCTGCCGAAGAATTCGGAACCTGCCGGGAGGGAGCCGCTATTGCGTGAACTGAATTCGTACAATACCATCATTGTTTCGATCCTGGAAATGAAGCCAAAGGCCCGCGACGCTTTCGGGATCAGTGGCGGCACCAGGGCCTTCCTCAACGCTCTGCATTCCCTGGATCATGATTTGATTCTGAATGTGTTCGGAAGTCCGTATTCGCTGAAATACTTCGGACATGAAGACGCGATTGTGCTTGCCTACGAGGACGATGCAGTGGCCCAGCAAACAGCGGCATCGGTGATTTTTGGTGGCATCAATCCGCGTGGAGAGTTGCCGGTAACGGCTTCGCTGCAATTCCGGAAAGGAACCGGATTTTCGTTTGCAAAAGCTGATGGAATCTGTTTTGGAATTCCAGGTCAGGAAGATCTGGAAGAGAGTGTCATGGATGATATTGATTCGATTGCACTTGCAGCGATACGCAAAGGCGGGACCCCGGGATGCGTGGTTTTGGTTCTGAAAGGAAACCGAATTGTATTTGACAGGGCATACGGTACATTGGAATATGGCGGATCAGTGAAAGCCGATCCGCTTGAGAATTTGTATGACCTCGCATCGGTGACGAAGATTGCTGCAACGACGATGGCTGTGATGCGGCTGCAGGACGAAGGCAAAATCAGCCTGGATGATTCATTGATCCGGTTCATGCCTGAATTTAAGAATACGAATAAATCGCATATTACTATCCGGAATCTGTTGCTCCACAATTCCGGGATGTTGTCGGGAATTGCTTTTTACACCGAGACCTGGACCGATTCACAGACGCGGACACCTGATACTTCCATCTTCCGGTCGCAACCTGACATGAAATTCTGCATACCGGTTGCAGAAGGAATGTATATGTGCGCCGGCTACCGGGACAGTATGTGGGTGCAAATCCGGGATTCGCGGGTAAGGCAGGACACGCAGGAAGTGTACAGCGATCTCAGCATGATTGTTCTGGGGGAAATTGTCAGCCGGATTGCTGGAAGCAGTCTCGACAAATATGTGGATTCGGTTTTTTACCAACCGATGGGAATGAACAATACGATGTTTGTGCCGGCTATGCACGGGCAGGGAGAAAGGTGTGCCCCGACTGAGAAGGATGAAATGTGGCGGAACTCGGTAACCAGGGGATTTGTACACGATCAATCATCGGCAATGTTTGGCGGAGTATCCGGCAATGCCGGATTGTTTTCCAACGCATATGACCTGGCGAAACTTCTGTATTGCCTGAAAAACGGAGGCAGTTATAATGGCGTACAATACATTGATTCCCAAACGGTTGACTTGTTTACTGACAAGCAGAATCCCGGTAGCAGGAGAGGCCTTGGTTTCGATGGTCATGATACCGGACCAGGGAAAGTTTCGCCTTGTCCCCCGATGGCATCGCCTTCGACTTTCGGCCACCTCGGATTTACCGGAATCGGCACCTGGGTGGATCCTGATAATGATTTGGTATATATATTTCTCTCCAATCGCACCTACCCGCGTGCCAACAATACGGTGTTGTTGAAGGAGAATACAAGACCGAATATCATGGAAGTGGTATATCGGGCTATGAATTTGATAGGCGAATAATTGCGGCACTATGATGGAGATTGCAATAAATCTTTGGCAAAAGCAATTGCCAATTCCCTTCTTGATAGAGACCTTCAGACCGGAAATGTGACCGGTTTTTCGGTGGTGTGAAGGAAATTCCAATTCCCCGGAATTCGGGGGAATTAGAATTGAGAATATCCGAATTTGTGCAAAAAACGATGTTATTGCTGAACCTTTGGTTCGGTTTTCATCCGGTCTGCGACCTGATTATTTTCGATTTTTCAAGTGTATGTTTTTTGCACCTGTGAATTTCAATCAAAAACTAAGTTTTAAGGTTCGATTCCTGGTGGGTCTACCAATCGGAAAGGCCTACCGCTTTTCCCGCCGGAGTTCCGACCTCCCGCCTTAAGCACCTAAGCGGTTCGAATCGCTCTTTTGAATAATTCACCGGAATCATTAAATTTAATCAAAGAAGTTATGCAATGAATGAGTCGCTTCCCCTTTCCGAATTGATTTCGCGTTTTCCTTCCGAATGGCTTTTGATTTCTCATCCTGTTTTGGATAGCCTCGGCCAATTGTCAGGAGGAATTGTCGAATTTCATAGCAAAGACAGGGATGAAGTGTACAGAAAAGCTACTGAACTTAAGCTTGATAAAGTTGCATTTTGGTCAACCGGAAAAATCCCTGCTAATACAGCAATCATTTTATGAATTTTCCTTTTTCGCCAGAAGGGGAATTGATAATCATTCAGGCTACTGCATTTGGCCCACGTGGTTTAGCAATTGTTAAGTTAGCTCTTGACACAGGAGCAACGGGTACAATGTTGAATGCAGGTACACTTGAGTTTTTAGGATATGATCCGGATAAAGTCTATGAAAAAGTTCAGATGATTACCGGAAGCAGCATTGAAATTGTGCCCAGAATTCCATTGTCTAAGTTCATTGCATTAGGCTATACGCTTGAAAATTACCCTGTATTATGTCATAATCTCCCGCCGAGCACTGAAGTGGATGGCTTGTTAGGTCTCGATTTTTTCCAAAAGAAAATATTGACAATTGATTTTGAAATTGGACTCATTTCAGTTGAGGAGAAATGAGTGTTGCCACTTGCTATTCCAATTTTCCGGATGGATATAATTTTCAATAGAAGGATCAACCTGAATTCCAGCGATACTCTTTGTTCTTCAAGCCCCTCCCTTCGCACATCTATGCGAACCCTGCCGCTTTTCCCGCCGGAGTTCCGACTTCCCGCCTCAAGCCCCTAAACGTGCCAAATCCTCAATAAAAAATTTCGATAATTTTGGGGCCGGGACTACAAAATCAGTGCGAAGCATGGGTACTCCGCTTTACCCTCTGTTTCTTCGCTTTTCAAATCACAATTTGCCGCTGGAAGAGGTATTAACCAATGAGGCTGTCCATCTCACAAAACTCTTCCTAAATATAGCTCCTCAAAAACTCAGGGCAAAAATCAAACCCGTTGGGCCAGGTAATATATCCATTTTCCGCCTTCACCTGATTAAAGAACGCCTGATCTTTCAATAATGCTGAAACTCCACTTTTAATAAATGGAGAAACATCAACCTCTTTAAACAAACCATCGTCAAAAGTGACAATGATTATGAAGTTGCCTTTTGCCTGAACTGAGGTAATATTTGGAAGTTTACTCATTGATTTTATACTAAAGGCTTAATAGGCTTAGGAGGCTGGTCATTTCTCAACATGATCCAGTCGTCCATCAATTCGTCCCGGTGTTCTGATGCCCATTCAATAACAAGGGCAAAAATTCTCTTGGGCAAATCGCCTTTGAGCACCCTGAAAGTGCTGATTTCAATTTCCGCTTCAAACTCATTGTAATAAGCATGAAATGATGCGGGTTGCGTTCGTTATAGAACATCCTGATAATAATTCCGAGGAATCTTGAAATTTCTGGCATAGTTATCCCATAAATTTAGAAAAAATTTCAACTGAAGTTCACATTTGAATATGTCGGGCGCTTACCACCTCAGCATGACCAAATCCTGCACAAAATTAGCCGATCCCTCACCGCCTTCGGCGGTAGAAAAGTTTGATAATTTCAGGCTTTGGACTAACCGCTTATAGTAAATTACGAATCCACTCCTGTCCCACTACAGAGGCACTCTCAAAGCTCCAGGTATTCGCTTCTCGTTCGGTTGCGCCCGCGGTTGATGAATAAATAAACATCTCCCA
>Ga0247727_10008757_pt1 | contig 18648 bp, 17 predicted proteins | sample WisWelCaveWW1625_FD_202498 | JGI IMG/M metagenome (GOLD analysis project Ga0247727, IMG submission 202498) | Biofilm microbial communities from Wishing Well Cave, Virginia, United States - WW16-25 | ecosystem: Environmental > Aquatic > Deep subsurface > Groundwater > Cave microbial mat | place... | reverse complement strand
TGCACATCGCAGAACAGTCATAGCAACGTCACTCCCATCGTAATGATTCTGCTGGATTTGTTGCAGCAGCCCGCCTTGCAGGATAAAACGCTGTCAGCCAGGAAAGTCCAAGAGAAGCGACTGCAATCGAAACAAAATCCATCCAATGAATTTCTACAGGTATCGCAGGAATAATGTACACAGTAGTATCCAGTGGAAAAAGCTGATAGGTGATTTGTAGATACAATACAATTCCACCGAGAATGAGACCGATAACGGTGCCAACAACACCGATGAGCATTCCCTCAAGCATAAACATGCGAACAATTCTGCGCGGCGCCATTCCCATCGATTTCAGCACAGCAATATCGCGACGTTTCTCGATGACTCCCATCGTCAACGAGCCAAGCATATTGAACATCGCAACGACGATGATCAGCGTCAACAGCACATATGCTGACCAACGTTCGATTTTCATCACAAGATAGAGTGTTTTGTGCAGATCATACCAAGTAGAAATCGATAACTCAGAAGGCAGTATTTGCTCGAGATCTTCTTTCAATGATGCAGCGAGATTGTAATCTGTTAACCTCACCTCAACGCCATTGACTTTACCTTCAAGATCGAACAGGCGCTGAGCAGATGCGAGCGAGATGTAGGCATAATTCGCATCGTAATCCTTATTGTTCGATTCGAAAATGCCATTCACCGTAAACTTCATTGTCTGTGGTGTACTGATACCTGATAACGCCGATTGAAAACCTGACGGGCTGATAATCATAATTTCATTACCGACAATCGCTGCGAGGCGATCCGCGAGTGTAAATCCGATGACAATCCCTCCCGTTGCTGCTGAATCTTGTAGTGATAATGAACCAAGAACAATGTTGTTCTTCAAGCCTGATACATCAGCAATTCGCTGCTCATCGATGCCTCGTACGTAGACTACTTTGTTGAAGGACCTTGTCACTAACATCGCTTTGCCGGAAACAAACGGTGAATACCCCTTGACATCTGAGCGGTGCTGAAGACCTTTCTGTATTTCAGCCGCCTCGGATGTCGTCATTCCACCCTGCTTCTCAATGCGCAGATGAGGATCGAAGCCAACGAGCACGGAAGTAACAACGCTGCTGAAACCATTAAAGACAGAGAGTGCAACAAGCAATGCGGCAACACCAATGGCAATGCCACCTATAGAGATACCACCGATGACATTGATGAATCGAATGCTCCGTTTGGATAACAAATATCGTTTTGCTATGAATATTTCGATACGAGACATAATTATCCAAACCGCAATGCGTCCACCGTGTTCATTAGTGCGGCTGCTCTTGATGGTACAAGCGTCGTCAATACACACAAGACGTAAGCAATAACCGTAACAATGAGAAAATTCTCCGGCTTGATAAAAATCGGAACAACATCCATGTAATAGATGTCAGAGGGCAACGTGAAAAGCCTAAAGTTTACCTGAACAACACAAAACGCGAACGCAAGAAGATTTCCAAGAATGATTCCTACTGTTGCTATACTAAGTCCTTGAAGTAAAAAAATCTTCCGTATCATTCCCGGACGAGCGCCGATCGATTTTAGAATACCGATAGCGCGTGTTTTTTCCAGCACAAACATTAAGATTGTTCCAATGATATTTACTGTTGCAACAATAATAATCAAGCTAAGAAGAATAGGCGACATTTTTTTCTGTAAGTTCACCCACGAGAAAAGATTATGATACAATTGAAACACTGTACGCGTAAAATGGGGATATTCAAGAAGGTCTTGTAATTCCTTTGCTACAGCATCAACCTGAGCGATATCATGCACAAGAACATCATATCCAGTGATGTCATCTCCTAATTGAAACAGAGCTTGCGCATCATGCAAATTCGCATATGCATAGATGTCATCGAACTCTGCCATCCCCGATTCATAGATGCCGACGAGCTGAAACTGCATTGCCTTTGGTTGAGCGCTCTGCCCGCGCGGCAAAGCAAAAACGACGACTTTATCTCCTATATCGACATTTAACCGCAATGCAAGTTTATTGCCGATAACGATCTGCCGGGATTCATCTCTCTTGCCAATAAACTTTCCTTTGACAAGATGATACTTCGGCGTGACGACATCCAGCGCAGGATCAATGCCTTTGAGATAAATGCCGTCAACGCCCTCGCGTGACCGTATCATTCCTTCTTTTGCGGCAAACGGCGAAATAGATTTCACCCCGTTGATTTCCTTTTTTACTCGCTCCATAGACGATTTGTAGTTTCCCAATGGCAAGTTCTGATAGCCCTGCACCTGAACATGCGCCGTAAATTCGATCACCTTATTCTGGATTTCCCGTTCAAAGCCATCGAGGACAGAAAGAGTAATAATCAACGCCGCTGTTCCAAGCATTACTCCGAGAATTGCAAAGTTCGTGATAAAGGAGAGAAAACCCTTACGGTTTTCAGACCGCAAATATCGCTTTGCTATGAAGTATTCTATTGACAAACTAAATCGTAGAAGAAATTTGAATCAAAATCCCAATTCCCAATCCTCAAATTCCAAACAATAACCAATACACAATTTCCAAACTGTCTCCTTGGAATTTGGTCTTTGTGATTTATTTGGATTTTGGAGTTTGTCATTTGGAATTTTCAAGAAGTTAATGATTCTTTGAGCCATACTCCAGCAAATATGCATTTATAAAACTATCGATTTCCCCATCCATCACCGCCTGTACATTGCTTGTCTCTACATCGGTGCGGTGGTCTTTGACCATATTGTAGGGATGAAACACATAGGAGCGAATCTGACTTCCCCACTCAATCTTTTTCTTTGTGCTATTGAGTGCATCGCGCCTTGCTTCTTCCTCTTCCTTTCTCAACTGGTACAGGCGCGACTTTAACATCTTCATCGCACGTTCCTTGTTTTGAAACTGCGACCGCTCCTGTTGGCACGCAACGACGACACCGCTCGGAATATGTTTAATCCGCACAGCGGTCTCAACTTTGTTGACGTTTTGCCCCCCCTTGCCACCTGCACGATACGTTGCGATATCGAGGTCGGCAGGATTGATTTCAATCTCGACGTCATCTTCGATTTCAGGATAGACGAAGATGGAAGCAAACGACGTATGCCTGCGAGCGTTAGAATCAAATGGGGAGATACGCACAAGTCTGTGCACGCCGGTTTCTGCTTTAAGGTAACCGTAAGCAAATTCACCTTGCACTTCGATAGTGGCGCTTTTAATACCTGCACCTTCACCTGCTTGCTCATCCAGCAGGAATGGTTTGAATCCCTTCTTCTCGCTCCATCGCAGGTACATACGCATGAGCATCTCAGCCCAATCTTGCGATTCCGTTCCGCCAGCGCCCGAGTGAATCGTGAGGATACAGTTTTTCTGATCGTCCTCGCCGCTAAGCATGTTGCGGAATTCTAACTCTGCAATACTGTTCTCGATGGCGGTGACTTCCGACTGTAATTCGGATGTAAACGATTCATCAGACGACTCGTTTGCAAGCTCGAGGAGCGTTTGAGCATCAGTAAGTTTGCGGTGGATACTATTCCATGCTTCCACCCATGTTTTCCGCTGGGTGATTTGCTGCATCACCTTTTGCGCAGCAGCATTATCGTTCCAGAAATCTGACGCGTGGGCTTTTACCTCAAGCTCGGCAATCTCTTTCTCTTTGGTATCGACGTCAAAGATACCCCCGGAGGTTGGTCAGTTTAACTTCAAGTTCTTTTAATTTGTCTTTAATATCTTCAAACATAGTTTTCCTTTATTTTCTCTTACATCGACCCCCTCTTCATCTCCCCCTTACTAAGGGGGAGACACCAACAAAGCCAGCATCCTCCCCTTACCAAGGGGAGGATTATAGGAGGGGTTAATTAAAACACAATTGGCTCGGCAACTTCAATCTCCATCCTCAGCATTGCACTGCTCAACGTCTTTCCCTGTGCATCGTTCTTCAACGAGACAGTTCCTCCACCACCAAGCGAATTATAAAGGAGAAAATTTAACGCGTTCAGGTGAGGAATTTCAAATCGTTCCACTTTGCCGAGACAAATTCCTTCAAAGTGTTTCTTTACTGCTTCAATTGTAACGTACTTTTTGATGATCGGATAATACTCCGGCTTCCGTGCGATGAGGCCGACATTGCCCGTATCACCTTTATCGCCTGAGCGAGCGTGCGCTATTTGAAGGAGTTGGAGTTTCATATATTTGCGCTAACTCTCTTCTGGCGATATTTAAACACAGCGCTCAGTATCGGCAAGCCAACAGCTATAGCGATAGCAAGATAATTCTGGATTACATATCCCTTTCCTGCTTCTTGTAATATTGTAGAACCAACCTGGGGATCATTAAGTTCTAAAACAAGTGCAGCAGCATAGACGACTGTTAAGGGAAATATGATAAAAATGAATTTATAATTTCTACTGCACAGAAAGTAACCAACAGCAGATAAAAACAAACTTATCAACCAAACCTCAACTAGCGTTGGCTCTTTGTCCATGACTTCGAATATAAAGGATAGTGTTCTTACCATAACTTGCTAAATTTCCTCTACAAACACTTCCGCCTTCACCGCATCTTTTGGAATCAGTGAGGGCCAGTAGGCAATCACTTCTCCCGGCTTCGGTCTGCCGCCGGCAAAGCCGGTCACTGTCGGAGGTCCCGTGAGTATCAGCGGCGCAATCTCAGCGCCAAACCGTTCTACGGCTTTACGGTCACGGCTGCGTACACCAACACGCAAAACGACTTCATTGATAATGTTGGGTATCTCGGCAATGGGACCGTGGCAGGAATTCAATCCGAGAAACTCTGTCCGTATTTCGTCAAATTGTAATTTCAAATCTGCAAGCCGGGTGCGGAGGATTTGATCTGCAGCCTTTGCTTTTTCCAACGCATCGGGCCAGGCGTATGTTAATGTACCTACAGCAGTATAGCCATCGGCATACGACATGGACACCTTAAACAATTGCGTGTTTGCTTTCCCCTTCACACCGGAAAGCTTCACACGATCCTTCCCAACCTGTTCAAGATGAATCGTTGTGAAGTCTGCAATACACTCCGGCGTAATGTAATTTGTCGGATCGCCGATCTCGTACAGAAGCTGTTCGCTAATCGTTTGCACGCTTACCATTCCACCGGTATTTTCATGCTTGGTGATGACAACTTCGCCGTTCGAGTATGCTTCTGCAATCGGGAAACCGATATGCGCGAGGTCGGGAACGGATTTCCAGTCGGCAGAAAAATTTCCACCGCTTGCCTGTCCGCCGCATTCGAGGATATGTCCGCTTACAACGCCTGTCGCAAGCTTATCCCAATCATCCCACTTCCAGCCGAATTCATAAATCATCGGCGCGTATGTGAGTGCAGTATCTGTGGTTCTTCCTGTGACGATAATCTGAGCGCCTTGTTGTAAAGCTTCAACAATCGGTCGTGCACCAAAGTACACATTTGCACTGACGATCTTATCCCGAACTGTTGCCAGACTCTCCCCCGTCTCCATATTCTTGAGATCGATGCCTTTTGTTTTCAAGGAATCAAGTGAACCCAGAATATCATCTCCGAGAATAACGCCGATCTTCAATCCCCTGATTCCTAATTTCTTCGCAACAGCAAAGATTGCATCACGGCAACTAAGCGGGTTCACGCCGCCGCCGTTCGTGATGACTTTGATATTTTTTTGGACAATGGTCGAAAGAATCTTTTCCATCAGTGGCACGAGGTCTTTCGCATAGCCGAGCGACGGATCTTTCATCTTCTGCTTTTGCATGATGGACATCGTCACCTCTGCAAGGTAGTCCATCATCATGTAATCAACGGGACCCTTGGTCACCTGATCGACTGGTGCGGTGAGAAGATCACCCCAAAATCCTTGTCCCGATGCTATTCTTATCTTGTCTTTCATAATATATTCACCACAGATTTACACTGAAGCTACACGGAGAAACACGAATATCTGTGTACATTCGTGCTGCTTCCGTTCTATCCGTGGTTGCTTTTCTTATCGTTCGTCAAAATTCTTCTTACAAATTGCGGTTTTGGTCCAAAGTTTAATAACAAACCGAGTTCGATGTCCGTTGCCTTTAAGTAATTGATGAGTTGTGCTTCATGCTCAGGTGCAATTGCCTCAGCAGCTTTTAACTCAAGAATGATTGAATCGTTTACAAGAATATCAGCATAGTATTCACCAACCCCATGTCTATCATAGTAAACATCAATCCTTTTTTGTTGATGTACATTCATTCCTCGCTTTGCCAATTCAATCATCAACGCATTTTCATAAACTTTCTCCAGAAAACCATGACCAAGCCGATTGTAAACTACAAAAAACGCATTAAGTATATTACCTGATAACTCTTCGTGCAACATAATGCCTCCATTAAGTTTGTTAATTTTTATCGGTGTCTATTCGTGCTTTTTTCGTGTTAGTCCGTGGTTAAACTATTTTAATATGCAACTCCTTCAATTGCTGTGGATCGACTTCCGAGGGCGAATCGTCCATCAACGACGTCGCGCTCGTGGTTTTCGGAAATGCAATCACATCACGAATCGATTTTTCTCCAGCCAGCAGCATGCAGATACGGTCGAAACCAAAGGCAATACCGCCATGCGGCGGCGCACCGTAGCGAAACGCATCCAACATGAACCCGAACTTCTTTTTCGCTTGTTCATCATCGATGCCAAGCAGATTAAATACTTTGCTTTGTAATGCACGATCGTGAATACGAATACTGCCGCCGGCGATTTCACTACCGTTAAGCACAAGATCGTAGGCGCGCGCGCGCGCTTTCGATGGATCGCTATCTAATAACTGCGCATCCTCCGGTCTCGGCGATGTAAATGGGTGGTGCATGGCAACGTAGCGTTTCTCTTTTTCATCGTACTCGAACATTGGAAAGTCCGTTACCCAGAGCAAACTGTTTTTCGTTTCATCGATAAGATTTAAGCGACGCGCCATTTCCAGTCGCAATGAGCCTAACATCGAGTACGCTTTCGACCAGACGTCGGAAAGAATCAGAATCAAATCACCCGGCTTGGCATTCATCGTCTTACCGATTTCATTCAACTTCTCTTTGCCGAGAAATTTCTCAATCGGCGCCTCAACTCCAGCGTCTGTTACACGCATCCAGATTAAACCACCGGCGCCTAAGTTCTTTGCAAAATCAGTCAGTACATCGAGCTGGTTGCGCGTGTATGTGCCGCATCCCGGCGCGACAAATCCGGCAACCACTCCCTCTTTCTTTACTACGTCACTAAAGACCTTGAATCCTGAGTCCTGAACTAGGCTGTTGATGTTGACAAACTTCAAATTGAATCTGGTATCCGGCTTGTCCGATCCATACCATTCCATCGCTTCCTTGTATGTCAGGCGAGGAAACGGCAACTGAATATCGATACCTTTAATCTCTTTGAAGAATCGTGACATGAGCCCTTCGACGACATGCTGGACATCGATTTCATCGACGAACGACATCTCCACGTCGATCTGTGTGAACTCCGGCTGGCGATCGGCGCGTAAATCTTCATCACGGAAGCACTTTACAATCTGGAAATACCGATCCATGCCCGCGACCATCAGGATTTGCTTATACGTTTGCGGCGATTGTGGCAGGGCATAAAACTTGCCATGATGCACACGACTCGGCACTAAATAATCTCGCGCGCCCTCGGGTGTGCTTTTCATTAAGACTGGCGTCTCTACTTCGACAAAGCCTAATTTATCAAAATAATTTCTTGTAATGAGATACATCTTGTGCCGCATGATAAGGTTGTGCTGCATTGGTGCGCGTCGTAAATCGAGGTAACGATATTGCAGGCGAGCTTCCTCGTGAACATCGATGTTATCTTCGATAGGAAATGGCGGCGTTTCTGCCTTGTTGAGAATTGTTAACTCCGTTGCCATCACATCGATTGTGCCGGTGGCAAGGTTTGGATTTTCCGTCCCTGCCGGGCGGGCTTCCACCTTACCGGAAACAGAAATGACATATTCACTTCGCAGTTCACCTGCAAGCTCGTGAACGCTTTTATTGGTCTGAGGATTAAAGACAACCTGTGTCTTTCCATACCGATCACGCAGGTCGATGAAGACAACACCGCCGAGATCGCGGCGTGAGTCGACCCACCCTGTTAGCGTTACTTGTTTTCCGATATCCGAAGAACGCAACTCCCCACAGGTATGCGTCCGTTTTTTATACTGCATAAGTAGAAATGCTCTCAAGTAAATGAAGAATCAACGAGTTAAAGCGAGAGCAAGATAGGAAAAATTTGGGGAAGTATCAAACGTATTATTTCACAACATCAACGCGTTTAATTAACCACTCGACCATGAGTTCCTGATAACCTTGGGCAAGTCGGGGCCAATCCCATGGTGCATTCTTTGGCTGTAAGATAGTTAATCCATGTACCGCGTTAGGAAAAATTTTCAGCATATAGTCTTTGTTACCGCCTTTACGCAGAGAGTGTTCAAAGATCGTCCGACTTCTTTCTGCGGGAACAACGGCATCCTGTTCTCCCCAAATCGATAGTACAGGTACCGTTACTTTTTCCCACACAGGTGCCGGATCAAATGTGATATACTCTTTCGATTCTTCATCGTAGGGCACAAGTGTCGTATCTTGCAAAAGTATATTCCTGAACCACGGTTCCTGACGAAGCAGCCTAATCTCAGTTTCCAAGATAGAAGAATTTCCTTCACCTGTAAAGAGAAACTCACTCACTTTTTTTCGTAACGACATGACACTATCAATCTTGGTTGCCCTAACCTGCTTGCCGCGCAGTGCCTCTTGAACGTTGAAGTCGTTTTGTTCGTCCGGTGTGATACCGGGTGCTGAGCCGACGAGAACGAAAGCAATATCCTTAGAGCGAGTTGCAGCAAATGGTGATATCCATCCGCCCTGACTAAATCCACTGATACCTACCTGTTTCGGATTTATATCAGGACGAGCCATAAGCGCATGAACACCGGCAATAGCATCGTCAGCAAGATTGGCCCATGTAGCATCATTTCCTCCGCCTGCTGACGCCCCCTTGCCACGTCTATCGTAGATGAATGATGCAATCCCGTGTTGAGCAAAGAGGTACGCTCTAGACCGATAGAATCTTTGAGTCCGCGTCTGATTTCCAGAGCCGTGGGTAAACACTATTGCAGGATGACGTCCCACGCTGTTGGGTTTAACCAGTGTACCAATCAGCGATGCATCTCCATGTTGAAAATGGATTTCTTCCTCAACGTACGTGACAGGATGCTGCTGTATCCGACGTATCTCAAACGATGCCGCAACCCCGAGGCCCAACCACTGACCTGCTATCTTTTCCCCATCGAGTTTTCCATCAAATCTTACTGTATCGGATTGATCTATCAGTTCAAGGTACACTGTAGCGCCTTCTATACGTAACGTCTTGAATGGCATAGTATACAAACCATAATCCGGAAAATCAGCCGTACCGGATAAACCGTCTGTATGAGATTGGAGATCGAGGCGAACAGCCCATTCTTTACCTTCGCGGGTAATCGTTCCTTCCCAATGACCCACTATTACTGCGTTCTGACTATAAACAAACGATAGAGAGAAAAGAATGGAAAGTAACACATAGAGTTTTTTCATTTGTAGTATCTTAAACAATGTCATTAAAGATTTAGAAGCTGAGCCAATAGTTTCCCTTCGACAGTGATGACGTGGTATACGGAAAAAGCTGAATGGTGTTGCTTTATTCCATTCGTCATTAGTCATTTCATGTTGGATATTCAACATTACACGTGAATAACGATATTGATCAGCGTGTCAGCATCTCAAGCGTACGCTCCAACTCCTCCTCGGTGAGGCGGGTGGGCGTGTACCTGCGCACTATCCCGTCGCGATCTAAGAATACAAATGTCGGCGTGCTCGAGCCGCCATAGCGTTCCATCGAGGCGGTGCTGATCACCATGGGAACCGTGCCCACGTCGGCGTAGACTGCCTTCCAGACGCTATCCATCTGAAACTTTTCGCGAGCGCGAAGAGAGTCAGGATCGTAATAGCGGGTCAACGTCACTACCTGCAAGCCACGGTCGGCGTAACGGGACTTCACTTTGGCAAGAGTCGCCTCCTGAGCCTTGCAGTCCCCACACCCGAATGCCCAGATGAAGAGCAAGACAGGTTTGCCTCGTAGTGAGGCAAGCGTTGGCGGCTGGTTGCCAATGAAATCCTCGACCTTAAGCTCCGGTGCCGGCTCACCCGTGAGCGTGAGCATATTGATGCGTTTGTTGAGCCGCGAAATCAGTGAGGGAGGACCATTCACGCGAGCCAACTCATTACGTACATACTCTGCGGACTCGCGTATACCTTTCATCCGTTCAATCAGCTGGGCTTCTACTTCGATTGCCGTGCCGTATGCATATTCGAGATCATCATCCTTCTCCAGCATGGCGCCGTGCTTGATCCGGTCTTCGCAGTTCGTGCGTACTTGTACAGCGTAGCGTTCTGCCTTCTCGTTATCGCCCACCAGAAGCGCGCCGCGTGCAAGCCACGAAAGACCCACGAGCCACGTGGTGTCTTCGCCATTCTTCCTGTGAAGCACTTCGAGCATCGATTCGGCGCTCAATAGGTCACCGGCAGAAATCTTGTTGCGGATACCGTTCAATGGCGATGGGGGTGCAGGCGGTGTTGCGGGTATTACTTGTGTTGGTGGCGTCGCAGGACTCTGCGCGAGAGTGATAGATACCGTGATGAGCAGTGCGGCGAGTGTGCTTATTATGAATCGCATTGGTGTATCTCCTTTTGGTAATGTGATATTTTTAGCCTGGTAGCCACAGACTTTATGTCTGTGTTTCCTGAGCATCGCACCCGTAAAGCTCCGAAGGAGTCCCTTTACGAAGTGTGACTAACGGTTCATCCTCCTACAATATATATTTGTTTGGTGGGGATCAAAATCGACATCTGGCTCTACTTGAGAATAATTTACTCAACCGACTCTTGGTATGCAAGCAGATTTTAACGCAGGACTTGAAAATTACATTTGTACATTCTTTATCATTTCGACTTGAGCGATCTTTCAACGTCTGAATACATTATTTTAAGTAATCTTGTATTTTCTGCTTTCAAGTCATTAACCTGTGCGATTACTTGGTCGAACCGCACCTGTAATTCAGCAATAATAGCTCGTTCTTGTACTCTCCTTATGTTCACCCATGTTACTTGTAAGATCAATGCTGCTACAAGTATTACAGACACAATCGCTCCAGAAACCTTCATGACTGCACCGATATTTTTACTTGTCTTGGATTCATCCTTAGATTCTTCTTTAAATATTCGAAGGATGAATGAAGCAACTGAGGCAATAAAAGGCTGTAGCTTTGGTAAGATAATCTGGTATATTTTTAGGACAGACAATACAATTCCTAAGATCGACGTTATATATGGCAGTAAATCAGCAAACATGTTATTCCTCCTTTACCTTTATGAGTTTACTTAATGCCGCACTGTGCTCATTTGTAATTGATTGAGCCATGCGCCGAAAGTTATCATTGCACTGAAAGAGCTCAATGCTTCCTGGTTTAACAATTTGTTCATAGCGCAAAAAGGAGTCTCTCTGACTTTTCCAGAGCCTAGCAGTAGGTGCAAAGTTCGTCGATTTTTCTTTTTCACACCCTACAATAAGTAGGATTGTTTTACCAGAAGAATTGAACCAGCCTATTGACATATATAAATCGTTGAAGTATGTGTTAAATTTATACAATTGTGCAAAAGACAATTGTTCGAACATCAACTTACTGTCAAGATTAGACGGCCCGTTAGCGCTTAAAACCACTCCTTCCATCAAAGGCAAAAGTGGATTTACAGGCTGATTCCACTTTGATGAGTCAAATCTAATGCTAGGCTCTAGACCCAATCCAAAAAATACTTGAGTATATAGATTGGAGAGCTGAATCGGACTACAAATTATGACGTCACCGAGAGAGAGATTGTTTTTAATCGCCAATTCAAGAGTTTTAGTTTGCAGCAAATACCCAATATCTTGTCCGGGAAGTTCTATATTTACTCGATGTCCAAAACCCAATTCATTTAGAATATCTCTGGTATTCTTAACATCTTGCAGCATTGCTTTTTTTCTGGCTTTGAGAAGAGATTTTGTACAGTCAATCTCTCTTAATCCCTCTGAATTTATTTGCATAGTAACCAAATTATCGCCTCTAATGACTTCAGTTTTCAATGCAAACAACAAATCCAAAGCTTTTCCAGGAATGAAAACTTGATTGAGCAATCTATTGCACATTGCACTATCCTTAAAAGTTTTCAAATCGTTAGGATCAAAGTCTGGTAATGAAACAGAAGAAAGAATCTCATCAGAGTTTAAAGCAATCAAGCAAGAGAATGCTGACCGAATACCATGTATTTTTACGATGGCCTTCTGTAAATCATCACGCAAGGTCTTTGTAAGTAATATGTCAACGCTTAGCTTTAAATCACTTCCAGAAATCTTGTTTGAAATGTGCGACGAATAGCGTGCTATACCTAATCCATTTCTTTTAAATTTTGCTACCCCATCAGTTCCACAAAGAGTCTTATCGAATAGATACTCTGATCCAGACAATCCATAATCTATTCCAGTAGTCCCTATTATGGTTGACCCAATATTTGACCACGGATAGTATCTCCGAAATTCCGGCAGAACAATCATACCTTCTAATTTTTTAACATCAATCTGTGATTCGTAATCCATGCTGCACTTTCGCTCAAGCCAAACAAAACGTGAATCGTAATCAAGTAAATTGAGGTAATAGTTTATAGGTTTAGCGAAGACTTGGGAGAACTTAGTTGCTATTTTAAGTTTATCATCGGTAGCCTGCTTCGGATCAGCCGCGAAGGAATACCCGTCTAAATCAATTCCTAAAGTTATATTATTCCTGTCTGTAATCTCACCACGACGTGCTGGGTAAATGACTCTGGTCAAATATTGACGTTGTGCATAACTTTTGAAATATTTGCTTTGCAAGACTTGAATAACAAAAAGTCGAACCATTATCACTGCAAAACCAACCAGTAATACTGCAAACAAAACAGTGCTTCTCGTAACTGATGTCAACTTTATTTTTTTAGTCCATTTTATAAATTGACCAGTCATGTCCATTAATTTTAATCCATCATCTAACTTGTTTCGTGAGTTAATTATTATCACTGCATGTCAAACCAGTTATCAGTACGATCTCAGTGTGACTCCTCTATACTCTCCCGACGATTGAGTGATGCTGTTCTTCAATACGGTCAATCTTGACAGAGACCGATCCCGCAGGATCGTACCGGCGCAGCGCTTCAAGAAATCTGGCATTGATAAAATAGTGTAGCCTCCAGAATTCACGGATGTAAATGTTGTTCAACGGATCCATCATTTCATTTTCACGTCCGATTGACATACCAACTGCCATGTGGGCCTCATTATGCCAACCTTCTATCTCACGACTAAAGTCCATAAGCGACTGAATATCTCCTTCAAGCACGCGTGTCGTGACTGAATATGGTGACCCCATATCACTGAAGTTACGTCTCGTAAATGCACGTATGCCCCCTCGCCATAGGGATGGTCCACGGGCGGTTTTAAATCCTTCAATAACGTGCCAGTGGTACAGAAGAAATCCGACTCGTCGGGTGCTAAAAGCCCCTTGGTGCCATGATAGGTGCAAAGAGGAAAATGAGTCAAGAAAATCGATAGGACTCGAATTTCTCCGTGCATTAGCAGCTATTTGCTGAAGTGTATTGATTACAAAACTGTGTGCCATAATAGACCTCCTTGGTTTAGGTGTTAAGTTTTAGTTGATTAGGAAAACAAAAAAGAATTTGCCTCAACGAACTGACCCAAAATATTGTACTTGCGCCTCACGTCAAGGACTGACATGAAGTTAAGCAAAAAACTTTGGATTGTCAATAGTTATTTTTGCCCTTATCCCCTCAATCTACTTTTTCCAGAGCCGCCGGTACAATCTAAGTCGCTACATTCACATGTGACACGAATCATGGAGTTTCCGCGACAAAGTGAAGCATCCCCGCTTCAAGGTTTTTCAAACTCCTGAATCTCTCCAAAATATTTCAATCCCGCTTCATCAACGGGACCTGTGGATTCACTGCCCATACGGAAACGGTGTCCATCCGGATCTTCCACATTCATCTCCCTCACGCCCCACGGGAAATTTGTCGGCGGCTGGCGAATGATTGCGCCCCTCTTTTTGTATTCCTCGTGTAGAGCATCGACATCCTCCACGAAGATCGACATCCACGTCCCGGGTTGTCCTTGCGCTCCTTCACAGAGGAATATCTCGACCTTGTCCCTCGCGACACAACCGAATGTCGGCGGCTCGCCCCAGTCCCACTTTGCTTCAAATCCGAGCTTGTTGATGTAGTAATCGATCGAAGCGGTAAAGTTCTTCACATTCAGAATCGGGGTCGCACATTGGAATTTATTCATGCTTGGCTCCTGTGTAATTGTTGCTCATACGCTTGCGTTAATATGTTAAGTATTTCTCTTACAGTTATTAAATTAAAACGCCGCCAAGGGAATCATCCGAAGCGGCGCTGAGCAAATAATATTGGCTCTTATTTGATAAGCATTCCCGCAAAAAAAACTGCGGGACTACTTGCTTATCTTAAGCCCTGTTATTTGATAAGCAGCATCCGCTTTGTCTGGGCGGAATATTTGCCTGTGATACCTTCCTCTTCATCTCCTATACCCTGCGCTACCATCCTGTAGAAGTACATGCCGGATGCGAGATTGTGCGCATCAAATTCTATCTCCTGCACACCATCGTCCATCATCTCTCGATCTAACAACAAAGCAACTTCTTGCCCAAGCATGTTGTACACCTTCAACGTCACGAATGCTTCCTCCGGCAAATCGAAAGTAATCGTAGTTGTCGGGTTGAAGGGGTTGGGGTAGTTCTGCAGCACTGCGTATTCGGTTGGAAGGCTCTGAGGGGAAAGTTCTTCTTCCTCGACCAGATCGGCGGAACCGATATCCACCGGTACGTACCTCTCCCCGACAGAACTATAGAGTAGAATTCCCGTGGATGAGGAGAAGTGTATTTCATCCCCGACCCCCGGTGCACGTATGACTACTCCAGCATTCAGCGCATCGGCAAAGATTAAGCGCCCCCCCTTCAAAGATACTACCCGCACATTGCCGTTATTCAATACATCGATTTGTTTTACATTTGCGCTCTGGCAGAAGACAATCCGACTGCCACATACAGAGAGGAGCAAAAGAGGCAAAGCCAAAAGTATTGTTGATCGTTTCATGGTGTTTCTCCATTACGTGTATTGGATGTATCTTTGATTCGGGATATCACGGATGTTTTTCATACTTGTACTTTTTCTTCTCTACGAGTTCACCATTCTTGTTATACGTTCTCTGCTCGACAGGATTGTCTTCATTGTCGTAATCGGTTTCGATAACATTCTCCATATCCAGAGCCGGCATTTTCCCCCTCGTCTTCTTGATCCTTCCTTTGTTGTCAAATTCGTTGATCGTCTCTGAAGTCAGACTGTCGTTTTCGTCAAAGGTCATCAAGCGGATAATGTTTCCTTGACTGTCATATTCAAATGTAGCCCTTTGGAGCTTGTTGCCGTTCGCATCTTTGGTGATCTGTTCCGTAACGTTGCCGGAATCGTCAGTTGCATAGGTCACTGTCGTTTCCAAGCTGTCATTCGCACTGTATACTTTTGTTTCCATGATCTTCCCCGCAGCGTTATAGGTGTGAAGACCTCTCCGAATTGTTTTGCCCTCGGAGTCTTTCCCGTGTACGTCTGTGATATTGTCGTTATTGTCATAGCTGAAATCAGTGGTGAGGGCCACGTTTCCGTCCTGACCTCTGGTGATCGATTTACCAAGGCGCTTCCCGTTGTCATACTCGAATTTATTTCTTGACACTTCGGTATTTGTCGAATCGTAGACAACAGCCTCGGTGAGATCTTCATCGAGATCATAGACGTAATCAACTGTGCGCTCTATGCTGCCGTCCGGGTGATAGGTCGTTTCTCTGGTCTTGTTTCCTCGTGTGTCATAGGACTTCGAAGATTTCTTGGTCCCAAGCTCATCTTCTTCGTCTTCTTTTTTGATCCTGTTATTCTTTATTCTCTCCTTCTGCTTCTTTGCATGCTCGAAACCCTTGCCTTTCCCTTTGCCCAGTCCTCCTCCTCTCTGACCATACATGGGTTGGTCAGAGACCACGGAGCCAATGAGAAAGCAAAGAATGAGCAGGTACATCCAACGACTTACGAATGCGTAGTTTTGCATGATCATCATCTCCTTTGGCAATGCTGATTCTTCTGCCTGAGAATCTCTCACTTCTGACTCTCAATGACAAGGGATCGAGCCTGCGAACCATCTGCTTGCAAGAATCCGCTTCTTTGTGTCACCTGTTGCAGTGCTTTGACAGCCGCTTTCAGTTGCGCTATCTCCTCTTGTTGAACATTCAATGCGCTGACTTTCGACTCTAACTCTTCCAGTCTTGTCTGCGCGTGAGCCAGAGCTTTACCACTCGTTTCCAGCTTTGCCCTGAGGTTTCGGAGATCGTTTCCCGTCCTCTTTAAGATTGGTGCCATATCTCCTGAGCCAAGGCCAACTGCCACGTTTACAAGCTTCTTGTATGTAACATCCGATGAACTCCAAGCTCTGCCCACAACTCTGGGGAGTTCGTCAGTAGTCATAAGTTTTGGAGAAATTGCGACCGCGCATCCATCGCTACGTCCCGAAGCAACAATGTAATCACCTTCGTCAACGGCACCGATGACTTTCACATGCACCTGGCCGAGGAAGGCGACCTTTTCGTAGAGATGTTCCTTCTTTTCTTCCGGCATGTTCCCGAGAACGATGGGATTCGATGAAACAACCATCATCCGCTCTGCGCCTTTTGTCGTGCGGCTTATCTTCCCGCCGAAAACACCAACGATGTCTCCCGGTTCAATCTTCTCATTCTCGTGGAGGCGTGGAAGCCATTCCGCATAATCACCGGAGCCTGACTCAAACGCAACACCGACGTTGATCTGAGCTTTCACTTGCCTAACAAACCAAATCCCAGACTCAGCAATTTGAGCGATCAGGGCTCCCGGGTCTATCGGACTGGCTGCAAACAGAGCACCGAGTTTTAAGCCGTTTACAACTGCATCGACTGCCTGGCGCGGAAATAACTCTCCGAGCGATTGGCCTTCGATTCTTCCCCTTACCGTGGACCCGACCTGAAATGAAATGAATTTGGTGCTGCTGTTGAGTTCGCCTCCCGGATCCATTGAAAGGACCATCCCGCGCTTCTTGGCTCTTACATCGACTGCAAAATCGGACTCGCCCAGCGAGTTACTCCACACATTCAATTTGTTCGAAAGCGTAAGGTCATGACCGATAGTTGCATCGTTCAACACGTTCAGACTCGAAAATTCTCCGCCTCCGGAGACGACAAAATTGCCGGATGCGCTAAGATCGCCGAGAACAGTTGCATCATTGAGTGTAGACAACCCGTTTACTCGCAGGTCGCCTGCAAGCAAACTATTCCCCGCAACATGAAGTTTCTCCACAGGATTGACTGTCCCAATCCCCACATTGCCTATCCCGCTGATCGTCAGCCGAGCCGAATTTCCGGTTTGAAGCGACAACGCATGGGGAAAGCTCGGACCGATCCATGCCCCTTCAATCCCCTCAGATGTGCCCAACCACGTCAGGATGTTATGCGCTCCGTCCGTGTGTGCGAAACCATGCTGGTTGATATCGGTCTGGACCTGAAACTTTACTGACGGAGTTGACGTCCCAATCCCTACGTTACCACTTGAAAGCAATGTCATGCGCTGCAAGCTGTTTGTACGAAAGATCAGGTCCTGTTCACCGACGGTTCCAAGAAAGTCTGTGTTCGGGTCGGTGTTGCTGTTCCCCTGTCGCGACCACACTCGGGCAGACACTCCATCATTTGCACCGGTAATCTTGTTCCAACTTACACTCTTGATTTTCTCATCAGTAACCGAAAGTGGCTTGAGCTTCCCTGAGGTAATAGATGTATCCGGAACGTTTTCCGCAGTCTTTGCGCGAAAGCTGTATGCTGAAGGCATCAACTCCTGGCGTGGCGTCATTTCCGGATCGTTGCCGACGCGGACACCAAGATAATATTGTTGATCGAAAGGAATATCCAGAGGCCGAGCTCCGGTGCCTCTCCCGAGGACGACACGGAATGTTCCGCCAGTCAGAAGTATATTCTGGTGCACTTCCTCCCAGATGGGAACTCCGCCAGTCGGTGTCGTATAGAGTCTAAATGTGAGATTCTTTCTGCCGTTAAGAGGCTGCCCGCCATTGCTGGTAAGATACCCCTCATAGGAAAGCGCGCCGGGTATTTGTGCATGACTCGTGCTCGGCAACGCTCCGACGAGTAATAAACTCACTGTCGTCAGAAATAAGTATCTAAAGATTCGTGTGTATGATTTCATGGCCGTCTCCTTCTCTCAGTTGAACGATGAATTATGATGAATTGTTTTCCACAATCAAAAGTTTCATGTATGCGTTTTCGTCAGTGTGTTGATTTGTCTTCGTTGTTGGCATTCTGCTATTTATGGATTGTATCAAATGATACCAAGGTAAAAATGAGTATTTTTGACTATCACATTACCGAGGGTATCGTTTATGAATCACGATCTGTTAAGCAAGCGTCTTGCATCCAAGTCAGTTAGGCA
>Ga0247727_10008756_pt1 | contig 18654 bp, 22 predicted proteins | sample WisWelCaveWW1625_FD_202498 | JGI IMG/M metagenome (GOLD analysis project Ga0247727, IMG submission 202498) | Biofilm microbial communities from Wishing Well Cave, Virginia, United States - WW16-25 | ecosystem: Environmental > Aquatic > Deep subsurface > Groundwater > Cave microbial mat | place... | reverse complement strand
ATAAAATAAAAAAGACGGACCGGAGTCCGCCTTTTTTTTGATGATGCAAAGCGAGTGTGCTCAAAGCTCATAATGAGAGCGTTGCAACGCTTACCTTGAAACCTGTTACTTGACCGTTCTGCCACTGCAATTGCGCCGGCGGAAAAGAAACCTTGGCGAGCCCGCCGGCATTGAATTGCAACAACGCTGCGTGCGGTTTGGGCCGCGTGGCCACGTGATGAATGCCCGCGCCAAAACCCACGAACGTTCCGCCTACGATCAACCACTTGCTCAACTCTTCGGTGTCGTCCGCCACCAAACTAATCGCTCCGGCCAGCAGTGCGCCGGTCATAAAACCATAGCCGGTGGATTTGCCGATCGTGAGCATGGGGTTTTCGTCACCTTCGCGCACAATTTGATTTGAACCGGGCAAGCGCGTTGCCGAGCTGTCTTTCTTGCTCTGCGCATGCGCGGTGAAACTCGAGCACAACGCAACGAGAGCAACGACGATTACAACGAGACGGGTTTTCATGATCAACCTCCGTTTGGTTTTTGTTTGCAAAACGATTTGATGATTCTGAATTAACAGGAAATTTTGAAGCAAGCTTGCAAAACGCTTCGCACTTGGGTTACGCAAGCGCGATGCCAATGCGCGATGCGCATGCGCGACGCGTTGCAAGCGTTTGTTTCTTTGGAAAGAGGCTTCGAAAACAAGAAGAGAAAATCAGTGGGAAGGAATATAAAACGGAGGTCGCGAAGCTACCGCGGTGGTTGGCAAGCTACGGCAGTTAAGCGAATGGCTTTTCAAACGCAGAATAAAATTCTAACTTTTTTTATCACCAACGGATAGATGAAGACCAATGGATGAAAAGACAAAAAGCTTTATCCGTTGGGGACCGCCCGAGTTATTCGTGAAATCCGCCGCCAGGCCGGCGTGCATCATTTTCAAAGCCACGGGCCGCTCGAGCACGGTGTCCCACGCTTTGTAAACGAGGCCCATGCCGCCCTCGCCCAGCTTCGCGTCGATGCGATATTTGTTGATGAATTTGCCGATCATATGGCTGCACGGAAAAGGAAGTCGCGGCAGTGTTCGATCCGCAAGCGAGAGTCGTGAGGAAAGTGCAGTGAGAAAATCGCGGGAGGAATTGCGGTCGAAACTGCACGTCCTAAAAGTTATACGAATATCGTCGAGAGACAAGGGAATTGTTGGGAGCGAAGGTCGGGCGAGATCGAAGGGCCGCGCGCGAGTAGCTTGAGATCACTCGGGCTTAATAGCTGCTTTCAGCTTTGCAAGCAATGGGGAGATTTGCTGCTGCGCGTTGCTGACATCCTCTTCTGTGAGCCCGCTTTCGACAATCAAAGGATAGCGCTCGATGAAATAGAAGCCGGTGATTTTTTGGCAAAGGGTTCGAAACTCTTCTAACGTGGGATCATAGGTTATAGCATCCTGCAAGAGAGCTTCCAAATCATGAATGCGCTCAAGCTTCTATCCCCTTGACAAGAGAAAGGCTTTTAGAAATTTTTCTATTGCCTGTTGGAGATAAAAGCCGGCAGCTTCGTGATCGTGTACTACAAGAAGAAATTTTACTCTGCTCCAATCCTTCACTGCAATCCGGAGCCAATCGTCGGGGTAGATTGAATCTTCATACTTCATAGAGCAGCCTCCCTCTTTTTATAATCTCAGCCACAAATTGATCGCCTTTGCGCAAACGCGTTTCAACTTCGTGTGGAGTGAGTACCAGCGGCTCAATCGGCGCCTTACGCTTGGGATCGGTTAAAATATGTCGTACCGTTGCCCAACGGTCGATGAAACGTTCCGAAGTCTCTTTGATGATGAGCAAGTCAATATCGCTATTTGGGCGAGGGTTGCCATAGGCGTACGAGCCATAAAGGATGACTTTCTGCGGCTCATACTGTGCGAGCAGTTTTTGCAGGAGGCCTTGTAGGAGGGTCTCGATTTCGTTGGAAGCCATAGGGCCGCTCGTTGTAAGGAGGAAAGGCAGCACATCTTTTTTGTGCGTGTGATGATAGGGATTCGCCGTTTAAATAGCAGGTTCAGCTTGCGGGAGAAAACAATCCCTTGCCTTTCCATGAAAACTTTTTATTTTGGCGCACCAGCATCGCAACCAATTCACGCCCAGCGCGAGCCTGATTATGTATCGTGACCACGAGTTGATTTTAACGCCGCCCAAAACCGAAGTCATCGTCGGCAAGAGTATGCTACGCAAAGAAGGCTTGGCCAAAGTGAAAGGCGAAGCGCAGTATGTTGACGATCTCACCTTTCCCGAAATGCTCTTCGGCAAAACCGTGCGCAGCACCATTGCGCGCGGCACCATTACCGACGTCAAATTCGATCCCGCGTTTGATTGGAGCCAAGTTGTCGTTGCGGACTATCGCGACATTCCCGGCCGCAATGTGGTCACGTTGATTGAAGACGATCAGCCTTTGCTCGTGGAAAAAGAAGTGCGGCATCATGACGAGCCGATACTTTTGCTCGCGTGCAAAGATCGCGAGGTGCTCGAAGACGCGCTCAAGCACATTCACATCTCTTATGAAGAAAAGCCGCCGGTGCTCTCGCCCGAACAAGCGATTACAGCGGGGGAGCAAAGAGACGTGAGCATGATCATTCATAAGACCGATAACGTCATCAAGAGCTTTCTCATTCAACGCGGCGAGCTTGAGGCCGGCTTTGCGCAATCCGAAGCGGTTGTCGAGGGCGCGTATCGCACGGGCTTGCAGGAGCATATTTATATCGAGCCCCAAGGCGTAATTGCGATTCCCGGTTCGGACGGCTCGATCACCGTGCAAGGCTCGATGCAATGTCCGTATTATGTTCACAAAGCGCTCAAGGTTTTGTTCGATCTACCGGATGACAAAGTGATCGTGATTCAAACCGTGACCGGCGGCGGCTTTGGCGGCAAAGAAGAATATCCGAATATGATCGCGGGCCATGCGGCGTTGCTCGCGCGCAAATCCGGCAAGCCGGTGAAGATTGTTTATGATCGCGCCGAGGACATTGCGGCCACGACCAAACGCCACGCGGCGATCGTGCATCACAAAACCGGAGTTACGCGCGAAGGCAAACTTATCGCGGCAGACATCGACGTGATTATGGACGGCGGCGCGTATGCAACATTGAGCGCGGTCGTGCTCGCGCGCGGCGCAATTCACGCGCTCGGGCCGTACAATTGTCCGAACGTTCGCATTCGCGCGCGTGTCGTCGCGACGAACACGCCGCCCGCGGGTGCGTTTCGCGGCTTCGGCGCGCCGCAAACTTGCTTTGCTTATGAAATGCAAATGAACAAAGTCGCGCAGACACTCGGCATTTCACCGTTGGCTATGCGCCGCAAAAATCTCGTGCGCGAAGGCGATGTTACGGCAACCGGCCAAGTGCTCAAACTCAGCGTGAGCGCAGAGCAAGTTTTGGAAGCTGCGGTCAACGGCTCGGATTATCTCGCGGTTTATGAACAAGCGCAACAGCAGAACGGCTCGCACAAGCGAATCGGCGTGGGCCTGGCGCTCTTCTTTCATGGCGCAGGCTTTACCGGCAGCGGCGAACGGCGTTTGCCCACGCGGGCCGGGATTGAATTGACACGCGAAGGTAAAGTGCGCGTGCTTACGAGTTCGATTGAAATGGGCCAAGGCACGGAAACGATCTTTTGCCAATTGGCCGCCGAAGCGCTCGGCGTGAATTATGACGACGTGGAATTCGCGCAGCCCAATACCGCGCACGTGCCGGATAGCGGCCCAACGGTCGCCTCGCGCACGTGCATGGTTGTCGGCAAAGCTTTACAAGACGCCGTGCGCGCAATGAAGCGCAAGCTCGAAACGTTTGCGCGCGAGAAATGGTTTGCAAGCAATGCTGAAATCCGTTTCGGAAATTTATGGGTGAATGAACGAGAAGCGGCAAGCTTTGCAGAGTTGGTGCAAGCTTATCTTGTTGAACATGGCGAAGCGAAAGAACTGCACGGCTACAAATTGCCGGACGAGATTCAATGGGACGACAACACCTACACGGGCGATGCTTACCCTGTTTTTGGTTGGGCTGCCGATGTCGCAAAAGTCGAAGTCGATATGGACACGTTCGAAGTGAAAGTGCTCGAATGTGTTTCCGCGGTTGATTGTGGCAAAGCGTTGAATCCGGTTTTGCTCGAAGGACAAATCGAAGGCGGAACGCTGCAAGCAGTGGGTCATGCGACGATTGAAGAGGTCGTGGTGCAAAACGGGAAGGTCATGAACAACCGCATGACCAATTGCATCATTCCGACCTCGCTCGACACGCCGGAGATGCGTGTGTTGTTGATCGAGAATCCGTATCCTTATGGCCCGCACGGCGCAAAAGGCATCGGCGAATTGCCGATGGACGGCGGCGCCGCGGCGGTTGCAGCCGCAGTGTGGAATGCGACGGGCATTTTTCCAAACGAGGTGCCGCTCACGCCGGAGAAGTTGCAAGCGTTGGTCGTTCAGCCACGGCTTAGCCGTGGCTTTTGATGGACTCAAACGTGAAGTAATCACATTGACTGCGTGAGGAAGTTGTGATGCGGGATCTATGAAAGGCCAACCGCAAGCCACGGTGCAACCGTGGCTGAACAAGAATGTAAACGCAAGGGTGGTTCATGGAACAAGACAGCCCGTGGAAAGAAGTGCTCGAAGACTTGTTCGAAGAGTTTCTCGAATTTTTCTTCCCTGAGGTGCATCGCGATCTTGATTTCACTCAAGGCTACGAGTTTTTAGACAAAGAACTGCAACAGATTCTCGTTGAAAACGAAAAGGCCACATATCACCACTGCGGAACAGATCGGAATGGAGAAGGGGATGGAGAAGGGGATAACTTCGATGCATCGCGTTATTTCCACGATGCTCAACAACAAGTTTGGCGAGTGCAGCGAAGGATTGTCAGAGCGTATCCAACGCGTGCGAGATTTCGAGAAGCTCGAAGGATTGTCCGAGGCAATCTTACAAGCCCGTACGGTTGAAGAAGTCTTACAGAACCTTGAGGAATTACAGTTGGCCTAGCGCAATAGAATTTCGCCTCAACTAATCTGAAACGCTCATGACTATTCTACTTGAAGTCAACGGCAAACCCTATGAACTCGACGCGCCGCCGATGAAGCGGTTGCTCGACGTGCTGCGCGAAGATTTGCATTTGACCGGCGCCAAAGAGGGCTGCGGCGAAGGCGAGTGCGGCTCGTGCTCCGTGCTGCTCAATGGTGAAGTCATGAACTCGTGTCTCGTGCCGTTTTGCCAAGTTGAAAACGCGATCATCGTTACCGTCGAAGGTTTGGCGCACGACGGCCGCTTGAGTCCGGTGCAGCAAGCGTTCATCGAGCACGGCGGCGCGCAATGCGGCATTTGCACCCCGGGCATGTTGATCGCGGCTACGGCTTTGCTCAATGAAAAGTCACAACCCACGCGCGATGAAATCAAAGAAGCGATTGCCGGCAATCTCTGCCGTTGCACCGGCTACATGAAAATCTTCGAAGCCATTGCAAAGGCCGCGGCATGATTTCAACTCTCACCGTACAAACGCCTCGCTCGCTCGCAGAAGCATACGCACTTTTGCAAACGCACGCCGGGCGCATCAAAGTCTTGGCCGGCGGCACGGATTTGATGGTCACGCTCAATGCGCGCGTGGAAGTGCCTCCGGCATATTTGAACATTTGGCCGTTGCAAGAACTGCGCGGCATAACCGAAACGGCCAATGGCATTCGCATTGGCGCGTTGACGACATACACACAAATCATTCACTCGCCGCTCGTGCAGCAGCATGCGCGCATTCTCATCGAAGCTGCGAAGTCCGTGGGCGCGGCGCAGATTCAAAATCGCGGCACGTTGGGCGGCAACGTGGTGAATGCTTCGCCCGCGGGAGACACGCTGCCCGTGCTCGCCGTGCTCGAAGCGGAACTTGAAATTGGCAGCGCCCGCAGCATTCGTAACACTCCTTTCAAGCAGTTTTATACCGGCTATCGCAAGACCGCGCTCGCCGCTGACGAGTTGCTGCTCGCCATTCATCTGCCCAAGTCGAACGCAGGCGTTTGGCAGTGTTATCGCAAAGTTGGAACGCGGCAAGCGCAGGCCATTTCCAAAGTGGTGATGGCGCTGGTTGCGCGCGTCGATGCAATGAGGCGAGTCGAAACCGTGCGCATTGCCTATGGCAGCGTCGCGCCCACCGTCGTTCGCGCGCCGAAAACTGAAAACCTTCTCACCGCACAAGTGCTCACCGAAAATCTTATCGCGCAAGCGCGGCAAACGGCGATGCAAGAAGTTCATCCCATCTCCGACGTGCGCTCCACCGCGGATTATCGCCGTCTGGTTTCAGGCAATATTTTAGCTAGAGGTTTGCACGAGCTGCTTGCAAGCACGTTGTTATGACCTCGGGGTTGCCTCCGAAAGCTTGCAACCACCTAAGCTCTCCCGTTTCTATTAAACAGATCATCTCACGCTGAATGGCCCTTCATGCCCAAAGCCTCTATACTCCTCGTTGATGACGAAGCCAACATCCGGCGCTCGCTCGAAATGATTTTGAGCGCCGCGGGCTACGCGATTGCCGAAGCGGCTTCGGCAAAAGAAGCGGAGCAAAAGCTCGCGCAGCAACGCTTCGATCTCATGTTGCTCGATATCGTCATGCCCGACATGGATGGTTTGGAATTTCTCAAGCGCGTGAATGCCTTGCCTGCTCGCCCGATCGTAATCATGGTCTCCGGCAACGCGACGATTGAGAACGCGGTGGCCGCAACCCGCGAGGGCGCATATGATTTCATCGAAAAACCCGTCACCAAAGACAAGCTGCTGCTCACGATTAAAAATACGCTCGCGCAGAAGCAGCTTGCGGAAGAGAACGTGCGGCTGCGGCGAGAAGTCATCAGCCGTTTCGAAATGATCGGCGCGAGCGCGGCGCTTAAAAAAGTTCACGAGCAAATCGCGCGCGTCGCGCCGGCGAACACGCGCGTGCTCATTCTCGGCGAGAGCGGCACGGGCAAAGAGCTGGTCGCGCGCGCCATTCATGAAGCGAGTGAACGCGCCCAACAAGCTTTCATCAAAGTAAATTGCGCCGCGATTCCCGAGGAGCTGATTGAAAGCGAATTGTTCGGCCACGAGAAAGGTGCATTCACCGGCGCGACCACGAATCGCGAGGGCAAATTTCAACAAGCGCATCGCGGCACATTATTTCTCGATGAAGTGGGCGACATGAGCTTGAAGGCGCAGGCCAAAGTGTTGCGCGTGTTGCAGGAGGGCGAGTTTGAGCGCGTGGGCGGCAGCCAAACTTTCCGCGTGGAGGTGCGCGTGCTCGCTGCCACGAATAAGAATCTCGAAGAAGAAGTGAAGCTCGGGAAATTCCGCGAAGACTTGCTGTTTCGCTTGAACGTCGTGCCGATTTACTTGCCGCCGTTGCGCGAGCGCAAAGAAGATATTGCCACGCTCCTCGAACATTTCACCGCGCACTATTGCAAAGAGAACGGCTTTCGTCTCAAATCATTTTCGCCCGAGGCCATGCAGCGCTTGCGCGAATATCATTGGCCCGGTAATATTCGCGAACTGCGCAACACGGCCGAGCGTTTGGTGATCATGACGCCGAGCGAGCAAATCCATGCGAGCGATTTGCCGCTCTCTCTGCAAACACCGGCCACGAACAAGCTCGGCGCATTTCAGCCGGGCGTGACGTTGCGAGAAATTCGCGACCGCCTCGAGCGCGAATACATTCAGTCCTGTCTCGCGGCCACGCAGGGCAACATGTCGCAGGCCGCGGAGTTGCTCGGCCTCGAGCGCAGCAATCTTTATAAAAAAATGCGCGCGCTTGGCATGGAAGAAAAATAAGACAAAACGATTTTCGGCAAAATTTTTCGCCCCAAAAAACGGCAGGATGATTTGTCAGCGGAATTATTTCAAATCATTCTGCCATAAAATTATTCTGCCCCAACATTGAACCAACTCAACTCACTTTTAAAATCGAAGGATGGAAGTGATGGACAAGCTGACGATCAACGATGTGGCCTTGCAAGAAAAACGTGTGCTCACGCGGGTGGATTTCAATGTGCCGCTGGAAAACGGCGTGGTTACGGATGATACGCGCATTCGCGCGGCGCTGCCCACGCTGCAAAAAATTTTGAACGACAACGGCAAACTCATTCTCCTGTCGCACTTTGGCCGGCCTAAAGGCAAGCCCGAGGCGAAATACTCACTCGCGCCGGTTGCGAAGCGTTGCGCCGAATTGCTTGACCGCGAGGTGAAGATGGCGCCCGATTGCGTGGGCAGCGAAGTGGAAGCCATGATCAACGCCATGAAGCCCGGCGAAATTGTGTTGTTGGAAAACGTGCGCTTTCATGCGGAAGAAGAAAAGAACGACGCCGAGTTTTCGAAGAAGCTTGCGGCGCTCGGCGAAGTTTATGTGAACGATGCTTTCGGCGCAGCGCATCGCGCGCATGCTTCGACGCAGGGCGTGGCGAAAGCGCTCAAAGACGTTGCGGTCGCGGGCTATTTAATGCAGGCCGAGCTTTCGGCTTTAGGCAAGTTGATTGGCGATGCGCCGCGACCTTACGTTGTCATTCTCGGCGGCGCGAAGGTTTCGGACAAGATCGAGGTCATTCACAACCTCATCACGAAGATTTCACACTTGCTCATTGGCGGCGGCATGGCGTATACTTTTCTCAAAGCCCAGGGCCATGAAATCGGCAATTCGCTTGTGGAAAAAGAGAAGATCGACGTTGCGCTCAACGTGATGAAAGTCGCGGAGTATTCCAACCCGCGCAAGCCCGTGAAGCTGGAATTGCCGAGCGATCACGTCATCGCGAGCAGTATCGAAGGCACGGATGCGATGCCGCACAAGCACGTCGCGATTCCCGGCGGCAAACTTGCGGGCGATATCGGGCCGAAAACAGTCGAGCATTATCGCAATCTCATTCTGCAAGCGAAGACGATATTGTGGAATGGACCGATGGGCGTGTTTGAAAAAGAAGCGTTCGCGAGCGGGACGATGAGGATTGCCGAGGCCGTTGCCGAGGCCACGACCAAAGGCGCGTTCAGCGTAGTCGGCGGCGGCGATTCCGTGGCCGCGCTCGGTCGCTCCGGCCTCACTTCAAAGATTTCGCACGTCTCCACCGGCGGCGGCGCTTCGCTGGAATTTCTCGGCGGTAAAGATCTGCCTGGCGTGGAGGCCTTGACGAAAGCGCCGAAGAAGTAGCGAGATAAAATCGCAACAGCCCGGTGCTGCGGCAAGCTCTTCTACCTTTAATCAGTTTTGCCTCAAAAGCTTTTTGTTTATGAAGAAGGCGCACCATGATAGTCAAATACAAATCTGCAATGCTTGCGCTGCTCGCGCTCACGTTAAGCTTCAATCTCTCGGCGCAAGACAACAAGAGAGCAGAGCGTTGGCGCAGCCTGTTCAACGGCAAAAAACTCAACGGCTGGTTGGTGAAAATCACCGGCTATGCGCTGAACGAGAACTATGGCAACACGTTTCGCGTGGAAGACGGCCTCTTGAAAGTCTCATATGATCAGTATGAAAAGTTCGACAACAAGTTTGGGCATCTTTTTTACAAAGAAAAGTTTTCGCACTATCGTTTGCGCGTGGAGTATCGCTTCGTGGGCGAGCAATGTCCCGGCGGGCCGGATTGGGCATGGCGCAATAGCGGTGTGATGGTGCATAGCCAATCGCCGCAGAGCATGGCGCTCGGCCAGGAGTTTCCGATTTCGATTGAGGTGCAATTTCTCGGGGGCGATGGGAAGAATGATCGGCACACCGGCAATCTCTGCACGCCCGGCACGAACGTGGTCATGGGCGACTCGCTCGAAACGCAGCATTGCATTGACTCGCGCTCACAAACATTTCACGGCGACCAATGGGTGACCGCGGAAGTGGAGGTGCGCGGCAATACGATCATCAAACATTTCATCAACGGCGCACCGGTGTTGGAATATGAAAAGCCGCAACTTGATGAACGCGAGGCCGAGGCACGCACGCTGATCAAGAACGGCAATCTCATGCTGCACGAAGGCTATCTCGCGCTCCAAGCCGAGAGCCACCCAATTGAGTTTCGCAAGGTGGAGATTTTGGTGTTGGAGGAGAAGTAATGTCGGCAAAATAGGCGTGTTTGTTCTGTCTCGCGTGCTGCAAGCCTTTGCTTGCGTGTCGGTAAAGAGAAACCGCGTGGCTGCTTTTCCTCTATTGCGCTTTCCGCGTCTTTTTTGCTTCGCCGCTATTCTTGTTTTGAATTGCTCCCGCCGATTTTTTTAATCATGATTAATCGTCTACAAATCGCTTCGAGGGCGTTTCTGCTATGGGTAATCAACAAATGCTGACGCTCCTGCTCGCCACGGTTATTGTCGGCATTGCCCTCGTGCGCGGCCTGGCCATGATAAAGGAGACGAACAAGCATGATCGTGAAGCGCAAATTCAACAATCGCTGCTTGACACGGCGGAACGCGCGCAAGTGTGGTATCGCAAACCCGCGACTTTAGGCGGCGGCGGGCGGGCGTTCTCGCAAATCAGTTGGCGCAAGCTCAATCTCAATGCCAACACGCTCATCGGCAAATTCACCATGTCGGAAAAAACGATTGACAGTTTCCGCCTCACGGGCCAGAGCGTGGATGATCCCAGCATACTTGTGAGCTACGTGGTCTATGCGGACTCCGTGGTTTTGCAAAAGCCGAGGTAATCGGTGCTTGAATCGCGCCTCAAGAATTTCCCTCCACCGGATAAAACTGCCAACTGTTAGCGAAACAAAATCCGTTTGCTGCTTTCAACTGTTGGGATTTTGGTTTGGTCCGGCTCGTCAAGTTTATGCACGCGCGCATAAAGAATCGCCACCACGATGGGAAGCGCGAACTCGACGACCATGAGCATGATAAAAGCCGGATGCGGCGCTCCGATAAAAATATTCGAAAGCGCTCTTCCAGCCCCGCCTAGAAAAAATATTCCCATGAGCATGGGAACGAAGCGGAGTTGCGTGAGAAGATTCCGCGCCACCCGTAAAAGAAGCGCGCCGTAACTCAACCAAAAGATCGCGTAGAAACGAAACTCGTTGTCAAGCGTCGGTGAAATCGTCAGCGGCTCAATTGGAATGGGTTGGCCTGTTGCAAAGTTGAATGCGGCTTCCGTCATGTGAATGAATTGCACGCCCGTGAGGAAAACCATGGCGCCGACACCGACGGCAGCAATCCCTAACGCCGCCAGCAAAACTTGCATGAGGCAAAACTCGATTCGCCGTTCGTTCATCGTGATTTCCTTACTCCAAACCTTTGAACTGCTCGAAACTTTGACCGCTGATGAAAAACACTAGCGACCCGGTGAATAATACCAGAGTCGCGATGATCGCCACACTCACGATGGCCCATCCCACAACTCGCCGAGAATGAAACTGGTATGCGATATTCCAAGCGGCGGGCGCGGCCAACGGCCAATTATGAAATCCGAAAGCGAGCAAACTGATTCCCAGCCAGGCGTTGAGCGCAACGATCCCTTTTTTCTCACGTTCTTCCTCCTTCACAAATTGCCCCACGCGCAACACCAACCACCACGCGGGAATGGCGAGGGCAAGCCCGAGCGGATAGAGAATCCATAACGAGCCTGCGAGCGAGCCCTGCGCAACTTTGATTGTTACTGCGAGCAGATGCCCAAAGGACATGTTGCCAATCATGCCTCCGTAGAAGAGATTCAGCGCCGCGAGAATCTTGAGGCGATACGGCACGCTCTGCCCGCGTTGCCGAATGAGCAAGATCAAAACAGCAATGAAGGAAAGCAACATGGCTGTTGTGGGCCACTTGCTCTCATTCAGCACGAGTTCAAGGATACGTTCAATCATTCACGCGCGCTCTTCTTCTAAATGAATAATTCGGAGTGCGAGGCTTCAGCATGGCATGACGCGGAACCCAAGCTTCGCATTCCTTATCGCATCGGTTCATTCATCGCAGTCAATTTGTAAAATTAAACCCCGCACGGCAAATCATATTTTGCGAACAACAACAGTATGCTCGTCACTAACCGCCTCACAGCAGCTCGCCTTGCACAATGGGAATAACGCCGCCGCCTACGCTGATCACGCGGGAACCGTTGGCTCTTCGCGCGTGCAGCAGCACCAGCGCGGGCCGGCGAATTTCATAACCCTGCTCGATTCGCAATGAAAGATCGGAGCCGGCGAAGCAGCGATGCTCCAAAAGATATGCGCCGAGGAATGCCGCGCCATTCCCGGTGGCCGGGTCTTCGCGCACGCCATGGGCCTCGAAGAAAAACCTGGCGCACAGATCGTTCTCCGGATGATGGGTCTCGCGGCAAAACAGATAGACGAGAGGTGGGAAACCTTCGCGCGCCAAAGGAGCGAACGTCTGGAGATCGAGCTTGCTGCGTCGCAGCCCATCGAGACTGCGCAGCGGAACGATCATAGCCGAGATGCCCGCGGAGATCTGTTGCACCGGGCCGTTCCGCAAAGACGTCAACGAGGTAAAACCGGTGTTTCATGGTTTTGCCTCAATACCGTTCATTTAAACCGGAAAGTAGATGTGCGCTGGCTGTCATGCCCGAGTGCTTTAATCGGGCATCCACGAGCATTTAATGAAATAGATTCCCGCTAAAAGCACGCGGGAATGACGCGTTAAATGAACGGTATTGGTTCTTGCCTCTTAAGCTAGCGCAGCAACAAAAATTTTCGCGTTGCCACTAAGTTTTTCGAAAGTGCGTCGGCGCGCATTTTTACGAAATAAACGTCGCGACATTCATGTTGCGAAGAAACAATGCGCGCGACATAAATGTCGCGATACAATTTCACTCGAAACGAGTTTAGTAAAGCAACCAGGCCAGAACGAAACAGGCGGTGGCAATGGTTGCAGCAACGGTCGGCGCCCAGAACCAAAAGCGCAACGATAAAATGAGATATGTGAAGCCGATGACCGCGGGCATGGCCAATGCGGCGCTTGAAGCTTTGACGAGGTCTAGATTCAAGCCCAGCCCTACTACGACAGCGCCGAAAATGAACATGCCAAGACTGGGGCTGAGGTTGAAGCCGAGCCACGCCTGCCACATATTCGCACGCGCCTGCAAGAACCGAACGTTGGTGGATTTCATGGCAAGGCGCACCGCGTCGTCCACGGGCGCGAACTGCGTTGGCCGAAAAACGTCAATGACTGAAACCAACCCATGCACGAGGCCCATGACTATAAAGACGAGCCCGCCGAGCACGAACAACTGGCTGACCATATAATCTCCTTGACTCCCGGCATGAGAGCTTCGATACATTTAACCATTGGTACCGTTCAGCCACGGCTTGGCCGTGGCTTGCGATTTATTTTTAAATCAGATTCGACGAAACTAGGCCAAGCCATGGTTGATCACTCATATTGCAAAACGAAGCCACGGCCAAGCCGTGGCTGAACCAATATGCTAACGCAGCAGCGCCATTTTACGGACGCGCACGATTTCATCGGCGGTTAGTTTGTAAAAATAAATCCCGTTCGGCAAATGTTTCGCGTGAAAGCTCACGCGATAAACCCCGGCGGGCTTGTTTTCATCAACCAGCGTTGCAACCTCTTTTCCCAACACGTCATACACTTGCAAACGCACAAACTGCTCGCGAGCCAATGAGAACTGAATACTCGTCGTTCCGTTCGCGGAAAACGGGTTCGGATAGTTTTGCAAAAGCTCAAAAGAGCTTGGCGCGATTTCCTCGCGTTCATGCACGGCAGTCGGGGTAAGCTCGACTTCGTAAACGCCGAGATCAAGCGCCGGCCCGTTTTGATTTGCCACTGGATTGAGAAAGCCCGAGAGCGTGATCACGGCGTAGCCGTTCGCTTGGTTTGAAACCTCGATGGTGTGCGTGCCGAGTTTTTGTTTATCGCTGCTGCGCAGCAGATCAATCGTATATCGGCCCGCAGCCAAGTTGAGCGGCAAGCTCGCGGCGCTGTAATTTAAATTCGCGACGAGCGTGTTGCCATTCGCAGTGACAAGATCAACCGTGGGCGCATCGGTAACGGCATGCACAAACACGGCGCGCACCTCGTTCGAATTCGCGACGAGTATCGGCAGATCCAACAAGAGCGCATTCTCGCGAATGGAGTAGCCTTCCGGATTTGGCGCGTAAGCCGTCGTATCGTTCAAGCCCAAAAGCACGAGCGCTTGCGGATTTTCACTGCTCACCACGAGGCTGTCAAACTTCGCGACAACGGTGTTGGCGTTTTCAATATCGTAAAGCGACAATGAAAACGGCTCGAGATAAGGCAGGCTCGGCAATGAGGCGGACTCGCGAAAGCCGAGGTTGTCGAAAATCAACTCATCGGCGCCGCCGGAATTTTTTCCGAGGCCGGGATTGCACGGCCCAGATCCGCCGCTCGTCACGACCACGCCGCGCGTGCGGCGACCGCTGCCGGAACGGTTGCGATTGCTCGAACTGTTAACTACAACGCTGGTGCCGCGATTTGAAAACGGTCTTTCATATTTCCATCGAGATAAAATTGTGTGTGATCATACGAAGGCACAATCGTGGTGACGGCGCCATTAACGCCTCGGCCGAGCGCGCGCCATTCGCCATACCACATCGCGATGCAGTCGAGATTCACCACCACGCCGTTGTCATTCACGCCGCTGCGAAAGCGACCGCCGACATAGAGCGGCGAATAATAATCTCGTCCCGCGAGTGCGAGCGCGCGCACGTCGTCATCGACGCCGTTGCCCAACGCGCGCCACGTGTTATCATAACCATCCCACAGCATGATATTGCGGCAAAAAGTTTTGCTGTTGTCGCGATTGGTGGCCTCGGTGAATCTGCCGCCGATATAGACGCTTCTCCACGAACGCGGTGACGAAACGCTGCCGCCTTGTCCAATTGCGAGCGCGCGCACTTCCGGCATCGTGCCGCCATTCACGCCGCGGCCGAACGACTCCCACTCGTGCGCAAAAAAATCCCACTTCGCAATGCGATTCACCTCCGGGCCGTTGAGCACTTGCGTGAACGCGCCGCCGGCATACAGCGCGTAGCTGAAAACTTCCAACGCATACACGACGCCGTTCATACCCGCGCCGACTGGAAGCCAGCGCTTTTGCGTGTGATCCCAAAATGCAATATTCGAAACGCTCACCGTGCTGCCATCGGGATTGATCGCCGCGGTGAATGCGCCGCCGACAAATGCGCCGGGTTGATTATAACTGATCGGCGCAATCGCATGCACCGGGCCATTGAGGCCACCGCCGAGCACATCCCAACTTGTGCCGTCGAAGCGCGCGATGTTGCGCGCGGGCTTGCTTTCTATGCTGGTAAAACTTCCGCCAACATAAAGCGCGCTCGGCAAACTCTGCTCGTCGGCGCTGATGGCGAATACTTCACCCGCCGCGCCATACGCAATCATGTCAAACCAGCGCGTTCCATCCCAGCGCGCGTTGTTGGCGACTTGCACAGTATTGATGATCGCCGGACTATAAAATTCATTGAACTCGCCGCCCAAGTAAAGGAGCTCCGAGGCATACTTGGGATTCGCGGCAATCACTGAAGGATGAGGAAAGCGATTTTTATAAACCAACGTCGTCCACGTGCTTCCGTTCCATGCCTCCACCAGTTTGATCGACACGTCGACGACATAGAGCATATAAATTTTTCCCCGCGCCGTCGAGGGCAAGATCATCAATGAGAAACGGCGTCGCGCTTGTTGCGAGACGGCGCCATTGCGCGCCGTCCCAATAAACCACCGGGCCGTTGACGCTCGTGCCGTTGGCGTTGATGGCCGTGGCAATCGCGCCGGCAACATAAATGCGATTCGTGTTGTCGATCACGATACCGGCAACACGTTCGCCGCCGCTCGTGTTGGGCGTCAAGCCTTGCCCAAGCGTTGACCAGCTCGCGCCGTTCCAACGCGCAATGTAATTCGCGTTGACTTGCACGCGGCCGGGATTATATACGCCGGTGAAATCGCCCCCACGATCACCTCGCCGTTCGCTGCAAGCGCGAGCGCCGTTACCGGATTGTTGCCGGTGTTAACGATGCCTTCGCCGACAGACTCCCACACGGCTTGCGCGGCATTCCATTTTCCGATGCGCCAAATGGTAACTTGCGAGCCATTGGGATTGAAGCCGCGCGTGAGATTGCCGCCGACATAAACGTTGTTGCTATTGTCTATCGCGAGGGCGAACACCTCATCATCCACACCGTTGCCCAATGCTTCCCATTTGCCGGTGGCTTGATTCCACTTCGCAATGTTCGCCACGTCAATTTCACTGCCGTCGCTGTTGCGAACGATTTCGAAATAGCCGCCGAGATACACATTGCCGTTGCCATCAACGGCAATCGCTTCGGCACGGCCTCCGGAAAAACGGTCGCCGAGAATTTGCCATTGGCCGGCGCTCCATTTCGCGACGCGCATTGATTGCAAGCTGCCGTCTTGAAAATTGCCCGCGATATAAACATTGCCTTGCGCATCGACGCACGCCGCGTCCGCGCCATACTCAATCGGGCCGGCGCTGCCGGCGAGATATTTTTGCCAAAACGCATCGCGACGGCCGAGAGGTTGGGTTTGGCTGTGTTCTGCAAATAAACCAAAGAAGAAAACGGCCGCGAGGAGCGGCGCGTTTAAAAAAGCGTTTTTATTTTTCATCGAAGACTCCGAGCATAATGCCGAGGCGATAGCAAATGCAGCCGTTGCCTGGTTCGCATTGCGCCCCTGCGCTTTGCGGCAACAGCCGATAAGAATTGGCAAAGGTCGTAGCCGCGGCCAAGAATTTTTGATAGGGATAAGAGGAGATCTTTTCTTCCTTCATCCCGGCTTGAAACTTCGTCAAAGTTTTTTCAGTCATGCCCCACAGCGGCTGCATGCCGTCGATATTGCTCCGCACGCTCAAGCGCAAGATCGCGCCGGCCTCTGCTCCCACACGCGCCGAGATTATCGAGCACCCACGGATTTTTTTCCGGGTTTGAAAAAAACAACAGCATCGCGGCAAAGGTATCCTCCCAATAATAGCGGTCCGTGCCACGGAGCTCGAGCTTGTCGGCCGGATCGAGCTTCTGCCACGCGGCCAGCAACGCGCCATATTCGACCGCCGTAATCGCATAACCGTTTTCCGTCTCGGCGTTCAAAGCGAAATCACGCAACAACGTATTAAACGCCGCCAGCGATACGGATTGCGCAAAGAGCGCTTGAACGAAGACCACGCAGAAACCAAGCAGCCACGAAGCGTTCTTCCTCATGGCTTGGCCTTTTCAACTTGCGCCGGCTCACCGGCTTTTTTCGGCGCGCGGTCGAGCAATGCTGGCGGGCAGCAGCTCGCCATGAGGATCGCGCTCACGATCACCGTTGCGGCAAAGAGCCGCGTGAGTGAAATGTTTTTGCGAGGCATGGTTTGCAACATGGAAAATTCTCCTATAATGTTTATTCGCGTCATTCGTGTGTTTCGTGGGCGCTAAAATTGAATATGCCCATAGCGAAGCGGGAATTAAAACAGCGGAATGCCAAGCCCGACCGAGTAAGTCAAGTCGCGCGTTTTCGCGCTCGGCGTGTTACCGTTCTTCACCACGTTCGTCACGCCGAGGAGATAGCGCATGCTCACGTTGCCGCGAAATTTTCCCAGCGGAAACGACAAGCCGGCGCCGAGACTCAACGCAAAATTCATGGACTTCTTTTGCGCTTTGAGGTCGGTTTCATTCTCGTCTTTCCGACCGTTGAAAGTCATCGTGGTTTTGCTTTTCGCCGAAAGCAGCACGCCCAGCATGCCGCCGCCGCGCACGAACGGCTTGATCTTGCTCGCGCCAAATTCATAACGCGCGTCCACGGGAAAATAAAGATAGTCGAGTTGCTCGCGCGTCTTGAAGGAATAGCTTTCCCCTTCGCCGAAATCCTCGCCGGATTGGTATTCACTGCCGCTGCCGCGAAATTGCGCGCCGCTCGAAAAACGCAAAGGCCCGCGCTCGTAAAAAATCACGTCCGCGCCAAAGAACCCCAGCCAGCACAAACAATCCGCGCCCTCGTCATTGAATGTTGAATGATTCACACCTGCGCTCAACTCGACGCTCGGTTTATTGTCGGCGCCTTGCGCATGCGCGCGTAAAGCTAGCGCAGTTAGAATTAAAAACATGAAGTGAATCTTTTTCATAAAGTTTACTCCTTTCATGGGATGATAAATAAAACGCCATTGCGTGCGCTAAATTAGCGAATTGCCGCGCGCGAACAACTCCATGAAAATGTAGGCAGGGACTACATGAAGGTGTGGGATGAGAAAAGAGGACGCCTGCTGCTGAAGCATCAGGCAATGAGATGAAAGCCATCTAAAGATGGCTAATACCCATAGGGGGCAGCCAACTTAATCTCATAAGGCGGACGAGCCGGAACCAAATAAAAATCCCAACCGATAAAAGCAGCCAACGGCTTCTACTTTGCAAACAGTTGGCAGCTTTTATCCGTTGGTGGAAAATCTTTGCTTTTTTGCGCTGATTAGAGTCTTTAGAAACTGAGGAAATCTATTCTGCGGGAAAAGCTATTCGAGGGGATCGTCTTTTGTTTCCGTTTGCTTAGACGCTTTCATTTGCGAGCGGCGCAGCACGCGAGCTACGTTTCTTTGCATGCGCGGCAGCTCGCCGCTTTGTCCGCGCATGAGCTGAACTTCTTTGACCATTTGCCAGGCCGCGGCGAAACGGCCCTCTGCGCCAACTTTTTCCCAAAACTCGAGATCGAAGGAGCGATCAGCATGTTCTTCACGCCCCACGACGCGCG
>Ga0247727_10008755_pt1 | contig 18654 bp, 21 predicted proteins | sample WisWelCaveWW1625_FD_202498 | JGI IMG/M metagenome (GOLD analysis project Ga0247727, IMG submission 202498) | Biofilm microbial communities from Wishing Well Cave, Virginia, United States - WW16-25 | ecosystem: Environmental > Aquatic > Deep subsurface > Groundwater > Cave microbial mat | place... | reverse complement strand
AATTCACTTATGCGACTCAAGGTATATCTTCTCACTTTCATTTATTTCTTCGCGTCTATTAATCCCAATTCCGACCTCCGAAAAAGATACTTTAAAAGCCGCAACTTTCTGACCTATCTGGACGGCGATCTTTACCATATCGGTAATGTAATACTCACCTGAAACCGATGACGGAGTAATAGCAGCTAGCGCCTGACGCAGAAAGTCGGCTTTTACTAAATAAAAACCGGGGTTTATTTCGGTTATTAAAAGCTCCGTGGCAGTCGCGTCCTTCTGCTCGACGATTGCCGTGACGGATCCGCCACCTGTACGGATTATTCTGCCCCAGGCAAGCTTTGATGCATCTGGAGAAACGGTAGTAAGAAGCGACACTGCTGTGTTTTCTACTTTATGAAATGCGATAAACTTCTGAACTGTCTCTTTTTTATAAAACATGGTATGGTCACCGTAGCCTATAAGGAGATCAGTCGGGTTAAGACGCAGTTCATCAATTCGTTTCATTCCTGCCGAGACAGCATGGGCAGTGCCCAGTTGGTCTACCTGCAGTGCATACTCAACTGGCTGTCCCATGAGCACTGTTTTTACGCTTTCGGCAAAGGCACCAATAACTACGACTGTCTTATCTGTCACACCCGTAAGAAGCTCAACGCCGTAGACGATAAGTGGCTTACTGAAAAAGGGGATCGTGACTTTATTCTTTTCAGTCGACTTCAATCGGGTTCCTTTTCCGGCTGCAAGAAGAATGGCAATAATCATATTATATCCACCCGTGAGGATGAGCCGAATACCACGAAATAAGCGATTTCACGCTGTCTTCAATACTTCGTTTCGGTTCCCATCCGAGTACTTGTTTTGCTTTTGCAATATTTGCGTACATCGTAGCATATTCTCCCTGTCTCTCAACTGACCGCGCAAAATCAAATTTCTTGCCAGTTGCCGACTGAACTTTTGAGACGACTTCAAGCACGGAGTTGCCGGAACCCGTACCCAAATTCATGATTTCGCTGGTTCCGCCGTTTAGTAAATATTCTATCGCTTTCATATGTGCTTCGTTCAGGTCGACTACATTTATGTAGTCGCGGATCGGAGTCCGGTCTGGTGTATCAACTTCGGGACAGGTGAGGTTAAACGGTTCAATACCAAGAGCACCGCGCACGGCATTTTGAACCAAGAGTACTGATGGATTTTTTGAGTCACCGATTGTGCCATCGTCTGAGGCCCCACAAACATTAAAATAACGTAAAACTGCATACCGCATATCTCTCTGAGAACTGTACCAGCCGAGCATTTTTTCGACCATTCGCTTCGACTCTCCGTACGGATTTTTCGGATTAGTCGGATGCTTTTCGTCGACCGGCACATATTCTGCTTCACCGTATACTGCACAGGTTGAGGAAAATACTATTTTATCTACGCCATGCTCAAGAAGTGAAGAGATCAGATTCTGGCTGCCGACCACATTGTTGGAAAAATATTTTTCCGGTTTTTTCATCGATTCGTCGACCAAACAATGTGCTGCATAATGGACGGCGAGCGCGATATCTTTTTCTTTTTCATAAAGCGGTGACAGATCTTTTTGCAGATCAAGTTTGTAGTATCGAAACGCCTTATCGCCGAACTTTTCCTGGAGTAATTTAAGAGGAGCTTCGTAACCGGTTATAAAATTATCAAGAGCTACAACTTCGTATCCGTTTTGAAGATAAAGATAGGCTGCGACAGATCCGATATATCCACCCGCACCTGTAACTAAAATCTTTGCTTTCATGTCTATAATTGTATCAGACGCTCCTGTCATCCTGAGCGATTAGTCGAAGGATCTATGAATTAGCTCATCCTGTGAAGATTCCTCGACTACGCTCGGAATGACATCTTATTTCAATTTGTGAAATGGGTGCCAGGGGATTCGCCCTTCGGCAATAAATATGCCCCCAAATACCAAGATCGACCCGAGGATGAAATACACGCTCGGATATTCCGCCAAAAGAGGTATAGCGATAAGCACCGCCGAAACCGGATCGATGTAGGTAAAAAGACCAGTCTCCTGTGCATCTACTTTAGTCATTGCGTAGTTGAAGAGGAAATAGGCGATGGCCGAAGAAAAGATTACTCCGTATCCGATGCCGACCCATCCGTTTACATTAAGGTTTTGGATATTCCAATGCTGAAGTTCGACGATCATAAGTGGTAAAAAGGTGAGTGCGCCAAACAGAAATCCAAAATAGGTTACAACCACCGGATGCACTTTTTTGAGTAAGTCTTTGTTTAGAAGTGTATTAAATACCGCTCCGAACATCGCGAGTAAAAACAAAAGATTTCCAATCACCTCGCCCGACACATAACGCGCTCCGTCAAGAAAAATAGGAGAAAGGATAATTGCCATCACCCCAAGAAGTGCAATCAGCATACCACCAAAAACTTTTTTATTGGCTTTTTCCTTGAGGAAGACAACGGACAGAAGAAAAATAAATACCGGACCAGCCGACGCGATGATAGGCGCATTGATACTTTCGGTACGTTTTAGTCCCAAAAAAAATGCCGAGATGTTAAGAGTTATTCCAAAAAATGCCGAGATGCATATCTCAAAAAAGTTACGAAGATTCAGCTGACTTCTGTATTTCCAAATGAACGGAAGGAAAAAGAAAGATGCGAAAAAAAATCTGATAAATGCCAGAGTGAAGGGAGGGATATTTTCAAGCGCAAACTTAAAAATAGGAGACGCGGCCCCCCAGATAATATTGGCGATAATAAGTGCGACTATCGGGTTCATAATAATAGTTAATGTCATTTCGAGCGACTAGTCGAGAAATCTGTTCAGTAGATTCCTCGATTGCGCTTATGCTTCACTCGGAATGACATGGTTTTATTTCCCATAAGATTTAAAGCTTTGAATTTTTCTTATTCATGTAAACGATGAGTTCGCCGATAAAGCCGGTCATGATGACTTGTATGCCAACGACGATAAAAAGAATGGCAAACTGTAGCGCCGGTCTGCGATACAAGAGAACGCCGAAAAATAGTCGCTCATAGGTCATATATACGGTAACTAAAAATCCCGCCAGGAAAAAAAATCCTCCGATCATGCCGAAAAAATGTAACGGACGCTCTGAAAACTCATAAAGAAAAAATGCCGTGATCGTATCGATAAATCCGATAAATACTTTACCTATTCCGAATTTAGATTTACCAAATTTTCTGGGACGGTTGTGGACTGGCACCTCTCCGACCCTAAACCCTTTGTAATGGGCGGCGATGGGAAGAAAACGGAAATTATTGGAATAAAATGGAACTGTATCTAGTACTTCTCGTCGCATGAGCTTGAATCCGCAGTTTATATCGGTAAGAGGAGAGCGAACAAATGATCGTAAAAAAGCATTGCCCATTTTAGAATAGAACCGGATAAGGAGCGAATCTTTTCTCGCCCGTATTCCGTTAACGAGATCGTACCCATCATTTATTTTTTTGAGAAAGTGATGAATATCTGAGGAGTCGTCCTGCATATCGGCATCCATAAAGGCAACCAGGTCACCTGTACTTTCCTTGATACCCGCTTGAAGTGCATAACCCTTACCGCGCCTCATCGAAAATCTTTTAAGCTGCACGGTCGAATTGTGTTTCTTTAATTCGAGGATAACGTTAGCACTGCCGTCGGTTGATCCGTCGTCTACAAAAACAATCTCATAAGCAAGTTTTGTTGCTGAAAGCTCTCCGTGCAGCTCCTCAAAGAGAGGAGTCAGATTTTCTTTTTCGTTAAAAAATGGAATGATAACGCTTAACATATGAGCTTAATTGTAAAGCACGCGCTTGAATACCTCAAGGTCATGCGCTGAGTAGATCCGGACATACCGCTCGTCGCGGACCAATTGTTCATAAACCGGAATGAGTACGTTTTTTTCTGGATAATTAAAGACTTCGGCTTTCCGAAGAATAATATAGTCTGCCTTGTCGTACCATGGATTAAACGCGTAAAAATAGCGACGAGCACTAAAGTAAGGAGCAATATGTCCCGTTGCGGCTACTTTCCACGTTTCAGAACGCAGTATTCGCGCCCAGTAGGCAACATCGGCCGTTTCTTTGGCGGGATATTTTATTGGATGCATTTGTTGCTGTTTGGCATATGGCAACGGCCCTTTGAAATAGGCGAACAATACAGTCGGAACAAAAAGAAGCGCGATGATGATAGAAGTTGATATTTTTTGTGAAAATCTACGATGCAAACGTGTAAACAAAAAGTGACTACCGTAGATGGCCGATAAAAATACAAATGGCGTGATGACAGCCGTATAGTGATAATAGAGATTCCTCATATTATCACTTTTTGAAAGTATATTTATCCCAAATTCGGGTGCCGCGATAAGGATAACGGGAGAGAGTACGGACAAAAACGCCACCGGTCCAAGTATTTGAAACAAATACGTAAATGTGTCTGAGGAAAAAACTGTTCGAAATAATGTGACTGGTTTGAACAGTAGACCAATGAACACTTTGGCGGGACTATCACCATATTCACTGTAATACTTGAGAGCAAAATGTTTCCCTCCTCTGAAAAAAGGAGTGATAACACTGACCGACAGTGCAAACCAAGCCATACTCAAAAGAAAAATTGCCGCTCCAAAAAGACGTGCTTTTTTGTCTTTTTTTTGTGCCGATAAAAACGCAAAAATCCCAAAAAAAGCAGTCGTCAATCCAACCTGCTCTTTTGCAAAAAGGCAGAGCACGATAAGAACAAAACTTTTAATGTATTTTTTAGTCAGCCAAAAATAAAATGCAAAAAGTAGTAAGCCGGTCGTAAGTGTCACTGCGTGGAAATCAAAAAGATTTGCTTTCTGTATGGCAAGGTTCAGAAGATATACCAGTACGAATACAGTCGCAATGATATATTTCCATTGACTTTTTTCGAATATTTTTTTGGCGATAAGGTAGATAGCCCAACCGCCAGCTCCAGTTACAACAGTCTGAATGACAAGTAATGTTGCGGGACCACTATGGATAAAATAAAACGGCGCAAGAAAAGCTAGGAGAATATCATTGTGGATCGCCATCCGCTTGATCTGTTCCGGACCATATGGATTTGTAAGTTCCAAAAATCTACTCCAATCAAATGTAGTCAACGCTTTGTACGTATTGTAGACGGTCTGGTCCATGATACCAAGATCAAAGTAAGAGGCATATAGCGTGTGATAGCGAAGAACCGATAGATACCCAAAATACAAAACATAGACCAGTATCAATATTAATGCGACTACTGACCACCGATTACTGACCACCGACCTACTTGTTTCCCGAGTGGTATTTTTCATGAATTTCTTTTAATCGCACATTCGTAACATGGGTGTATATCTGTGTTGTCGCAATATTTTTGTGTCCGAGCATTTCCTGAACTGAGCGCAGGTCTGCCCCGTGAAACAATAGATCTGTTGCATAAGAGTGTCTCAAGATGTGTGGACCGATTCGAAACAATATTCCAGCTTTCTTTCGATATGTTTCGATCATCCGCTCGATCGAACGCACAGATAGGCGCCTTTTTTCGTCGGTTAATCCTTCGGGACTTTTTGGTCCAGAATATCTGATAAACAGTGGTCTATATGGATCGTCTCGTTTGGTCAGATAATCTTTTAATCTTTCTTTGGCATGCTTTGACAAAAATACGACTCGTGCCTTACCACCTTTTCCGATCACTCCAAACTCTCCCGCATCCATATTGACTTGCTCACGGTTTAGCCCCGCAAGCTCAGATACGCGAAGCCCCGTTGAAAACAAAACCTCGAGGATTGCGCGGTCACGAAGACCCATTATATCTGATGTATCTACACTTTGGAAAAGCTTGATCAGATCTTCCGGTTGCAAAAATTTAATAGTACGATCCCGCTGTTTACCAAGTTCTATCATTTCAGGAGCAATGACTGTCATTTTTTCTCGTATGAGATATTTTAAAAAGGAGCGAAGCGCGACCAAAAAATAGCTTTGTGTCTGCCGCTTAAGCATTCCTTTGTGCGGATTAGTGTACTGATTGGATAGATAGAGACGGAATCTACGAATATGTGTTTCCTCTATCTTTTCCACATCAAAATCTTCTTGAGTTTCTGTTTTTAAAAGCCAGTCTCGGAAAAAAGTCAGATAGTATCCGTACATCCGGACAGTTTTAAGAGAAAGGTTTCGATCAAGTTCACAGTATTCAAGAAAGCGAAGTGAAGCTTCTTTTATGCCCATACCTTCATATTAAACGACGCGCGGGACAAAAACAAATGGTGCCGCTGGAAGGATCCTTCGACGATGCTCAGGACAAAGCTTGAAAATAGTGGGCGAGAGAGGAGTTGAACCCCCACGCTTTTAAAGACAGCCCGTTAAACGGGCCGTGTCTGCCGCACGTGTGTGCCCCGAGAGGGACTTGAACCCCCACGCTTTTAAAGGCACAGGTTCCTAAAACCTGCGTGTCTGCCAATTTCACCATCGGGGCGCTTATGGAGTAATTATATCACTCTATGGCTTTCTAGCTCTGTCTTTTTTTGATAGAATACCTCATGGACACAATTACAGTAAAAAACCTCAATAAAACTTACTCCATCTATAAAAAGGAGCCTGGCATCAAGGGATCGGTAAAGTCTTTATTTGCCAGAAAATATGAAAAAAAGAAAGCGGTCGGTGATGTGTCTTTTTCGATTAATCAAGGCGAACTCGTTGGATTTATCGGACCCAATGGAGCAGGGAAGACCACAACCCTCAAATGTCTCGCTGGACTCTTGCATCCAACTTCCGGCACAGTTCAAGTCATGGGCTATACGCCTTATGATCGTAAAAGTGAGTTCCTGAAAAAAATGTCTATCGTTATGGGTCAAAAAAGTCAGCTGTGGTGGGATCTTCCGGCGACAGAATCTTTTTTGTTGAATAAAGAAATATATGAAATACCCGACAAAGAATACCATAGGCGCCTCGATGAGTTAGTCGAACTAATGGATGTTTCCGATATCATCAATGTGCAAGTGCGTAAGCTTTCACTGGGACAGCGTATGAAATGCGAGCTCATGAATGCACTGATTCATAGTCCCGAGGTTTTGTTTCTTGATGAGCCAACCATAGGACTTGACGTCGTGATGCAAAAAAAACTACGCGACTTTATCCGTGAATATAACCGCCGAACAAAGGCAACTATTCTCTTGACGAGCCATTATATGGTCGATGTCAAAGAACTTTGTGAACGAGTCATCGTCATCAATAAAGGTAATGTCCTATACGATGGAAAGCTCGCCGAGCTGACCAAAAAATATTCCGGTATAAAAGTGGTGAGCGTTGTCTTGGAAAATGAAGAAGATCTCGAAAAAGTCGCGAAGCTTGGGAAAGTAGTTGAAAAAAATATGCCAAAAGTAACACTCGAAATACCAGTTGAGACCTATCAAAAAGCGGCAGCGGAAATATTGCAAAAATACGAAGTGGCAGATATCAATATCGAAGAGCCGCCGATAGAGGAAATCATCCGCGATTTTTTCAACTCTTCAGTATGAAACTTATTCGCATAATCTTGCTTCATATGGAGTCGGTACTTGAACACCGATTACGGTCTTTCGTGTGGTTTCTAGTCGTCTTCATAAATCCAATGCTATACATATTATTTTGGAAAGGTGTTCCACAAAACGTAGAGATTGTCCCCGGATGGGATGTTGCGGCAATTAATGGATATTATCTTCTGATGGTAGCTGCCCAAGCAACACTCATATCTCATATCGAGGAGGATGTGTCTTACTACGATATCCAACAAGGAGAACTGGATAAATATTTGGTCAAACCATTTTCCTATTACAAAATCAAGATGATAGAAGAACTCCCATATCGACTGCTTCAGGGTGCGTTCGCCGCAATTGCAGTAATATTTCTATTTTCAATTCTCAAAGCCAATATAGCGATACATCTGACGCTTCAATCAGTACTGTTTGGAATAGTCACGGCAATACTCGCATTTTTCTTGTCACATGTATACAAAATGTCGCTTGGATTACTTGCATTTTGGTTTACTGATATTAAGGGAGTGCTCGATCTTTTAGACGCCATCCGTATCGTTCTGGCCGGAGTTTTTATGCCTCTTATCTTGTATCCAGATGCCTTACGAAAAGTTGCGGATGTTCTCCCATTTGCATACTCTCTGTACTATCCGATTGTTGTGTTCCAAGGACAGACAACATTCACAGAGTCTATTCGTATTATCGCAATGCAGTGTATTTGGTTTGCAATATTGTATTGTATCTACCGTATTCTTTGGAAAAAGGGCATGGAGACATTTACCGGAGTAGGAAAGTGACCTATGAAAAAATATCTAAAACTTTATATTCACCTCATCAAGATGAATTTCTCGGTGTTGCTCGAGTATCGTGCGACTTTCGTAACAACTTTTTTTGCAACCGCCTTATGGTCTCTCTTTCACATTATCATGATAATTTTATTAACGTATCGGACCAATACTGTCTTCGGATGGACACGTAATGAGATGCTACTACTTAGTGGTTCTTTTAGTATTTTCTGGGGACTGTTCCATGTCGTATTTACTACTAACTTTAGAAGACTTTCAGAGTTTATTGATCGCGGCTATTTGGACTATGTTTTGGTTAGACCGCTCGACTCACAGTTTCAAATTAGTCTCTGGGCCATTAATTATGTCTCAATTTTCCGAATCTTGCTTGGAATTGGCGTGATTGGGTATGTCATACAGGCAGATCATCTCATTGTGCAACCCATTGCGTACATCCTTTATGTTACGTTAGGCCTATGTGGGACGATTCTTTTGTATAGTTTTTGGCTCATCGTGTCGACTATTCTTATCTGGCAACCGCGGTTATCAAATATTATCGATCTTCTTTATATGGTATCTGGTATGACGAGATACCCATCCGAAATGTCGCGCGTGATCGGCAATGTGTCGGGTATTTTTCTTCTCCCATTATTCCTGATTTTGTCGACACCAAGTGAGTTTATCATCAACCGTCCGTCCTCAGACCATGTCGTTATTCTTCTCGTATCAACTGTGATATTGTTTTTCACATCGCGGGTTATCTGGAAGAATTCTCTGAAGTATTACACTAGTGCAAATAGTTAGCTCTTCACTTCGACAATTTTCTGTGAGTCGCCCTCAACAATTATTGCCTGATCGTTTGTTAGTGTAATTATTTTATATCCTTTATTTTTCCATTTATTTATTATTTTGTTCAGGCGCACATCGTATTTTGGATCACCATAGTGGGGGAGAATAAGAAAATCAACCAACCCTAAGCCGGTGAATGTCGATAGGTTCGCCTCACTTCTATCATCAAGATCTTCAATAAACTCAATGGTCGGACAGGCCAACACCGACCCAGCACTCGAACCTATATAAATTACCCCTTGATTTATCAGTTTTTTAATAACCCTATCGAATCCACTTTGCAGTATTTTTTCTAGTAGAAAATACGTGTTGCCACCACTCACAAATAATATGTCTATATTTTTAAGTTCTTTTAGCAGCTTTTCTTCTGTTTTATTTTTGATATCAACATCAAAGACATCAAATCCCATTTCTATCAGTTTATTGCGGTCGTCATACATCCACTGTTTTTCCGTATATAAATCGGCAGCTGTTGGAATAAATGCAACTCTTAACTTTTTGGCGGAGACGGGGAGTATAGGACGAATGAGATCAAGCGTAAAAATTGCCGCAGAACTTAAAAATAATTTCTTCATATCTTTAAGTTATTGTACCAAAAGATCTTTGAATAGCTTTGATATACTTATAAAGCCAAAAATGGAGGAGTCGCATAGTGGACGAGCCACCGCCTCTGGCGGGGTCCCGCTAAAAGCGGTGATGCGTAAGCCTATACAAAGGTATGTTTACTATTTATATTATTAGGAGTGAAAAGACGGAAAAACATTACGTTGGATTTACAAATAATATCGATCAGCGTTTAAAAAATTATAACAGTGGTGGAACTAAATCAACGAAAAGCGGTATACCCTGGAACCTAATATATAAGGAAGAATATGAATCTAAGACGTTAGCCTGGAAACGAGAACAACAAATTAAAAAGTTTAAGGGTGGTCAGGCTTTTAAAAAACTTATTGGAGGAGTCGCATAGTGGACGAGTGCGTACGCCTGGAAAGCGTATAAGGCCCTAAAGGCTTTCGCGGGTTCGAATCCCGCCTCCTCCGCCCGACGCAATAGACGCTCCAGAAATTAATGAAATGGATTGATACAATAGTCTAATCTCTAAGACAACTTAGCAACTTCAAACTACAATGTTTTAATCTCATCATAAATTTAGCCTCAAAAGTGGTTCGAATCCCATCTCATTCTTCCATCATTTCCATTTTTTCCAAAAAGTGTTGACATCATCTTCCCTGTATGTTAATATATTGGTATGGACACTAACATAAATCAAAAAGAAAGATTGAATGCCTGGATAAGCCCTTCCACGTTAAGTCTTATTAAGATATATGCTGCTGCTAAAAATATGAATCTCTCTGAAGCTACAGAAGAAGTAATTAAACAGGCTATTGGACATATAAAGGTCACCATAAAAGAGCCTGAAAGGACTGATTTACGTTCTTTAAGCGGCATTGTAAAAGGAGCGCCAAAAGATTTATCTGTAAAACATAATGAATATAGATACTAATGTCATAATTGGAGATGCCGATGCTCTCATTGCTTTAATTTCTGAGGATGATACCCACCATCAGACTGCGTATAATATTGTAGTCAGAATTTATGAAAAAGGATTATCTCTTCTATTTCCTGCCGTAACCATTGCCGAGACAATTACTACTTTTACGCGCAAATATAATGACCCCAAAGCTGCTACGAATCTAGCAAATCAAATATACGAAGGTAATCTAAAAATGGCAGATACGACCGATTCCATTATGAAAGAGGCAGCTCGATTATTTAATCCTCATAAATCTAAACAAGATACTTTCTTTGACGCTGTTGTTGCCGCAACGGCAAAAGAATATAACACTCGCTATATTTTTTCTTTTGACAACTGGTATGAAAAACAAGGGTTTAAGCTTGCCAAAGAACTTTTAGTTTAAGATAATTTGACCAGTTTCTGATAGATACACCTGCATCAGACTATAAAAATGTTGGACAGTTGGTGCGAATAGAGAAGCATCTGGTCCGCCAAAATTGAGGGTGGTGTAGGTTACCAAGCCAAGCGTTCAGACAATCCAAAAAATCGCCAAGTCATTAAGCGTTCCGATGGAAGAATTAGTTAAATAACTTTTCATACATATGAGCTACGATATAAGAATTTGGTCTATCAAACGTGCTGAACTTTCAGAAATTTTTCCATCTCAAGATGATTGGAAAATTCAAAATAATTCTGCGTATTATCAGAAGAAAGATTGGCAGATTATAGTCAGTGAATCAGCTAAAGTTGAGAATGAAGATATAGAGGATGATGTGTCATCACTTCTTTCAGGAATAAAATATGTGACAGATATAACACTAGAACCTATTCATGCCCCCGAAACTGCCCGGGCATTATTAGATAAGGTTGCAAAAAATATTGCAAAAAATTCTGTTGGTGTTGTAGAAAACCTCCAAGATGACACTTTCTCTCTCCCGACTGGAATAAAAAAGTTTATTCCCATTAAACGCGAAAATAAACAACGTTTTTCTATTTTCGAAATGTCCTGGTGGTTTAATGATAGTCCAGCAGTAACTGAAGATTTACTGGAACACGTTGTTGATTATTTTGAAAGTAAACTTCCTGAAGCTTTGCCAAGAAGATACGGATTATATGAACCACCCCAATTTAAATATGAAGAAAATGGTAAGCAACATTTTTTGCAGTTTTTAAAAGAACATATATTTGATCTTGGAATTGTGTGGTATCCAACCAAACCAGTAATGTATGTATCCACTGGATTTATTAAGGAATGGGGATTTATAAAACATGGTGCCAAAAATAAATTCAAAACAAATAATTTTTCAATCTCGTTTGATTCCAGCTTATTAAGCCAACCCGGGTGGAAAGAACATCTCGCCAATGTTTTTGAGGATATGTCTAAAATTTTGCAACCATTTTACGGCGAGGTTAGAACGTTGCATAATTTTATTAGTGGAAAGGGTACATATTTTTCGGATATGCAAACGGAATCTCATCCAGTGCAAGGCCCGTGGTGGACAGGTATTCCACAAGAACTCGGGCAAGCTATTGTTCTCGGAAAACCGTATTTAGATTTGTGGCAACAGATTAAAGAAAAAGGAGAAGTAAAAAATGATCTATGTTTTATTTCGACACTTGATTGGGAAAGAGAAGAGAGCGTTAGCTCTTTTGTAGGTTCTGTGCCAAAAGATTTAGCGCAACTCAAAATTCCCAAATACGTTGAGGTTCTTGGCGGTGGTAAAACTATGGATTATAATGATGAATATCCAGCAAACTTTCCATTTAAAAAGAAGGTTGAAAAGTAAACATAGCCGCCGAATTTCCGAAAACCCCAGTCCGAAACCCGCCCAGACCCCTCCTGCGGGTGGGAAAAGAGCCGAGGCAGGGCGAATCCTTTCCCCAAGACAAATTGTTTCGCCTTTCCGAGTCCGCTTTAATCATTTGGATTCTGCTCGAAATAGTTTCGAACTTTGCCCAACAAACACCGCCAGATAGGTGGTAACATTCTTAATGTTGCTTTTGGCAGCATGCCTTTTCCTTTCTGGAAATTAACAACAAGGCTATGTTACCCTGTTTGGCAACCCAAAATCAAATATTTAGTTTTGCAACTAGTTCAATGAGAGAATAATTTTTTTTAAAACGTGAGTTAAATCCTTTTATGGTTCAAACTAAAATTTTCAGAGGAATAACAGGAATTGTCATATTACAATTCATCTTTCTCGTACCGTTTGCTCTCATAGAGCTACACGTAAATATAGATAATTTTAAACCACTCCTTATATCTTTTATCTTTTTTAACAGCCTACTGATATTCCTCCCTTTCATCTTTCTTTACAAAGAACATAACCTCAACAAATTATTGAAATCCATTTTACGAAGACCCAGAGGAAATAATTTTCCAGGATTAGGCACGAAAGTTTTTTTTCCGTTGCTATGTGGAGCATTATTAGTATTTAACATTTATGCGACTGATATTCCTCATAAAGGAATATATTCTTGGTTTATCTTTACCCTTTTACTTATATTGATAGTCTTTCTATTTGCAAAAACACATGTCTCATCATATTACAGCGGAAGTGTCTCTGTGGTTGATAGGTTTTTTGGTAAATGTAGTATCATCTTTTTGTTTACATTAGCTTCCTTTTTTTCTCTGAACTACATCACTTCAGGGATTGAGGACCTGAGTCAAGGCATTCAAAAATATTCTGGACCGTGTCAGGTCTACCATGGTGCTCGACCAGGTATAAGAAGTACTCGAGTCTATATTTTTGAAAAATCGGACACTTTAGCTCTTGACATAAACTATGAAAAATATTCTTTGCTTAGTGGACTTATATTTAGACATCAAGGATTTAAACCATGCGTAGCTGATTTTGATATTTATTATCTGAAATTTTTGAGGGCTGTTGTAGGAGTGGATTAATTTAGCTTCATTATATTCGTTAAAGCCTCCTTACAAACTTCCACTTGACATGATGTACTATATTTAGTATAGTAAAGGGTAGTATAATTACCCTATGAGAGATAAAATTGCAAATATAGAAAAATTGGCCCTTTCCGGAAAGAAGGTTTTTACGACGGAAGATTTGGCCGTCTTTTGGCAAATTCCCCAAAGGAGAAGATTAATTGAGCTTATCAAATATTATTTAAGAGAAGAAAGGCTAACCTCTATTTACAAAGGCGTTTATGCCTACGGTGACGACCACACACCTCTTGATATCGCTCAAAAACTCGCTCCTTTGTCATATGTATCCTTATATACCACTAGTCAAATGCATGGACTGACATTTCAGTTTTATGAAACAACCTATTGCGTTTCTTTAACAAGCAAAAAATATCAAATAGGAGAGAAAAACTTTATTTATCATCGGGTAAAAGAGTCAATTTTTTACAATCAGTTAGGATTGGTCGATAACGGCAGATACATAGTGGCCGACCGCGAACGGTCAATCACAGATTGTCTGTATGTATTCCCTGGATTTTCCTTTGATAATTTAAAAGGAGTTGATAAGGAAAAGTTACTTACGCTGTCTAAAATATATAACAATAAAATGTTAGAAAAAAGAGTAAAAGCACTTATAAACCTTATAGACAAAAGCTGATATGTTAGATAAGAAAAAACACGAAGTAGTCCTAAAAAATATTCTTCGGGATATTTATACTGCTACGCACTTAGAGGCAAAACTCGCTTTTAAAGGCGGCACCAGTCTATATTTATTTTACGCCCTTGATAGATTTTCTGTTGATTTGGACTTTAATTTGCTTGACAAAAATTTTGATAACCAATTGGTCACCGATATTTTATCCAAATATCTCACAATTGATGAGAAATATAATAAATACTTTACCTGGTTATGGATTGGAAGCTATGAAAAAAGCAAACAGAAGATCAAGGTAGAAATTAATAAACGAGATTATCCAGACAAATACGTAAATAAGGATTTTTATGGTATCACAATTCCAACAATGTCACCTGACTGTCAGTTTGCCCACAAACTTTGTGCGATAACCGATAGGAAAAGATTACAGAATAGGGATCTCTACGACGCCCATTTTATGTTCTCTAAACAGTTTAAAATCAATGAAGAAATAATAAAAATACGTACAGGTAAAACATTAAAAGAATACTTCACCTACTTGATTGATTTTATTGACAAAAACGTAAGTACCTCTAATATTTTAGAGGGATTAGGCGAATTAATCAATAGTAAGCAGAAGGATCATATTAAAGCCACTTTAAAAAAAGATTTGCTTTTTGATCTTAAGGTACACATTGAATAAAGTTTTTATCTGCGCGACAAGCCGTGAGATGTTCACAGATTCCAGAATAGTGGAAGAACAGCCGACAAAGATACGACTACAGATACGTTTAACTTTCTCAAACTTGGCAGGTTTATGTAAGATTTGCTATACTTTGGTCATGGACAGCTCAAATTTTGACGACTTACCATAGCATTGAATCATGGTAAATAAAAAAGTAAAACATTCGAGAATTTTACTCATCTCAATTGTTGTTAATGCATTACTCTTCTTTGTCTTCATTTCGCTCCTCGTTTATTATCGCCAGGCGGCTTCTACTCTTTTAATTCAAAAAGTTTTTGATAACTTTAATAAAGTACCTAGTTATCATTTGGAGGCTTCGACAAACGTTTCAACACTATACGTATCTGCCGATCACATAAAAGATTCCAACAAATACAAGCAAATACTCTTGGGGTGGAAATATAAAAGCAACCTAGAATCAGTCAAGTTTATTTATAACCGCGACAATTTATTTATCAAAATAAACTCTTTACAACTTCGTGATTTTATCGACAAATCACTTTTTGATGCTCGAGCCCGCGTTTCTAACTCTGAGTTTGCTGCCATTAAGGAAAAGGTGTTACACAACCCTATTTTTACTGGTATGACGTACCTAAAACTGGATAAAATAAATCTAGATGGTTTTCTGCCGAGTGGTGAATATGAAAAAGAAATTCTTGAAAGTAATGAAATAGTTGGGCAACAAATTATTAAATCACTGCAGTTTAGAGGTATACCGAGAGTAGTGTTCATTGAACATAAGCCGTATCTTAAACTACCGCTCAAACTAGACTACCAAAAACTTAATTCAATACTTTACCCTTCAGTAAAATCATATATTGTAAGCGATCAAGTTTTATTCCGGCAAATACTAAATAAAGTTCAAATTGATCTTTATATAGACCCGGGTGGAAAATTATTCAGGGTAGTGTGTTTAGTGCCGGTTTTATCTGAAAAACAAATTAAAGGAGTATTTGGTGGTGAAACTGGTCACAATCGAAGTGTTTTTTGGGAATTAAATGACTATATCATAGATTCTGTTTCTAAAATAAAAAAGAATTATGTTATCACGGTTACCCTTTCGCAACGTAATAAAAAAATAGATATTAAACCACCAGCTAACCACATAAAAATTGAGGATTTCGTGCAAAGTATGTCTTATGAACAATCTAACCCCATAGTTAAACCAGCGGCTCAATATAGAGTGAATAATGCGCTTAAAATTAAATCGTCTGGTTCGGATGTCGACAAAAATTTCTACATGGTATCCAATATGCTATATCGTTATTATTCCGATCATGGCGTTTATCCATCCACGTTGGATCAGCTGGCTGGTAAATATTTTCCTGACATGGTTCCAGGTAATCCGAAAACCGCTCAAGGCTTTCACTATAGTACATTTGGAAATAGCAAAGGCTACCTACTCTGTCCAACTGCCGATTCGTTAAGGGGTTTTTGCTTTAAGAAATACTACCTCGACGAGATTGAATGAGACTCTTCTGACTAACAGACTCGCTAATGACAGTGGTGGGAAGTAGTGTTTATGTCGTTGAATATTTTTGTTTAAATATGGTTATAAAGTTTTTAGCAAAAGGTTTACTAGTCTTGATAATTGTTTGTTTAATTATTGTTCTATGCTTGATAATAGTCTATTATTACTTTTTAGTAAAACCGGAAACGGATTTTGAGAAAGAAATCCAGGGCATATCGGGTATTAAAGTAATTACCGAAAAAAAGGCTCCAATTCCAGAATACGACGGCAGAAGAACAATTGAAATTATAGGTAAAGGTCTTGTCACTTTTTATTATGACGGCTATGGGGATTTCGAGCTGTTAATGCTTAGCGACTATAACAGATTATACTCTCCCGCAGCTATAGAACGCAAATTTCTTGCGATTTAATTTTACAACCATAGTAGCCTCATTTACTATTTTTATTTAGTTGTTTAGCAGTAAGTGTTATACAAAACAAAAATCCTAATATTCCCTGAATAATTGCCCAAATATAAAAACGGTGAGTTACGATACTGACTATCCATCCTTAACTATTGGCCTCGTTGTCATATATCCTTCAGGTAATGTGCGACGATCCTTTTTACTAAAATAGGCCAATCCTGTTGGATCAAGCGAGTAAATATATGAAACTCTATGTAGGAAATACCAATGCTTTTCTGAATATTCGTGGGGATTATTCCTTGTAAAAACTAATCCAATCTTTCCTTTAAACGAGTTAAAAAACCCATTAATCATTATAGATGAATATAAAATTATCAATATCGCAGCAACAATCGGCATCTTATGAAGAAACAATTTAATGTGTCGAATATTTAAAACAATAACCATGAGCAAAATACCAATCTGTAAAAAAAATAATGGGGAAAAAGGTAAGAAGCGAAACGAAAGACAAATAAAATTAGATAGTATATAAACAAGGAGGCGATAACGACAAGAAAAAATTTAATTAGTTGAGCCGTAACTTTCATATACATCATCTTTAGATTAATCTTCATATACCAAGACACGCTTTAGAGAAATATATTTTTGACCTGTTAAGCAAGGGATTCTAAAATATTATGGAAACATCCTTTTCCCGTTTTGGTAGTAACCGCCGGGATATAGTAGTTGCATCCTGTTTGCCTAATAAAATTAGTTCAATCTTGCCACTAGTGTTAGTTACTAATACCAGTCTACCAGAATAGGGAACTCGTCCCATACCCCATTTTTTAGGATGATAATCAATACGAATAATATCGGAACGAGGAATTCGGAAATTAGCTTTATCCAAAGACAAAAACTCGTCAGACTCAAGATTAATATCCTTATATTTTCTCTCTAAGTGTAAGTTTATATAATTTTGAGGTTTTTGCCACTCTGCTCCCACAGTACTTGTCGGTGAAGCAATAGTATTACCTTCATGGATTCCACAAACATATTTATCAGTAACCCATACTCGAAAAGTTCGATTAAGAATCAATGCATAATAATGCATTGCGACGAATGACCATATTGATTTGGAATTTTCAGACTGAGAAGACGATACATCATTTGATGCTTCAGCTTTTGAATCTTCAAGCATCCGAGAAGGAGTAAAAAACTTTTTGATTACAAAAGTTAAAAGGGTAAAAAAAATAATGAAGAAAATAAGTTGTGAAAAGAAATGGGAGCTAAAAATATTCATTATTTAAAGTGTAGCAGAATATTGGTAAGCTCAATAAAACAAACTTGACACTGTTCTATCTAAAAATATGATCTAGAACTTATTGTATACCCCCTCTTCTTCCAGTTTACAACTTTACATTGAAATTATCTGAAAACTGTCGGTCAGAAGAGTTTGTAATTCTGGCTTGTGTTTATCTAGGTTTTAAAAAAACTTAGAACTTTGTTTTTTGATAGATTTCCATCTACTCTTATATTTCCGGTCTGCAATAATTAAGAATAGGAGACGAAATAAACGAGATAAAACTTTAAAAATTGGAGGTTACTGTTTTCTGAACGGAATCCGTCTGGAGCGGGGACGCAAATTATTTTGAACTCCTGCTTGACCAGCTCTCCATATATTTTAACAACTTGATGGAGGCTTATCAAGGCGAGGAGGAAAACCGCATGTAGGTAGGTCAGCACATCGTATACACTTTTCAGATCGAGAACGGTATACACAGTACCGCCAGAAATGCCTAGAATTATTCGGTGAGGACTATTATCAGTTACCCAACCGAATACATGAAAGATG
>Ga0247727_10008754_pt1 | contig 18654 bp, 17 predicted proteins | sample WisWelCaveWW1625_FD_202498 | JGI IMG/M metagenome (GOLD analysis project Ga0247727, IMG submission 202498) | Biofilm microbial communities from Wishing Well Cave, Virginia, United States - WW16-25 | ecosystem: Environmental > Aquatic > Deep subsurface > Groundwater > Cave microbial mat | place... | reverse complement strand
CATCCGAACCCAAGCGTCTCGTCGCCCTGCGCTATCGGGCATCACCGCCTACGCTTCAGTCCAGTATCCGTGCCCCAGGTCGCCCCCGCCGGCCGGGCGGCATCCCTGGGCAGGCCGGACGGTTACGTTACTCCGGACAGGACTTTGGTCAGGGCCACACGGAGGACGGCGTCCTCGCTGTTCAGAATCCTGATAAGCCCTTCGTTCGATACGCTGCTGGAGCCGGCTCGCGCAATGTCGTCGACGAGTTGGGCCTCCTTCGCCGCAATGACCACAAGCGCCGCCGCAGCTACCACATAGTCCAGCTTGCTGCGCTTGCCTTCGATGAAGTGCTTGGTCTTTACCACCAAGTCACGGACGGCCTGGGGAACGGTCAGGAATGGGTTGAAACCTGCGACGATGTCACAGGCGGCGCCGAGCATGCCCCCGGTCTCGCCCGTTGCGATGCCCCCGATACAGGCCTCGATACGCGTCGCGGCCTCCGCCATAAACACATGAGTGGCCGACTCGTTCTGAACCTGGCTCGGATCGGGCGCTTCAAATCGCCGGACCACCACCGGTCGCGGGCCATTCGAGAAGTCGTAGGTGATCGCCCCGCGGTAGCGGTGGACGCGGCGGACAGCGTGCTTCCGCCGGGTGCGGCAAAGACGTGGACGGGAAGGTCCGCTCCTCCGTCTTGATCGAGCGTAACCTCGATCTCGGTCTGACCGTTGGCGAACGTCACAAACGGAGCCGAAGTGAAGTCGTAGATTTCGACCTGATCGAGGTTGCCGGTCAGCGTCGGGCCGAGGATCAGCGGTGCGCTAGAGGCGTCGGCGCGCGTGGCCTCGTCACCGAGTTGCACGAGATCGCTTTCGCCTACTCCAAGGCGAAGTGTCTGTCCCTTGAGCTGAGCCGCGAAGGGATACCACACGCCGCCGGCTATGACCTGCGCTGAAGTGACCTTCCGTTCGAGCCCGCCGCTCCGGACGTAGAACTCGAGCCGTGGCTGGCCGCCCCCAACACGGAGTCGAAGTCCAAAGGAGCCTGCCTTGTCGAAAACGGCCTGGTCAGTGGCAACTTCGTCGAACCGGACGTGACCGCTGATGCCGAAGTCGCCCGCAAACTGGAGCGACGGATCATCGGGGACTGTTAGGCCCTCCTCGCCCGTGAAGTGGTAGCTGGCCGCACCCCGAACCGATGTCGCCTGATCCAGGGTGATGCCCTTCCCAACGTGGGCCGGCAACGGGCCTTGAGTGTCCGGCGCCGTCCCGTCCACGATGCTCTCGAGTGGGTAGATTGCAAAAGGAGTGTGCGCCGGGAATCGCGTTGACCCGAGCACCACCCGCATCGTCTCTCCGGGCGCGCCGTCTTCTACATGGATCGTCGCGCTTGCCGACACCGCAGCCTCACCTACGGACAGCGTATCCGCACCATCACTTTCCACCGCCGACGCTGAGAGACTGCTGGCTGCGCCGACGCCCACTAGCGAAGTGTTCGACGAGAACTTGGGTCCGGGGCTGCCGGACTGAAGGTCATATGGCGCGCCGTGGTGTGAACGGCCCACGGTGGCGAACACAAAGGCGAACCGAGGGAGCGTGCCTCCGAGATTCTGAGGGGGCTCGTAGGTCGCAGTACCGATCCCCCCCTGCAGACCGAGCTCGCCCGAAACAGCACCGAGCGTGCTACTCCATTCGATTAGCGTGCCGTCCGAAGGCAGGCCCGCCGCCGAATTGAGCTCCGCACGATAGCTCGTGCCGTCCCGTGTGACAGTGAGAAGCAGCGGAGACTGCTGGATCGCCATTGCCTGGAGCGGCGCGCCGGGGAACTGCTCAAGCTCAGCCCGGACGATGACCGAACCCGGCCGTGTGCCCGCCTCGTATCGCATCACTGAACAACCACCGACTATCGGCGTCTCGGGTGTCAGGATCCTTCCCGCGTCGTCGCCCGCCGACCAGAAGACCACGTTGCCATCCGCTACTGTGTTGCCGTGTCGATCGCGGATGTCCTCCAGCATGACCGTGATGACCGTCTTACCGTCGGCGGGAATCAGGCCGGTGCCGGGCGCAACGACCAGCCCGGGCGATTGGGGCGGTGGCGCTGCACGAAGCTTGGCTGTCCACGACCGGCCGGGAGCGTTTTGAATGAGGCTCGTATGTGCGAGGACGGTCGAGCCGAGCTTTAGCTCGACGATGTCGATCGCCGCCGAGTCCGGACCTGGTCTGAGGCCGTTGGTATACAGACCAGCCACAGGAGTCTCCACCGCCTTCTCAAGCGTGCCGCGCCCAGAGCTCGCGAGTCCCCAGGTCAAGGATAGGGGCCGATAGCCGGGGTCTCTTTGGAGACGGGACAAGAGCGCCCGGCTCAGTCCGCCGATCTCAAACGGATCGTCGTCTACCGATACCCGAGACGGCTCACTCGGATCGAGCATGAACGCATCGGTCTTCAGCGCGCGCGGCATGGCCCGCGGCTTCTGGACATCGGGCTTGTCCCGGTTCACGACGAGCCTGGCCGAGAGGCTCGATCCGGCAGGTGGATGCTGGATGCCTTCGGGCAGTTCGATCTCCCCTTTGCCCGCTTCGTCGAGCGGCGCCTGCACCACGTACACGAGCGTCTGGCCCTTCACGATCTCCAACTCGGAAGTCTCGATCTCCTCGAGCGGGAAGATCGCGCGATAGCCCATCGTCTGCTTCTCAATGCTCTTGCGGTCCAGAGCAAGGATGACCGGATCCTCCCTAACAGTTGGGATGTACGTCAGGTACCCAAGGGCGGCCGTCCTCACCCCGCCCAGCGGCAGGTTCGTGCCGCCGAAGACGCTGCGCTCGGTCGAGAAGAGGATCGTGCCGTTTGCGTCGAGAGCCAGGCGTCCGCCCACGCCAGCAGCGGTGCCCAGGACCTTGGGGCGGGTCTTGTCGGTGAGGCTCACGAGCGTGACCTGCTTGTTGCCGCCGAGGAGGGCCAGGTCGTCCTTCAGGATCACGTCGCCGACCGACGCGTCGTCCATCTGCACGTAGCCCAGGCCCACCGGATTCTGGGGGTCGTAAAGGCTCACCACCATCAGCAGCGGCCGGTTCTGTGCCTCCTGCAGGATCGTGCCCGAGCCGACGATGACCGCCAGGTCCTGGCCCGCCACGTGGCCGAGGCCGATCGCCTGGCCGTACCGCAGCGTTGCTTCCACGACCTTCTGGCCGCCGTCTTCCCGCTTGTACGTCACCTTGTCGTTCCACAGCACCGACTGGGTGGCCGGGTTGACGATCGTGAGGCCAGGGTCCCCCGCGGCCGCTACCAGCAGCTGAGCCCCGTCCGTCGTCTGCGTGAGTGCCGCCTCGATGTCGTTGAAGCGCGCCGGGCCGCCAAAGGGCGAGGAGACCGGGATGCTTGTCACGTTCTCCTGGCCATAGCCTCGCCCGTCCGTGAGGAAGGCCTGCGACATCTGGAAGTGGGCGGTGGCGTCCGTCTCGACGGGCTTGAAGCCGTCCTTGACCTTCCCCAGATCTACGACCTGGATGCCCTTCCGGAAGGTGGCTGCGTAGAGCACGCCCGCCCGCATGAAGCTGCGGCTGACGAAGCCGTCAACGGCGCTGTTGGTAAGGCTGACCGCGCCAATCCAGCGCGTCACGGCGTCGTCGTTCGTGTCCAGCAGCCAAACGTTGGAGAGCTTGCTCTGGGCGGTGGGGCCCGTCACCACCGCCACCACACGGCCGCCCGTCAGCGGGCTGTCGGACTCGCCCACCAAGTCCACGGGGCGGTACGCCATCGTGTAGCGCGGGTCGCGGCTGTCCGCATCGCTCGACGGGATCTCGAGCGGGGTCACCGGATCCGTCGTCTCGAAGACCCGCAGCGTCCCGGCGTAGAAATGGTTCTGGACCAGATATGCGCGCTCCCCGAGAACCACTATCCCGGGCGAGCCGAAGCTCTCGGGGTTCTTCGACAGGCTCTCCGGGCTGAACGTCGTGAACTGCGTCGCGTAAGCCACGAGACCCCGAGGTGTCGTGTCGAGATCCTCGATCCCATTCCCAAGCTCTAGACGATACGTAGCTCCGTACTCGAGCCCGGTCAGCGGCTGCACCGTGAGCGACGTGATTACCGCGGCCGGGCTCGCGTCGAGGTCGTCGACCACGCCCCCGTGCCGGAGTACCCCTGACAGCTTCATCGCGATCGGATCGCCCAAGGGGGGCGGTGTCGAGGACGAACGCAGCACCTTCCTCAGGAAGACGTTCCCCGAGATCTTCCGCACCGGTTCCGTGAAGACCACTTGCGCGTACGTCGAGACCTGTACCGCGGAAGCCGCGTTCTTCGGAACCGTGCGCGCGGGAATCACTTCCGGAGGCGCCCCCTCCACGATCTCGTCCGTGCCCCCCGCCCCGATTACGCGGAAGGTCGTCCCGCCCTTCACTGCCTCCGGCAGACCTTGCTCGCTCGCTCCGAGGCCGGTCACCTCCACGCGGTAGGTGCCCACATTCGCCGGCGTGTACTCGACGATAAAGTCGGCCCCGGTCGGCTGGCCCTTCAGGGGATCGGAGCGGAAGCTCTCCGTCACACCCTGGACCCGGACCTCTCTCACATCGACCGCGCCCGAGGACGGCTTGACGCCGAGGATGAGCGGGGTGCGATGGGAGAGGGCCGCCCACCCCGTCGGTTGCTTCTACGTCTGCGTTCCGGAGTGCAACGAGGTTATACGCTTCAGCCTCGCGGCGTGTCAGTACCGCAACCCCGAAAAAGAGCACTTCTGCGTCGATGCTCTGCGCTTCAGCGCCGCCCACTCGCTTTGCGGTCAGCAGTTAACCGCTCGCCACGGCTGGAGAGTGGCCGTCGTGTTGGCCACCGGCGACCACCCTAGTCGACCTCCGCTACCCTCGTTGTGAAGGCGAGACCCTTTGGCCAGCCGTGCACGACCGGCGGACTCCCCTGCGATTCAGACTTGCGACGGGGCCGTCAGTTGTATCCCTTGAGACGGCGTCGGGCTAGCTAGTCCACCCAGTCGACCACAAACAGGTTGGTCTCGCCCGGGGCCTTGCCGCCGCGGTTCGACGCAAACACGAGCTTCTTGCCGTCGGGCGAGAACATCGGGAAGCCGTCGAAGCTGGGCTCGCTCGTGATGCGCTCGAGGCCGCTGCCGTCGTCGCCGATCGTGTAGAGATCGAAGGCGCGGCCGCGCGGGTTCGGGTGGTTGCTCGAGAAGATGATGCGCTGGCCGTCGGGGTGGAAGTAGGGCGCGAAGGACGCCGCTCCGAGCGTCGTGACCTGGCGCTTGTTGCCGCCGTCCGCGTCCATCACCCACACTTCGAGCGCGCCGGGCCGGTAGAGGTGGAGCGTGAGCAGCTCCTGGTAGCGCGCGAGGCTCGCGGCGTCAGCGTGCAGGTCGCGGCGGTACACGATGCGCTTGCCGTCGGGCGAGTAGAAGGGGCCGCCGTCGTAACCGGGCTCATGGGTGAGCCGCTTCACCCGCGAGCCGTCGGTCGCCATCGTGTAGATCTCGAGATCGCCGTCGCGGACCGAAGTGAACACGAGCGCCTTCCCGCCGGGCGCGAGCGTCGCCTCGGCGTCGTAGCCCGCCGTGTCCGTGAGACGGCGGAAGCCCGAGCCGTCGAGCGCGTGGCTGACGATGTCGTAGGCCGAGAGCATCGGCCAGGAATAACCCTTCGAGTGGTCGGCCGGCGGCGGGCAGGCTTCGTCCGCCAGCTGCGTCGACGCATAGAGCACCTGGCGGCCGCCATCGAGGAAGTAGGCGCATGTGACGCGGCCCTTCCCATTCGAAACGCGCCGGCTCTCGCCGCTCGCGGCGTCGAACACGTAGGCCTGGTCGCACATCACGCCCTCGGCCTCGTTCATCCGCTGGTAGATGATCTTCTGCCCGTCGGGGCTCCAGTAGCCTTCGGCGTTCTGGCCGCCGAAGGTGATCTGGCGCAGGTTGCGGAAGTGCTTCTCGTCGGGGTGGATGCGCGCCGCCTGGGGGGGCCCGGGGGGCGCGGCGGAAGAGCGCCCCCCGGCAGGCTGAGCGGACGAGTCCTGCGACGAGCCCCGTTGCGCCCCGGCCTGCTGCTCCGCGGCCGGCGAGTCCTGCTTCGGATGCTGCGAGAACGCCACTGCCGCGACGAGCGCGGCGGCGCCCGCGAGGGCCGGCACGAATCGGATCGCCTTCATTCCATCTGCTGCGCGAGGTAGTTCTCTACGCCCATCTCCTTGATCATCCCGAGCTGCGCCTCGAGCCAGTCGACGTGCGCTTCCTCGTCCTTCAGCATCGTCTCGAGCAGCGAGCGGGTGCCGTTGTCGCCCTGGGCGCGCGCCAGCTCGATGCCTTTGTTGAACCGGTTCACCGCCTGGTACTCGACCTCGAGGTCGTTCTGGAACTGCTCGGGGACCGTCTTGCCGACCACGATCTTCATGTACTTCTGCATGTTGGGCGCGCCGTCGAAGTAGAGGATGCGGTCGATCAGATCCTGGGCGTGCTTCATCTCCTCGATCGACTCCTTGCGGATGTAGGCGGCGAGCTTCTTGTAGCCCCAGTTCTCGTTCATGCGCGCGTGGATGAAGTACTGGTTGACCGCGGTGAGCTCGGCGCAGAGCACGTCCTGCAGAACCTGGACGACCTCGTCGTTCCCCTTCATCTGAACCCCCCCGCGGCGTGGTCGCGAAAGGGGAATCTTACCCCTGCTTCAGCGCAGGGCGACGAGGTGGTCGCGCAGGTCGGGAAGGCAGGCGCTGCAGAGCCGGCCGCAGCCGGTCTCGCGCTGCAGCGCCTCGAGGCTCCGCCCCTCGTCGCACACGCGCCGCGCAATCTCGTCGAACGACAGGCCGGTGCACTCGCAGCGCGTCATCGCGCGCCCGAATCGCAGCAGCTCGGCCTCCAGAACGCTGCCTTCCATAGCAAACATGATAATGAACAACGTTTTCATAATCAAGCCACCCCGGGGTGCTCGAGGGGTGGAGCGTAGAATGGGACATGCCCGAAGCGCTCGACGTTGTCTGTCCCTGCTGCGAGGCGCTGCTTAAAGTCGATCCCGAGACGGGGGCGGTCGTGTGGGCCGACAAGAAGAAGGCCCCGCCCAAGGACTTCGACGATCTCGTCCACCGCGTCGAGGCCCAGAGAAGCGTTCTCGACCAGAAGTTCGCGCGCTCCGTGCAGCACACGAAGCGCGCCGGCGAGATCGCCGAGAAGAAGTTCGAGGAGGCCCGGCGGCGGGCCGAGAACGACCCGGACGGCCGGCCACCCCACCCGTTCGACAACGAATGAGACGCTCGCTCATCTCAATGGAGGAATCGCACATGCTGAAGCGTATGGCACTGGCGGCGGTCGCCGTCTGCGTGGCCGCTCCGGTCTTCGCCCAGAGCAACCCGCGCGGCGAGGCCAAGGCGATGGTTGGAGGCAAGGCCGTGGCGATTGACTATGGGCGGCCGAGCCTGAAGGGCCGCGACATGCTGGGGCAGGCCCAGGTCGGCCAGGCCTGGCGCATGGGCGCCGACACCGCGACCGGGCTCAAGACCGACGCCGATCTCTCCTTCGGCGCGGTCAACGTGCCCAAGGGCGAGTACGTCCTGACCGCCACCAAGGTCGCCGCCGACCAGTGGCACCTCAACATCCTCAGCAAGGCCGATCAATCGAAGGTTGCCGTGCCACTCGTTTCCTCGAAGCTGCCCGCGAGCGTCGAGCAGTTCACGATCGAGCTGAAGGGCGACAAGGACAAGGGCGAGCTGATGCTGAACTGGGGCACGACGGGCCTCAGCACCCAGTTCACCGCCAAGTAGGAGGTTCGTGCCGGCCTGGGGGTGCGACGCCCCCCAGCCTACTCAGTCTATCCAGCCACGCCGCCGATACACCAGGAGCCCGATGCGCTCGTGAGCGATCGGGCCGAAAGCGCGCCGCCGGTCACCTGGGTAGCGCAGGCGCTCGAGATCGAAGTTGGTCTCGACGCCTGGCACCGAGATCACCAGCAGGCCCTGCTTCTCGAGCGTCGCCGAGGCCCGTCGCGTGTGGGTGGGCGACGTCACGGCCAGCACGCGCCTGATGCCGCGCTCGCGCCCGAGCTCGGCGAGTGCCACGGCCTCGTCGTGGGTGTTGGCGATCGGGCCGAGCTGCAGGACCTCGCCCCGGCGCGCCAGGGCCGCGAGCCAGGCCCGCGCGAGCGGCGCGTAGGACCCGGCGGGCGGTGGGACCTCGGACACCACGAGCCACGGCGCACGGCCCTCCGCCATCAGCTCGATCCCCTTCAGCAGTCGGCTCATGGCGTCGCTGGTCGGGTCGCCGTCTTCCTGGATGCGCGAGGCGAACACGAAGACGGCGTCGGCGTTGTCGACCGGGTCGCGCCGCACCAGGCCGTCCGCGAGCCGTGCCGTGAGCGGTGTGAACGAGACCGCCACCCACAGGGTCGCCAGCAACGCCACCGCAACCGCCGCGAGGCGTCGCAGCGGCGTCAGCCAGACGAGGCCGCCCAGAGCCGCGAAGATCGGCAGCAGATAGGACCGGTCGCCGAGGTACGAGACGAGCGACGGCAGGTTCAGGTCGACGACGACGAAGCCGAAAAGCGCCCCGGCGGCGATTCCCGTGCCGAAGTGCGACGCAGCACCCTTAGACAATGAACAGCGGCGCCAGCACCAGCGTGATGGTCGAGAGCAGCTTGATCAGCACGTGGAGCGAGGGGCCGGCGGTGTCCTTGAAGGGATCGCCGACCGTGTCGCCGACCACCGCGGCCTTGTGCGGCTCGGAGCGCTTGCCCACGACCTGCCCGTCAACCGCGAACTCGCCGGACTCGATGTACTTCTTCGCGTTGTCCCAGGCGCCACCGCCGTTGTTCATGAAGGTGGCCATCAGGATGCCCGTGATCGTGCCCACCATCAGCAGGCCCGCCACGGACTCGGCGCCCACCTGACCGTAGGGCGAGAGGAACTTGAAGCCGAAGCCCACCGCGACGGGCGCCAGCACCGCGAGCAGGCCGGGCGCCACCATCTCGCGCAGCGCCTCGCGCGTGACGATGTCGACGCAGCCCGCGTAGTCGGGCTTGTCGGTGCCCTGCATGATCCCAGGCTTCTCCTTGAACTGGCGGCGCACCTCGGTGATGACGCTCTGCGCGGCCTTGCCTACGGCCTTGATCGCGAGCGAGCTGAAGACGAACACCAGCGTCGCGCCGAGCAGCCCGCCCACGAAGACCGGGACGCGTGTCATGTCCACGCGGATGTGCTCGCCCGTGATCTTGGCGACCTCGTCTAGGTAGGCGCTGAACAGCAGGAAGGCGGCGAGCGCGGCCGAGCCGATCGCGTAGCCCTTGGTGAGCGCCTTCGTGGTGTTGCCCACGGCGTCGAGCCGGTCGGTCTTGTGGCGGATCGCCTCCGGCTGCTTCGACATCTCGATGATGCCGCCGGCGTTGTCGGTGATCGGGCCGAACGTATCCATCGCCAGGATGTAGGCGCACGGCGCCAGCATGCCCATCGTGGCGACCGCCGTGCCGTAGAGCCCGGCGCCCGCGGTCCCCGGCAGCGCGAGCTGGCCGAGCTTGTAGGCCGCCATCAGCGCAATCGAGATCACGACCACCGGCATGCCCGTGCTCTCCATGCCGATCGCGAGGCCGCTGATGATGTTCGTGGCCGGCCCCGTGCGGCTGGCCTCGGCGATCGATCTCACCGGGCGGTACTTGTACTCGGTGTAGTACTGGGTGATCCAGACGAAGGCGTACGCGGTCAGGATGCCGACGACGCCGGCCGCGAGCAGGTAGCCGGAGTGCGTCACCGCGGTGGATCCCGCGACGGGCCGAAGCAGCAGGAACACGGCCGCGGCGAAGCCGATCATGGCGAAGATGGTCGTGATCAGGTAGCCGCGGTTGAGGCCGTTCATCGGATCCTCGTCCTCGCCCACCTTGACGCTGTAGACGCCGATCACCGTCGCGATCAGGCCGAAGGCGCGCGCCAGCAGCGGGAACAGGATCCCGCCGAGGCCGAACACCGGGAAGAGCGCGATGCCGAGGATCATGGCCCCGACGTTCTCGGCGGCCGTCGACTCGAACAGGTCGGCGCCGCGGCCGGCGCAATCGCCGACGTTGTCGCCCACGAGGTCGGCGATCACCGCCGGGTTGCGCGGGTCGTCCTCGGGGATGCCCGCCTCGACCTTGCCGACGAGGTCGGCGCCCACGTCAGCCGCCTTGGTGTAGATGCCCCCGCCGAGCTGGGCGAAGAGCGCCACGAAGCTCGCGCCGAAGCCGAAGCCGACGATCTGGAGCGGGACGTGCCGGTAGTCCTGCATTCCGCCGAACAGCCAGAACAGCCCGCCCACGCCCAGGAGGCTCATCGCGACGACCGCCAGGCCCGAGACGGCCCCGCCGCGGAGAGCAATCTGCAGCGCCCCGTTGAGGCTGGTCATCGCCGCGGCTGCGGTGCGGATGTTGGCCCGAATCGAGACGAACATGCCGATGTAGCCGGCGATTGCGGAACACAGCGCGCCGATCAGGAACGAGATCGTGACCCTCCAGTAGGTCCCCGTTCCCATCTGCTCGATGTTCGGGACGTGGCGATTTCCGAAGTAGAACGCGAAGATCGCCGCCGCAGCCACGATCGACAGCAGGCCGATGGTGCGGTACTGACGCGAGAGGAAGGCCTCTGCGCCCTCCCGGATCGCGTCCGAGATCGCGCACATCTCGGGCTTGCCGGTGTCCGCGGCGAGCACCTCGCGCGCGAGCAGCCACGCGACGCCCAGCGACAGCAGGCTGATCCCGATCACGACCGGCAGGACGGACTCGAATGGCATGAAGCCTCCGTTGGGGTTCTGTCTGGAGTTCTAGGATTGCGGGCCGAATGGGCTCAGAAGCGGCGTCGCGGGGATCGACCCCGGACGGCCAGCCAGGGAGCCTATGACGAGGCCATGACGCAAGTCAATCGCGGTGGCTTCGAGGCGCTCGACCCCGATCAGCAGGACGGCCTGAGAGGCCGCCTCGTGATCTCGGTAGGGCGCGGGCGCGGGTACAATCGGGCGTTTGATCCACCTCGGCTTCGTCAACACGCTGGCCGCCGCGGGCCTCGTTCTCTTCGGCGGATACGCCATCCAGCGTCGGGTCGGGATCCTGTCGCGGCACAACATCCCGGCGCCCGTGGTCGGGGGGCTGCTAGTGGCGATCGCCGTGACCTCGCTGCGGGCGGCCGGCCACGACGCGGTCCGCTTCGACACGACACTTCAGCCGCCGTTGATGATCGCCTTTTTCACGTCGATCGGCTTCGGCGCCAGCGTGCCGCTGCTCCGCGCAGGGGGCCCGGCCGTCGCGCTGTTCCTCGCCCTGTCGACCGCCATCGCCGTGCTGCAAAACCTCGTCGGCGCCGGGATGGCCACGGTGCTCGGCGTGCCCCCGCTGCTCGGGGTACTGGCGGGCTCGGTGACGCTCACCGGGGGCCCGGCCACGGGACTCGCGTTCGCGCCGCTGTTCGAGCAAGCGGGCGTGACCGGTGCGGCGTCGCTGGCGGTGGCCGCGGCCATGGCGGGGATCGTCTCGGGCGGGATCGTCGGCGGTCCGATCGGCACGCGTCTCATCGAACGGGGCCTTCGTCCCCCGCCCCGGCCAAGGGCCGCGGGGGCACCCGTCGACGTTGTGGCAGGCGACCTCGTCCTGTCCCGCGAGCCGGCCGATCCACGCCCGGCGACCGTGGCAGGCGACGATCCGGGCGCTCACGCGATCCTGAAGGGTGTCGTGAGCCTGCTCGCGGCGATGGCGGCCGGGTCGTGGATCAGCGACGGGTTTACCGCTCTCGGCCTGACGTTGCCCGCCTACATCGGCGCAATGCTGGCCGCTGCGGCGCTGCGCAACCTCGACGACGTCACAGGCTGGATCGGCCTCCCCCACCGCCTTCTCGACGACCTCGGCAACGCGGCGCTCGCGCTCTTCATCGCGATGGCGCTCATGACCCTGAAGCTGTGGGAGATCGCGAATCTCGCGCTGCCGCTCGCGGTGATCGTAGCGGCGCAGGTCGCGCTCGTCGCGGTCGTCGCCCTGTGGCTCGCTTTCCGCCTGATGGGGCGCGACTACGACGCCGCCGTCATGGCGAGCGGCTTCGTCGGCTTCATGCTGGGCACCACGGCCAACGCAATGGCCAACATGGGGGTCCTGGTCGAGAAGTACGGCCCGGCGCCGCGCGCGTACTTGGTCGTGCCGATGGTGGGAGCCTTCTTCATCGACTTCACGAACGCGCTCATCATCACGGCGTTCCTGAACGTACTTAGCTAGACAGGCGGTCGCACCCCCCAAGACCCCCGGGCCGGGCCAAGCTCCGACGGGCCCGAGCAGGGTATGTATAATCCGCCCGTTCCCACCGAAGTCGACGGAAGGACGGGCCGGGCCAGGGCCGGCACCAGCGCGGGAGGACGATTGGACTCGAACCTGCTAAGAACCAAATCCCTCGAACAGCTCGTGAGCGACGTCGAGAAGGGCCAGCACCTCAAGCGCACGCTGACCGCCTTCGACCTCACGCTGCTCGGCATCGGCGCGATCATCGGAACCGGGATCTTCGTGCTCACCGGCACCGCCGCGGCGAACCAGGCCGGCCCCGCGATCGTGTTGTCGTACATGCTCGCCGGGCTCGCCTGCGCCTTCGCCGCGCTCTGCTACGCCGAGTTCGCGTCGATGATCCCGATCTCGGGCAGCGCCTACACCTACGCCTATGCGACGCTCGGGGAGATCGTGGCCTGGATGATCGGCTGGGACCTGATCCTCGAATACGCCGTCGGCTCGATGACCGTGGCGATCGGCTGGAGCGGCTACTTCCAGCGCATCCTGGCGGGCTTCGGCATCGACCTGCCGGCCTGGATGGCCGCCGCGCCGGGCACCGCGCCGGGGGCGCTCATCAACCTGCCCGCGGTCCTGATCGTGCTGGCGATCACGGTGCTGCTGGTGATCGGGATCCGCGAGAGCGCGCGCTTCAACGCGGTGATCGTCACGATCAAGATCGCGGCGGTGCTCTTCTTCATCTTCGCCGGCTTCCGCTTCGTCACGCCCGAGAACTGGTCGCCCTTCGCGCCCTACGGCTGGCCCGGCATCATGGCCGCCGGGGCCGTCGTGTTCTTCGGCTACATCGGCTTCGACGCGGTCTCCACCACCGCCGAGGAGTGCAAGAACCCGAAACGCGACCTGCCGATCGGCATCATAGCTTCGCTCGCGATCTGCACCGTGCTCTACATCGTGGTCTCCGCGATCCTGGGCGGCATCGTCCCCGTCACGCAGTACCGCTCGTTCGAGGCCGCTCTCCCGGGCACCCCGATCGTGTCGCAGGCCGAGAGCACCGACTTCCTGATGGCGCCGGTCGCGTACGTGCTGCACGTGATCGGGCAGGACTGGGCGGCCGGCCTGATCTCGGCGGGCGCCGTGGCCGGCATCACCAGCGTGTTGCTCGTGATGCTGATGAGCCAGCCGCGCATCTTCTTCTCGATGAGCCGCGACCGCCTGTTTCCCGCCGGCATCTCGGCGGTGCACCCGCGCTTCGGCACCCCCTACATCACCACCATCATCACCGGCCTCATCGTCGCGCTCGTGGCCGGGCTCACGCCGATCAACGTCGTCGGCGAGATGACCTCGATCGGCACGCTGTTCGCGTTCGTCGTCGTGTCCGCGGCCGTGATCGTCCTGCGCCTCAAGCGGCCCGAGGTGCACCGGCCCTTCAAGGTGCCGTTCGGCTACCTGTTCCCGGTGCTCGGCGTGCTGTCGTGCCTGTACTTGATGCTCAGCCTGTCCGCGGTCACCTGGGTGCGCTTCCTGGTCTGGCTGAACCTCGGCATGATGATCTACTGGTTCTACGGCCGCACCCACAGCCCGCTGGCCGACCGCGCGGAGCAGGCGGCACAGAGCGGGTTGGAACGAACCGGCAATCTGGTGACAATGCTCGGCGCCTTGGGCCTCTTCAACGGCTTCTTCATGACCCTGCTCGGCTACATGACCGAGCTCGGGATGACGACCGAGGCCACCACCAAGTGGCACGAGATCCACGTCACGCCGCAGCAGGCGGACAGCGTGGGCTTGTTCGTCCTCGGCATCGGGCTCGTGGTGTTCCTGACGGGCCGCGCGCTCGCCAAGGCCGGACGCCGTCCGGCGTAGGTCGCCACGGAGCCGAACTTCACTTCGGCGGAGTGGCGGGGGGGTCTGGGGGGGTCTAGGGGGTGCGACGCAGCACCCCCCAGAAGAGAGTCAGCTCTCGACCGGATTCTGCTTGCGCTCCTGGCGCTGCTTCGCCTCGCTCTCCACCTCGACCAGGTTCGTCACGCTGAAGGCGAGCGTGCCGCGGGCGATGTGCCCGACCGACGCCTGTTCGACGCGCGAGGCGACGAGGCCTGCGAGCGTGACGCGGCCGCGGTCGACGAACACGCGCACCGGTGGGTCGACGAGGTTGGCGTAGCGCACGAACAGCGGGTCGGCGTAGATCTTGTCGAAGACCTCGCGGCGCAGCGCTTCGTCGCCCGAGGAGAAGCCCTGCACGCGCAGGTTGTTGATCACGTCGCGGATGCCGTCGACGCGCGTCAGGCGCTCCTCGACTTGTCCGCGCTTCCACGGGTTCTCGACCCAGCCGCCCAGGCTGACGACCCCCTCGCGGACCTCCACGCCCACGGCGTCGAACGGTCCGTAGCGCTCCCAGCGCAGTACCGCGCGCTCGACGTCGGCGCGGACGTCCTCGTCCGTGCGCGGCGTCTCCGGCACCACGCGCAGCAGGTTGACGACGCTCTTGACGTCCTTGCGGGCCAGGCGATCGGCTTCCCGCACGTCGGCCCAGCGCAGCACGAGGCCGGTCAGGCGCGCGACCCCGCTCTCGACGTCCACTTTGACGTCGGCGCGCTCCGCGAAGCCGGCTTTCAGGAGCCGCCGCTCGATGCGGCGCGCGAGCTCCGCGTCGCTCGCGGCGAAGGCCTCTGCCGCGAGCCCCGTGAGCAGGCCGATGAGCGCCGCCCTGCCCGCACGTTTCCGAGATCTCATGCAAGCCTCCTCACCGCCTGAACGTCAAAGGTCCTTCAGCAATTCCTCGGGGTGGGCCGCGGCGTTCAGCTTCGGATAGGCCTTGCGGATCCGCCCGTCGGGGCCGATCAGGTAGCTGATGCGCTTCGCGGAGGCCGCCCCCACGTCGAGGGCGGCGCCGTATGCCACTCCGATCGCGCGCGTGGTGTCGCACAGCAGCGGGAAGCCGAAGCCGAACTTCTTCTCGAAGGCGGCGTTGGCCTGCCGATCGTCGAAGCTGATGCCGAGCAGCTGGACGTCCCTCTCTGCGTACTGCCTGGCGCGGTCGCGGAACCCGCAACCCTCCGCCGTTCAACCCGGGGTGTCCGCCTTCGGGTAGAACCACAGCACGACGTTTCTTCCGCGATAGTCCGAGAGGCGGACGCTCCGCCCGGTGTGGTCCAGGACCTCGAAATCCGGGGCAGGCTCGCCTTCCTTCAGCATGGGATCTCCTGCGTCGATTATAGCGGCCCCCGTTCCGGCGGCGGCACGCCTCGTGAGAGGATCGACCCTGGCGCGCAAAAGAGAAAGGAGAGCCGGCGATGGGACGCATCGTGGACCTGTGCGGCGAGGTGGCGGCGCTGGCGGACGAGGGACCCCACGGCCTGGCGCTCCCCGCCGAGGCCTGGGACCGGCTCCGTGGCGACTGGTCGGACGAGGACATCGAGGACGCGCTCGGCTTCGTCAAGGACTCGCTGCTGCAGTCGGATCTGGTCGATGCGGCCGACAGCCTGAGCGCGCGGCTCGTGGAGCTGCTCGGGAGCTGGGGCGAGGCGAAGGCCTGGGCCGCGGCGGTCGAGGGGCACGCCAGCGTACCGGTCGAGGTGATCGGCCAGCTCGCCCGGCGCGTCGACCGCATCGAGGAGATCCTGGTGGCGTACCGCGAAGACCAGGGTCCCGACCGGGACGGCTTCGACGAGCTGCGGCGCCGGCTGATCGACCACGGCATCGAAGAGGAGATGGAGGCCGACCGGGACGAGGACGATGGCTGAGCCGCGCGCGAGCGGGCTGGTACACTGGCTCTGATGAGACAGCTTGCTCTGGCGCTCGCGTTCCTCGCCGTGCTGGCCGCTCCCGCCCTCGCCGGAGCCGGTGAGTTCGAGGTCACGGGCTACGGAGGCTACACGTTCCCGTTCTACAGCCAGACGTTCCGCTACGACCCGGGCGCGGTCTCGGTGCCGATCCCTGGCGTGAGCGTCGAGCAGAGCGGCCAGTTCGAGCTGCGCGCGTCGGGCGGCCCCGCGTTCGGGGGCGGTTTCGTGTTCTATCCGGCGGGCGGGTTCGGCTTCGAGATCCGCTACGACCACGCCGACATCACCGTGGACGCGCAGTCCGCCAGCTACGCCGTCCGCGTCGGGCTTCCGGCGCCCCTCGATCCCGTGGTCGCCAACCTGAGCCTCAGCCAGGGCGCGGTCGACCTGAAAGCCGTCTCGCCCGTGTCGTTCAACCTCAAGTTCCGGACCGCGGGGCCGGTGCGGTTCTCCACTTCGTTCGGGGCGAGCCGCCTCGGCGACATCGAGATGACCGTCACGCAGTCGATCGGCCTCGGCGTGATCGGCTTCGACTTGGTCCAGGGCAACGCGCAAATCGCGACGCTCGGCCTGAAGGCGACGGCCACGGGCGCGACCGGCAGCTCCTGGGGAGCCAACCTGGGACTCGGGCTCCAGATCCCGATCGGCGAGCGCGGCGCCTTCGTGATCGAGGGCCGGGGCTTCTACTTCCGCCGGCGTACGGTCGAATGGGCGCCAGTGCTCGATCGGCCGCTCACCGCAATCGAGCAGACGCTGCTGCAGCGGGTGCTCGAGAGGCTGGACCCCGTCGAGTTCGAGCCTTGGTGGGCACAGGCCACGATCGGCTTCGCGGTCCGCTTCTAGCCAGCCCCCGCAGGGACGCGCCGCCCCATTCGGCACTTCGGCCGGGGCTTGGCGTGGGCCGTCGTATTCGTGGTCGCTTACCCGGGCTCGCCTTCTCCCGCGGCGGCCCAGGGACCCGAGTCGGCGCACGCAAGCGTGTTCCCGCTCACACCGATCTGCAACTCCGGTGCGCCGGTTGCATCACAGAAGCAGCGAGGGGCACGGGGCTCCTCGGAGGGTGCGAACGATGCGGTGGCGCTTGGTGGGTACGGCGGCGGCGCTTCTGGTCTTCTCATTCGCGGGCCTGGCGCTGGCCGGCGACGGCGGCAAGCCCAAGCGGCCGCAGCTCGACCTGCGGGCGACCCCGCGCCTGGCCTTCTCACCCGTCGAGATCCTGCTCACCGGCCAGCTCAAGGGCGGCGCCGATCTCGAGGAGTTCTACTGCCCGGGCCTGGAGTGGGATTGGGGCGACGGCACGCACAGCAGCCAGGAGTCCGACTGCGAGCCGTTCGAAACCGGAACGACTCTCGAGCGCTTCTTCAGCGCGCGCCACGCCTATCGCTCCCCGGGGGCCTATAACGTCCGGCTGACGCTTCGGCGGGCCACGCGCACAGTGGCGGTCGCGTCGGTCGCCGTCACGGTCCACGGCCAGACCGCGGGCGGCCAGACCGCGGGGATGGCCGACTACTGAGGCGCGGCCGTCCGGGAGCGGGACATACCGGCTGACCGGATCACGGACACCTCGGGCCCATGCATGAGGCGGCGCGGCGCCTCAGAGCCCCACCATGCGATTGACGCATCTCAGAACGTCAGCTTCGCGCCGAGCTGGATCTGGCGCGAGGTCGTCACCGTCGAGGTGATGCGGCCCCAGGTGGGCGCCACGACCGGCGAGCCGTCGGCGGCCACGCCGGTGAAAGCGATGCGGCCCGACGGGATCGCGAAGTTCGGGTGGTTCGGCAGGTTGAAGCACTCGATCCGGATCTGCAGCGAGCGCTGCTTGCCCAGCTCGAACGACTTCACCAGCGAGGCGTCGATCGCGACCAGGCCGGGGCCGATCAGCGTGTTGCGCCCCAGGTTGCCGCGCGTGTTGACGGGCGGGAGCTGGAAGCAGTTGACGTCCCAGTAGCGGTCGGGACCGCCGAGGATTGGGTTGTTCGAGCAGCCCGCCTTCAGGTCGGGCCGCTCGTGTCGCGAGAAGCCCGTGGTGTTGAGGTTGCCCGAGCGGTTGAAGCCCATCTCGACAGTGAACGGATGGCCGCCGCGGATGGTCGTGATGTTGTTGAGCTGCCAGCCCTTCAGGAGCGCCGCCACCAGGCCCTGACTGCTCTTCGCGAACGGCAGCTCGAGCGTCCAGTTGAGGGTCAGGTTGTGCTTGACGTGGAACGCGGAGAGGCCGCGGTCGCGCAAGGGGTCGTACCAGTCCATCCCGTATTGCACGACGTTGCTGAAGTCCTGGGAGTTGATCCCGGAAGATTCGTCCACCGAGCGCGAGAAGGTGTAGGACAGCTGCGCGCGCCAGCCGCGCGAATACTTCTTGTTGAGCGCCACCTGCAGCGAGTTGTAGAACGAGTGGGCGTCCGTGATGCGCTGCCAGATCCCGGTGAAGTTCGGGTTGCGGCGGCCCAGCGCGGGCTGGTAGGTCTTCACGCCGTTGACGGTCGTCTCGGGCGCCAGGTTGGCGTCGCCGATCCGGATCAGGTTCTTCCCGCGCGAGCCGACGTAGCCGAGCGTCACGTCCCAGTCCCCGGGCAGCGCCCGCTGCGCGTTCACGTTGAACTGCATGATGTAGGGCGTCTCGAGCTCGAAGTTCACCGTCTGGAGCTGCGCCCGGATGAAGGCGTTCGGGTTGAAGTTGGCCACGACGTTGGGGAACGGCG
>Ga0247727_10008753_pt1 | contig 18655 bp, 4 predicted proteins | sample WisWelCaveWW1625_FD_202498 | JGI IMG/M metagenome (GOLD analysis project Ga0247727, IMG submission 202498) | Biofilm microbial communities from Wishing Well Cave, Virginia, United States - WW16-25 | ecosystem: Environmental > Aquatic > Deep subsurface > Groundwater > Cave microbial mat | place... | reverse complement strand
AATCGAGCGTAATAAGATTTCGTAAAGTCGTCCCAACGCCAACTCCCATTTTCCAATCCATACAAACTCATCCCCAGAATCTTTCCCACATGAATTGGTGTCACTTTTTCAGGATAGGCATCCACCATCAAATCAATCATTTCCCGATAATCGAAAAAGCTTTTGGTATATCTTTCTACAAATTCATCCGCATAATGATCAAATAAATCAGGCTTTTGCTGAAAGATTTTTACAAGCAAATTGATTAAAGACTGTTGTGCTTTATAGGCCCATTCAGGTCGATCATTCAAACGATTTATCCTCTGGTAATATTCCTTTAAATGGTCCACAAATATCGCGATAAGCTCGTCTTTAAACAGACCCGGATCTTTCTCAAACATTTCTCCAAGCTTCTCAAATATATTTGCAGCACCTCTAAAATAACTCTCCTTTTTTTGTCGCTCTTCTGCCATCATCGGATACCCTTCCCAATGGTCGAATGGATAGGCTTCAAGATGTTTTTTCATCGATCCCAACGTCCCAGCAGATAATACAAGATCAGGATGGCTCTTTAATATCCGTTCGAAAGCCTCTAAAGCACTTTCACGATAATCCATTCGCTGGTCACCAAAGTAACCGATTACTTTATCCACTGTTTTATCCGTAATCGGTCCGGATAAAAAATCCTCCGGAGTATGCGGTTTTAAAGCTTGAGGATTGACTTCTCCGATAATCTTCAAAAACTCCTCTCCGCGCTCAGTTGCCGGATTGTAAGAGCCGCCGGGTACTTGCCACCCGTCTTTGGTCCAAAATGCAACCCTCTCCGCTAAAGTCTTGTTGAATAACTTGGGGTGGATTGCTGCCAATTTTCTCAATCGAGCGTAATAAGATTTCGTAAAGTCGTCCCAACGCCAACTCCCATTTTCCAATCCATACAAACTCATCCCCAGAATCTTTCCCACATGAATTGGTGTCACTTTTTCAGGATAGGCATCCACCAGCAGATCAATCAATTCTCGATACTCAAAAAAGCTCTTCACATATCCATCCACAAACTCGTCTGCGTGACGTTCCATTAGATCTGGCTTTTGCTTGAGCACCTTTGCAAGCAAGTCCACTAGTGCGTGGCGCGCCTGAAAGGCTTGCGTAGGATGAAATCCATGATGTTTTATTTTTTGGTAAGATTCCTTTAAGTGTCTTATCAACAGCTCTACAAACTCATCCTTGAATAACTCAGGATTTTTCTGAAATATACCCTCAAGCTCTTTAAAAACATTCGCAGCGTCAGCGAAATAACCGAGTTCTTTTTCTTGCCAATCCGAATAACTATCCCATCGGTCAAAAGGCAACGCATTGAGACGAACTTCAAGCGAAGCTAAATCGTTTCGCATTTCAGAGCGACTCATTGCCGCACGACCACCGACGGTAAAGTATTGGCGAAGCGTTAAGTCATTCAGCTCTCCTTCTACCTTGGTCACTATTTCTAGACGTTTAATGATCTGTGGATACAAACTTAATTCATCGAACACGCGTGGCGGAGAGTTCGCTGTTTTTACGGCAAGAGGAACCTCAAAAGGATGACGCCCCAGTGACATCAAGCGTTTGTAATAATCTTGGTGCTTCTTACTAACCTCGGTAATCTTTGGAGTGACGATTGCGTAGGAATAACCGAGCTTCTTTAGAATGGTTTTAATATTTTCTTTATGGAACCCGCCAAAAACTAAGACGGCCGTGTCATTTCCTAATGTTTTTATCAGCGCTCCTTGCTTAAAATCATGCAAGGTTGACATATAAGTTTGCAAAGTCTTTTCAACGGCTTTGTCTCTGGCCTTGGCAATTTCGTAAAACTTCGCCGCATTTTGAATGTTTTTTTCCCATTGCTTGGAAAGGACAATGGATTTGCGGGTCTCGTGCGCAATAAACTCGGCCAATTCCTGCGTGCTGAAATTTTGAAGTTGTTCTTTGACAGCCTCGTATTCTGCGGGAGTGATTTCGATTTTGTTGAACCTTTTCAGAAGAGTCAACCCCTTATGGTATTGGAAGACCTTTTTGTCTCTTTCGCTTTGAAAGAAACGGCTTGCAAAATCATTCTCCATCCGGTCGATTTCTTGGAAGAGAACTTTGGTATCTATCTGCCTTGTTTGTTCTAGAATTTGGGGGTCGTTCGAACCTTCGGCACTAAGGAGAAGGGAGACGGTAGGATAATTGTTTAGACCGTCATTGCCTCTCAATGACAGAGTGCGCTTCACATAATCCAAAAAACTCGTCTGATTTCCATCCAGACGCTCTTTTAACTTTATCCATTCCTTCAACTCTTTGGGAAAATATTTATTAGCAAGTTTGTCGATTTCTGTTTGTAAAGCGCCTAAATTTTTTTCAGTCTTCTGCTTACGCTTGGCGGACTTTCGGTACCATTCGATATTCTCGAGATGAAGCTTGATATTGTCTGCACCGATAAGTTTAAAATTCTTTTTCCGGTTAATGTGTGCGTACTCCGCTCCCCCAAGGCGCAGCTTGTCCATTAAGAAATACGAGACCTTCTGCTTGATTGTTGGATCTTTGATGAATCCGAAATATTCATCCGTCGGCACTGGCCCTTCGTAGCCTTCTTCAAAAACAGTTTTCACACCGTAACGCTCGACAAAGGAATGAATCATCTTGGCGATGTTTTCCTGTGCCTCAAGAGAGTCGTGGGCGTCCTGAATGTAAATAACTGTTTTGCCGGAAGTACCGGAAAATGATTCTTCAATTTTTCCAAGTTCTTCGGGAATAGAAAACTTTGTAGAATTTACAGCATCTACGGCGCTTTGGTTGGAAGTTTGGCTTGCTAGAGAAGGGCTGGCGTATCCAATGCCATTGCTGAGCACTAAAGTGCTGGACAGAAAAATAGCGATAGCTTTGCGGAAAGATCGAAATTGCGTCTTTGGAGTTCTCTTTTTCATGTCTTTGCTGATGTTGAGGACAACTCCTTATTTGGGAAAGAGTTAGTGAATAATACCTGCTCTTTTTGGATTGCGCAAATTTTGGAAGATTTCATTGAAATTATTTTGAGTTTCTGAACGTCAATGCTGAGGAATGTTAGAAAGAGTTATACGCCAAATTAAGATCGATTTAAGGTCTTTTTGAAGGAAAGGAAATAATTTTATTTTTTTGAGGCCTGTAGAGACTCTCGAAATTAAGTTCGATGATTAAATGCATGAAGTACGTAAAAAGGCTTTTCTTTTATTGTTGAATTAGCTATAGTTATTATATGCACGCCAACCCGAAAAATAGAATTATTAATTGTGCGGTTTATACCAGAGTTTCTGTGGATGAACGAGCAGAAACGCAGACGTATTCCACTTTGGATAATCAGCGTGACAGTTGTCTTTCCTACATTGAGAGTCAAAAATCCCAAGGCTGGAAGGTGTTTAACGTTTACGAAGACTCGGGGCAATCGGGTGGTTCGCTTAATCGACCTGCTTTAAAACAGCTCATTGAAGATATCAAGAGAGGCCATATCGCGGTTGTCGTAGTTTATAAAATTGACCGTCTTACTCGAAATCACAAAGATTTCTATTCCCTCCTTGAAATCTTTAATCAATACGGTGTTACTTTTGTATCGACAACTCAGCATTTTGATACAACCTCCCCTGCTGGACGATTACTCCTTCACATTATGTTGGAATTTGCACAGTTTGAGCGTGAGATGTCTCAGGAAAGAACTTACGACAAACGTTTTGGAATGGCAAAGAAAGGAATGTACTGTGGTGGGCGAGTCCCCTTAGGATACGATTCAAAAAACAAGAAGCTTATCATTAATCCGGATGAAGCTAAAATTATCAAACTCTGTTTCGAGCTTTATCCTAAACTTGGTTCAATGGGAGCGGTTTCGGACAAGCTGAATGAATTGGGCTACCGAACTAAAAAATTTTATATTCACGGTAAAAGGGCTGCGGGAAGTACCAAATTCGATAAAAAGAAAATTTCAGGCATCCTCAACAATCCTCTTTATATTGGAAAAATCTGCTTTAAGGACAACAAAACGGGCAAAGAATATCTTTTCGACGGAGAGCATAAACCTATTCTTACAGATCCCAAAGTTTGGGAAAGAACTCAAAATACGCTTGTGAGTAATCGTGAAGCGCACAAGACTTTCAAGCAAAACAAGTATGAGCTGCTTTTCTTAGGCTTAATCCGCTGTGGTGTTTGCGGAAGTCAAATGAGCAATTCTTCAAAAGAAAAGAATGGAAAGCTTTATCTTTATTACCGCTGCATTCAAGCGATTGCCAAAGGTAAGAATACTTGTACCGTCCGTACTCTTGCTGCTGATGAAATCGAAAACTTTTTGATTCAACAGTTTAAAGAACTTGGAAAAAACCAAACACTTCTTAAGAAATCGATTGAGAAGGCTAACAGTCTGGCTAAGAAAGGCTTGGAACCTTTAAGGAAAGAAAAGGAACGGGCAGAGGCTCAGCTTACTAAAATAAATCAGGATTTACGGCGAGTCATCGATTTCGTCAAATCAACCGACCTCACTAAAGAACGCACGCAAACCCTTGTTAAAGAGATGACGGCCCTTGAAGCCTCCAAAGAAAAGCTCGAAGACGAGATTCACCGGATAGAAACGAATAGGCAACATTTAAGTCAGTATGTGATTGATGCTGATGTATTCACGAGACTTTTTCGGGAATTTCCCAAAGTATTCGAAACCTTCTCTTTTGAAGAAAAAAGAAACCTCATTCTCCTTCTTGTCAAAGAAGTGGTTTATACGCCTACCAAGATTAAAGTGAAATTTTGGGGAGATATCCCAGAAATGAATTTTGATTTGAAAAACCCGCCCGACTGGACACCACCGCCAAAAGATGACAGCCCCTACCCTCCAAAAGGGCCTACTTCAATTGGTGTAGGCTCGCCTCTACCAGCCACAAAACAGGTTCGCATGAGAGTGTCAAATGGCTGGGGGACTAGGATTCGAACCTAGACAGACAGATCCAGAATCTGTCGTGCTACCGTTACACCATCCCCCAATATTAATTTGTGCTACCGTTACCCGCCACAAAGCACGGCGGGTCCGTCCAAAATCGCATAAGTGCTTTGTGGACGGGTCCGCCGCGATTTTTGGCGGACACCATCCCCCAATATTAATTTGTGCTACCGTTACCCGCCACAAAGCACGGCGGGTCCGTCCAAAATCGCATAAGTGCTTTGTGGACGGGTCCGCCGCGATTTTTGGCGGACACCATCCCCCATTGTTGAAAGCTGAAAACCGATAAAGAGTGGAGATTTTAAATTGGCGACTGCGGAATGTAAAGGGCTGAAATTAAGCGTGAAATTAAGCGGCCTTGAGGATTTCGGCGCGGGCAAGGAGTTCGATTTGGACGCGAATAGCAATCGGGCTCACGTCAAACCCCTGTCCTTGAGGATTGATCGCCTTTTCATACTGTGGGCCAAGGATTTTGAGAAGTTCGGCACGCAGTGCGCGCGGGTTATCCTTAAGCTCCGGATTTTCCTTTAAGAGCGTGGCGGCAATACCAGCACTCAAAAGCTGGATAAATTGGATCTGGGAGCGGACAAAATAATCTTCGATTTTCTGAGCTCCTTGGGCGGTAAAAGGAACAAACATTTCATCCAGTTTCCCCTCTGCTTGATCCTCAAGCACCGCAACCGAAAGGGAATCCTGCCCCACAAAAGCGGGACGGCCAAAATCAACCTGCTGCAGATGCATCCCTATTTTCCGGAGTTCATTTAGAAACTTCAAACGGCGAGGCACGACCAAAGTTCCAGCCTGAAGCCGGTTAAGCGACGCACCGACATTCTCCAACTCGGGCGCGCTCATTGCTTGCGGAAAAATAATTCCCAAAGATAAAGATTGTTTCGGGAATCGCTGTTTAAAGGCCGCAATCAACCTCTTTTGTTCACGCTGAATCATTTCAGGTTGGGTTGCATGAGCGCTAACGGCTTTAAGCAGCTCAATGAATTCATCCGTATCCACGGCCGCGATCACCTCGACTGCAGTCTTTACTTCTGAAGGACTCACCTTCCTTCCGCTCAAGACTTCATCCACCACCACCGCCGCCCAAATAACGTCAGGATTCAAGGCAACATTCACGCTCACGGCTTCCTTAAAAATAAGGGTTCGATTAAAGGATAAGTTTAACCTATTTGCATAATTATTATCCATATTATTTATATTGACAAACGGGTCGTTTTGAAATAGATTACGCGCACCAACATTGAACCCATCTATATCAGTTGGAGAAGTTAAAATGCGAAAAGAAGAAAAATCCTTTTCTGGAAGTGAAGTAGGAACATTGATTGAATCTTTCCGAAGCGACGTCAATGTCATTGCCGAAAAAGTTGGAGAATTATCCACTCGAGTCAAAAGCGTGGAACTAAGATTAGGGAATGTTGAAGGCCAGCTCGTAAGCCTTGACGATGCAGTTCGTGTCGCCATTCCGGATTTATCAAAGCGTGTTTCTCGTCTAGAATCCAAAGTTGAAGCTTGATCCTCTAAACTTCGTACTTCGGAGCGGGATTCGCGTTCAACTTCTTCGGGTTTTAAAGCATCGGGATTCTGATCATCAATCAATTCAGGCAGCACTAGGCGCAACAGCGATCCTGCACTACTCATCTTCGCCAAGAAAGGACGGGATTTATTCATCAATCCGCTTAATCCTCCGGTTTCTTTAAAAAAAGTCGCTTGGCCTCCGTGTGAATACTTCTCTTTATCCTTGGATTCATAACCAATGACCGCTTTGCGATAAAACTCAGCCATCCGTTTGATATCTTTCTTCTGGCGCGCTTCCTTAAATCCTTCCACCCTGTCAAGCGCTCGCAGAATGTGATACCTGGCATTTCCTTCATCTGTCCAGTAATCATGCTCTACTTCCACAGGATCAAGAGCATCCGGATTTGCAGCGTCGATCAACTTAGGCAGCACAAGGCGTAAAAGCGATGCCGGACTAGTTTCCTTCGCTAAAAAAGGACGTGGATGAGTCATCAATCCACTTAATCCACCAGCTTCATAGAAAAAGCTCTTTTGGCCTCCTTTGGAATATTTCTCCTTATTCTTCGGCTCGTAACCAATCACTGCTTTCCGATAAAGCTCAGCCATAAGCTTGATATCTTTCCTTTCACGCGCTCCTTTAAACCCTTCCACCTTGTCAAGTGTACGCAAAATGTGATAGCGCGCGTTTACTTCATCCGTCCAGTAATCATCCTCCACTTCCACAGGATCGAGCGCATCCGGATTTGCTGCATCAATCAATTCAGGCAGCACAAGACGCAAAAGCGGTGCGGGACTTGCCTTTTTCGCCAAAAAAGAACGGGAACGAGTCATCAATCCGCTTAATCCACCCCTTTCATAAAAAAAGGACAGTTGACCTCCATTTGAATAGTTCTCTTTATCCTTGGGTTGATAAGCTATAACAACTTTGCGGTAAAGATCAGCCATCCGTTTGATATCATTGCCTTCTCTTGCCGCTTTAAAGCCCTGCACCGTATCCAGCGTTGCTAAAATGAGACTCCTTGCCGTTGTCTCTGAATTTAAAACTCCATAAGGTTTTCGATCCTCCAAATTTTCTACCAGGGACTTCGCCTCTTCATAATTCAGAGCAAAATAATCTCTTTTGTCTTCAGTTCGCTGCGGGACATATCCATTCATCAGTCTATAATAGGTTTGCGAAGGAAGATGAAAATGCTCAAGAGTCCCAAAATACCCCCGTTCCCGGTAGCTTTGCGCCACCCGGTCTGCCGAAGGCAAATCTCTTTTTCTCGCCCCTCGCACTTCGGAGCGGCTGGAATCCAATGATTCCAGCACAGCAAGCGTCCGAGATCCTTGAGGCTCTCCGAAACGTCGAGTTTCGGAATGCTTAGCTGTGTCTGAAACATTAGTTTCAGACCGGATCTCGGAGCGGTGGTAGTGGGATTTGAAGTAGGGATGGAGAGCTCTCAGGAAAATCTCAACGGTTCCAATGGCAGGCTGGCCCCCGTGACGCTTAAGGTATCCCCTGATTACTAAGGAAGAAATAACTTTAAATTCGCGAATAAAACGAACGGGCTCTTCCCGAATAAGCTCAGCCATAAAATCCCGTGTCCCGCTGCCCCGGATAATGCCCGCCTTGTCCAGCGCTTCAATGAAATCTTGCAGGTTTTTGATTTGCTGACGGCTGTGCCTTCCCCCGATCAAAGGCGGTTGGACGGTTTTAGCCGGGGCGTGGAGCCGCGCAAGCTCAACCTTGCCAAAATACCCCATACGGCTGAGCATATGATGCAATAAATCCTTATTTTGAGAGGTCCTCGTAAGTTTTGCCGTAAGCGGCGCAATCGCGGCCGCTTCGTTGGGAGAAAGCAGCAAAAAGAATTTTCTGATCCGGTTTTTTAATTCTCTGCCATATTTTGAATTGGTATAAGCATCCAAAAGGATGGGGACAACAGCCGTATGAATGCGCGGATTAACGATTTCCATCTCTGTGGACTGGAAGGATCGATCCAAAAGATAAGCCGTCAAGCTTAATAGCTGCTGTTCCAGCCTTTGATCTACGTCTCCGCGAGAAAAACCCAAGGCATAATCCAGAGGCCGCATCAAGATAAGCGAGAGCATCGTCACGGCACGGGTCACGGAAGCCGCATAGCCGCGAAAGGCTTCTTCCATCAATACATTTTCTGCCAAAGAAACACGGGGATCTATTTTTTGTCCGTATGTCCGCATCCCTTCGGGAATCCGAACACTGATAAACTCCCCGTGTTTTTCTGTGTCGAATATTCCGGGGTAGGCAAGTTCCAATCCGACCTTGTAAATATTTTCAATAAGAAGGGCCTGGTCACGGTGGTAAGACGCCGACTCCCTCTGGACCTCCAGCACAAGTTTTCCAATCGGATAGGGTTCAATCATTCTCCTTAAAACCTGCTTGACCTCCCCTCTCCATTTTTCAGGAATCAAGCCGGCATAGCGATCCCAATGCATCACCATATTGGACAAAACATAAGGATTACGGTTAGAAAAGTGGCCGAAAGCCTGTTCAAGCCGGCGCTGCCTACTCCTGTGAGTTTCGGTTCTGCGGAACGGGAACCTGGAAGAATGTAAAAAAACAAGCGAGTTTCGGCTGAGATGGTCCAATTTGGCTTTCGCTTCTTTCATTCCCGTCTCCCCCGCCCGCACTTCGGAACGAAGATACGGGGGCGAGTCGTACTCCTCCTGAATCCGGACGAGCGTACGGTAGCCGCCTGATTTTGCCGCTTTCTGGGAAATTCCTAAATCTCTCCCAACCTTTGTGTAAATTCCCCCATCGCCATCAGCATTTTCGTAGCTCTCCATTACCGCCTTTTTGTACGCCTGCCACATTTTTTGATGATTGGCTGGGAGGTTATTAACGATTCTATCTAATTTTTCAACCTCTTCCTCCCTCTCCAATTTCGGCGGTGTGCTATCTTCGCGCTCCAAAATTTGATCAAGGCGAATGCCTTTTTCGGTATCCCCTTCCTGAATCCAGCCCTTGCTGCTTTTTTTTCTCAGAATTTGCCTGAATCGATTTGCAACCGCCTGAGCCAAATAGGACAGCGGATTTTGCACAACGGGTTTTTCTTTTCCTTCCATCACCAATTGATCCCGCGATTTCTTAATCATCGCAAGCTGGAGTACGGCTTCCTGGTACAAATCGTCTTTGTCAAATCCCCCAGATAATCATCAATCTCTGCGCGCAGCTCAGAGTGAGCGGCGGACGGCCGCACGTCCTGAGCAGTGCTCAGCCCCGGTCGGGCTGAGCGCACCTCGGACCTCGCGTCGGAACGAACTTGGGATTTTGGAACCTTTTGGGAAAGTTTATGCAGGAAATGTATATTCCTTAAAAGCAGCGTAAATTTTAACGGAAGAAAGATATCATTTTTCTTAAGAACAAGGACAAGCCCTTTCAGGCTGGCCACTGGATCGCCGCTTTTGAAACTCTCGTCTTTTTCCCATTCCGCAAAGATTTTGGCTTCAAGCTGCGGCCTTTTTTCAGTCCATTCTTTATTCTCCTCGAAAGATAAAAGATAACTAAGCAATTGATGCAGTTTCTTTTTCGCCACACCTGTCTGATCCACGAGGTGCCAAAACCAGTCAGAAAGCTTGGCTTTGCGGAAATCCTGGATAAAACCGCGGTCCTCTTCACTCAGCTCAATATAAAAATTCCGGTCCAAGATCGCAATCCGGCCGTCCGGCATTAGGCGAAAATTCCCTTTATGTCCGTCGGCATGCGCAAGCCCCAGAGGATCCTGAACCTGGGCCCAGAAGAACTTCTCAAGCGTCTCGCCAATTTTTTTGTAACTTTCAGCCGTCACAATGCCCTCTTTAAAATTATCCTTATCCCCAATTTTAAGCCGGTTAATATTATGCCCTTCCACATATTCCTCAGCTTTTAGGTAGATATCCTGGTAGATATTCTCAAAATTGAGGGCTTCCGGAATAAAAATCGAAAAGCCGGTTCCGTTGGCCCACCCTTGAAATTTGGCGCGGAATTTCTTGTCATTTTCAAAAAACCGCTTGTCCCGAATATCCCCCAAAAGCCACGTCCGCAAATCCGGAAGCAAATGATAACGAATCATCTGATAAACCTTATTTTCAGGCTCAACGCTTAATAAGTTGTCCAAAACCTTTACTGCCAAATCCATAATTTCAATCACCCTGTCCTCAGCGTTGGGATTAAGCACTTTTAGCACAAACTTTTTCCCGTCTTCACGCTTGATCAAATAGACAGTCACAAGCGATCCTGCCCCCAGCTTTTCGGTAATCCTGTCCTGATCTTTTAAAAAACCAGGCGATCTTTCACGGACCGTGCGGTTGAAGACAATCTTGGATTGCCCTTCATTTTGGTCATAAAGATCTTCAAAGTCCTCTTCCGCCTCCGGCGGGATTTCAATATATTGACCTAAAACCTGCAGGCCGCGAATGGCAGGGGCACCGATATATTGAGCAACGTGCTTCAAAGCCCCTGAGGGAGAAAGCTGATGAAATTCCGGAGGATTTTTATATTCTTTCGGCAGATCGTTAAAAACCACTCTTTCCGAGGCAATGGCGCTTTCATCCTTTTCACCTTCCACGCCAAAACTCCAGCGCTTCACCTTTTCACCCCACACATCCTTGCGGCTATTAAGCGTAACCCCATTCAAGGGCATAGGGGACTTGAATTTTTTTTCCAGCAGGGCTTTAGGCTTTGTTCCAAAAGCATTAAACTCTTTATTCAAACGTTCGTGAACAATTTCCCTGGGTTCGGTTACGTTTTCAGGCCTTTGTAAAATCGCATCGCTTAAAACCGGGCTCAGTAAAAAATAAAGCTGGTCGGGGCTTGCCGCCTGGACAAAAGCCCGAGCTACCTTTTCAATTTCGGCCAAATGCTTTTCTTCAACAACCACATGATCCCGCACAAATTGAAGGATAAGTTCTTTGCCTTTTCCCTTGTCACGAAAAACTCCGTTATCCAAATCCATTAGAACCTTGCGAAGAATGGTTCCGCGCTGGAAATGATCCGTCTGGTAAAGCCTTCCGAGCATTTCTCGAACAGTTGTATACTCCATCAATGCTTGGGCCTCGCGGCCGCCTTTGTCGAATTCCCTGTTAATCAGCTGTCCCGGTGACTCCTTAACCCAATCACTTAATCCGCGTTTATTTTGAATATATTCAAGGCTTATGGGTGACAATGCAGCCCCGGAAACTTGGCTATTATAAAATCGCGACCACCATTCCTCAAACGCCAAACTTGCCAATGCCTTGTCAGATTTTCGGCTCTGCAAAGCGGCCGTAAGAAAAGGCCAGCTATTCTGAAAAGCATATTTGAGAAAGGCATCAATCAAAACACCCTGTCCGATTCGCTCGGAGGATTCCCGATAAAGTTTTAAAAGCCTTTCTTCAAGATCTTGAAGTTCAGGGGGTGATCCGGCAATTTTCTGCATGAGAACCCGGAAAGCATTCACGGTCACCGTTCCCTGCGGCCGAGTTCCGTCTTTGCCAAAGATAAACTCAACGGCTTCCTGATAATCCATTCCCTTTAAAAGTTCCGAGACGGCATAATCGCGCACCCGGCGCTGGATTTCAAAATCCGTGAAAAGATCGGTCAAAAGCAAAAGTTTCCCGGGGTTTTCCCGGACTTGAGGATAAAGGGCTTTGATCACTTGCTGGATCATCATCCGGACATTCCGGTTAAGCTCGGCAGGATTAACCTGGTTCAAAATATAATCCCGGACATGCTTATCGTGATCGAGTATTTGAACATGAATTAAAGAAAGCGCATGCGCTCGCTCTAAAAGCTGCCAGGCCTCTTCCAGTTTATTCTCCCCGATCAAATCAAACAGCTTTCTCAAAATAACACGCGTGGTTAAATCTTGGATATGCGGACTTAAATCCCGGGCTGTGAAATCCGGACGGGTTGAAATCGCTTTTTTTATTAACTCCAGGAAAGGTTCTAAATGGACCGCATCTGCCCTAAGCGTGTCCTTGGTGCGTTTTAAAGAATCGGTTGATGTCAGGACATTGTCAGCAAGCATCGAGAAGAGAGACTCGATAATCTTTTTATGAGACGCTACTGACAGACGCTCCTTTGATAACATTGCTAAGAATGCTCCGATAAATTCGTACTCGTCTTCGTTTGCCTCTTCTATTGCAGGCCCCAGCCCAACCTGCTCCAGATTGTATAAAAATCCTAAAAGAAAGGATTCTCCGGCATTGACAGACAAAGAGCGCGCCGTGAAATCAACTTGATGAAACAATTCCTGAACACCATATTGTTTGATGAATGCTTTGAATTGATTCAGTAAAAGCCGTTCCAAGTCCTCTCTTTCCTTTTCCGGCCACAATTCTCTTTCATCTAAAAAAGAGGCAAACAACGCTGTAGCCGACTGATCAGGCGAGGTTGCCTTGGCAAAATCTTCCAGAAGTCCCAGTAATTGTGAAAATTCCTCCCCTTTTTCTGTGAGCCCATACATCGGCCCTAACGTTAAGGCCAGCACTCTGTCGGTGAAATCCTTTGAACGCAAAAATTCCACAAGCTCTTTTACGGGGGCAAATTTTGAAACAATCCGAAGCCGCGCCTGTGAAAGTTTTTCTTTATCGAGATTCTCATAGCCGTAAGCTTGATAAAGTTTATCGACGGCTTCAATCAAGCGGTCGGCTTCAGCAAAGAATTTAGCGATTTTTTCTGAAGGATCTTCCTGCCATTCCCAAATGCCTACGGATTCGGAAGCAAGATAGTTCATAAAGTTTTCAACCTGTTCCTCTACTTTTTCAGGCAGAATCTCAATCCCCAGTTCCCTAAAAGTCTCAGGCTTCAAGAAAGAAATAAATGAATCAAGACTCGGTTTTTCAAGAAGGCTGTCTGTTATTTTCATCCCCGCATAAAAAGGCTTTTCACCGTAGTTATCCACTTTGTATGCCGCAAGGAGCCAATGCAACGTCCCGAGCTTGTCGGCCTCAAATAAATTGACACCCAGTCCGAAGAGCATGACGGCCATAAGCCAGGCGTCTCGTTGTTCATCGCTCAATGACAGACCTTTTTCTTCCTGCGATTTGACAAATTTATCCAGAAGTTCGGAATAAACGCGCGTTGCGGATTCGTGCATTCTTGCGGCTTCTTTAGAAAGCGGCTTCACAAGCTTGGTGTGGCTGCCTCCAAACGGATCAAGCCCCGAAAGATTTCGTTCTTTGAGTGGAATTTGCTCTGTAATTTCTGTCTTTTTGCCCTTTCTGATTTGATAAATCTGACCGACGACTTCATTAACCACCTCTTGATACATCTGGGGTAATACTTCTCTTAAAAGAAGCCAGCCGCGGGCGTCTTTTTGATCAAAGATTTGCTCAATCACCTGTTCGGCCTGGCGTGCGTTCGCTTCTAAAAGCTTTTCTTTTTGGACTTCAAATGCCGGTTTTTCGGGCATTTGCTCGATCTTCCCTTTCAAGGCTTCCTTCCACTGTGGATCCAGCGGCGTATGTTTTTTACGGATGCCTTCAAGATCAAGTAAATAGCGAAGCGACAAAATATTCAGGCGCCGGTCTTCAAGTCCGCCGTGAACGGTGGACCAGGCTTCGGCTTCCTGCTTTTCTTCGGCCTCCTCAAGTCTTTTGTCTTGCCGTCCCGTCGGCTGCTCTTTTGAATCCTCGATCTTGTCTTCAAATCGTTCCTTTAAGCTTTCAAAAAAGGTGCTCCCGCCAAGGGGGTGATACCCTACTTCGGAAAGCATACTGACCACGGGCGTAAGGTCTGCGGCATATTCGTGAAGGCGCGGATTGCCGAGAAAATCAACTGCGGTCATTTTGCCGCCGCGCGCTTTTCGCAAGGTTTCTTCGGAATGGCCCTGCTGGATATGCACCATTTCATGCGCCAGCAAAAAGGCCAGTTCATCTTCGCTTTTGACCACATCAAGCATCGGAAGACTCAGCACAATACTTCCGTCGGGGAGAGCAAAACCTATTTCTTCGCGGTGCTCACGCAGAACATAAACTTGAGGGAGCTTTGGCCAGTACTTTGCCACTTTCTTCCCGCCGGCAAGCCGGGCTGCGATACGCTGGACGTACGCCGCGACAGGATCACCGGCGTCTAAAATGCCGTAGCGAGCGATAAATTCTTTGAGAATCTTCTGTGAAGCTACTTCCATCCCCGGTGCAATGCTTTTGATTTGACCGTTCCCATTCTCTTTTACCATCCAAACATCCTGCCTCGGGACTTCCATTACTCCCCCTCTTGTCCGCACCTCAGAACGGGGTGGGACGGATGCGTCTATAAGTCCGGCAACCGCAGCATAGTCGAGGCGTTTGGGTGCAGTTTGTGTTTGCAGCTCAAGGAACAAACGCAGCCGCTGGGTTTCAAGATAGTTCGAAATGTCTTCACCGGCATCTGCTGCCGATTGAATCCCCCTGAGGGAATGGTCTGCACTCCAAACCTGCCTTCCATTGACCCATAACCGCATTAAAATCCCGTCAGGATCAGGAATCACGGACAGGCTCACCATAAGAGATTTTTCAATGCGGTCTCCGCCCAAGTGAAAAACGGCATGCTGTATCCCGTCATCGCGCTGGCCCCAGCGATAAACCTCGGGACTCACCGGCCGCACCTGTTGGGTCCACTCCCTTAAGCGAATTTCCACATCATGAAACAGTTTTTCATTCCGCACCTCGGACCTCGCGTTGGTCAGACGCGAGCGCCGAGGAGTACCCGGCTCGAACGGAGCCGGGTGCACATCGGAACGATTAGAAGCTAGTAGAGAGTTCGGAGTTATGAGTTGTGAGTTGTTGAGTTTGCCTGTTCTCCGCATTCCGGAGTAACCCTGAGGCTGGGAAAAAGAGGCTTTAACACTCAATAAGTTGCCTTTGGCGGGCACGAGATATGCCGAAACCATTGTGGCAGGCTTAAGGAGTTTTAGGATATTGCCTTCATTCAGTTGCCGGGAGGCTTTAAGCTGACGGAGACCTTCGATAAATTTATCAATTCTTTGCAACCGGGTGCCGGCAAAGCCTGATTTATTCTCTTGTTGCGCTATTTCATCTATAAAACGGATATATTCACTGGCCTTTGAGATCTTCTCTTGTTTTACTAAATCACGCAGAATTTGGTCACGCCAGTTTTTGAGCAAGGGGAAGGAGACAGGAGACAAGGGTAAAGATAAATCCTGCCCCCTATCTCTTGTCTCTTGCCCCCTTAACAACCGATCTCTTACTCCCCTCACGAACGCCTTGTACAAGTCAATTTTTCCGTTTTTCACTTCAAAATAATTCTTCCAGGAAACTTCGCCCCGCATCTGCGAGCGATAAATGGATGAATGAGTTGAACTGGATAATTGCGTGATTTGGGGCTGAACAATTGCGTAAGAGATTCCGTTTTCCCTGAATTGTTTGGCAAGGCCCCGAGTGTGGAAGCCGCCAGCGATGAGGATGGCTGAATTCGAACCCTGTGCCCCGTGCGTGACTGGTGACTTTTCTTGACGATCCATTAATTTCTTAAGATTCACAAAAAATGCCTTATCCCGCTTTTCGGCATTCTCGTAAAAGGCGAAGTGATTGAAATATAAGTTTAAATTATATATTAGTTGATTATTTGCATTGACTGCCGAAGCGGGTTCCTCTATAATCCCAGCCATGTTAGGTTCCGCACGGCGCGAAGCCATTTCAAAATCATTATTTCGGATTTGTGAAATACTCACAGGTGCGGGCTTTATATACGTCTTTTTGGCACCCAATGTATCATTCGGATTTAAAATTGTGCTAGGCTCAATGCTTATGCTATTATTTGTCGTGGCTACTATTTTAGTTCCATCAGATGCACCAAAAGGAAATGAAAAAAATGCCTGATCCGATACAGTTTTTGTTGATTTATATAATTTTGCTGTTTGCCGGTTTGGGAATTTTTTATCTGGTCGACCGCTGGCTGGATCAGCGGAAGAAGCATAGTCATTAAGCCATTCTTTAAATTCTCTCCACTCCTCGCGGCTGAGTTCAAGGTTAGCTAATTTTTCAAAGAGATAAAGACTCCTGCTTTCCCGGTCTAATTTCTTTTCTTCTTCACTTCTAAACAGGCTTTCTTTTACGGATTGGGCATAGCGCTCAAAGTCCTGAAAAAATTGGGTTCCTTCGATATCGCGCAGGTGTTTGTGGTTTCTAATTAGCTGGGTAAGGCGTGAGTCGTGTGTCGTGAGTCGTGTGTAGGTTTTCTCAGCAGAAAAGGGGACAGGCAGGGAAGTATTGCCTGTCCCCTTTTCTACGAACCGGGTCCAATAACCTGATTCTAAAAATTCCTTCAAAAACAATGCAAACGCAGCCGGCGTAATACGTGACGTCTGGAAGTCCTGAAATTTTTGATTAAAGGCTGCAAGCTTCAAGCTCCAGGCTGCAGAGTCTTCATAATCCTGCGGCTTGCGGCCTGCGGCCTGAAGCAAATGTTTTTTGAGCTCTTCCGCAATCTCCCGCACTTCCTTTTCAATCGCAGACTGATCCTTGCCTTCGTTTTCAAGTTCTTCAAACAGCGTCTGAATGGATAAGGGGACAGGTTGAGAAGAACCAACTCCAACCTGTCCCCTTATCTGTATTCGGTCCAGTTTCTTTAAAATCGTCACTAAATCCGCTTCGTTTCTCCTAAACGCGTCAAGTGCCTTATCCAATTCCAAAAGCTCTCTGGAATAAATCTTTTCTTTTGCAGCTTGAAGCCTGCGGCCTGCATCCTGCAGCTTTTCCAAAAGTTCCAGCTCTTTATCCATTGCGGCCAAATAAAAACCAAGCCCTTCTTCATAGAGTTTCCAATCTTCGACACCAAGAAATTTGCTTTTGCTATCATTAAGAATCGCCGCCGCGGTCGGCCCCGTTAGTTCCCCGTTGTCAAAATAATCTTCAAAAGTTTTCTTGAGCAATTCCTGATCCGGAAAACTTTTAAAAATCTGAAGGTCCAGCTCGGAGGCTGCGCCTTCTACCGCCACCCGGTCAATATCGTAGTGCGTTTGGAAATGTTCAATGATTGTTTGGATGTTTCGCTGCGCTTCCGGAATGGCGTGCGCATCCTGAATGAGAACAACTAAAGGGGCAGGCGGCACGGGGCGGGAGACAAGCAGATTTGCTTGCGCCTTACCTCCTGTCACTTGCCCTCTTGCCTGATAAATCTCTTCGATTTTTCCGATTTCGGGTGGCAGGGTGATTTGATTTAAATCACGGGGAAAACCCGGAAAATCACCGGAAGAAACCGGCGCTTTGAGGGGCGCATGAATGGGCCGGGCGAAGGCGCTCACGTTGAACAAAAAAATAAAAGCCGTCAACAGGCTGATCCACCGCCATTTTTTGTGAGGCATAGTACTCATTTTTTGTTTTTTTATCCCTTAAAAAGAAGAAACTTTATTAAGAATTTAAAAAGATATGAAAGAATCGCACAGGATGTTTTTCCCGTCAACCACAGATAATAATGGAATATTCTGGAGGGAAGAGTTGCTATATTTTGCTTGTTAATAATAGAGAAAGCTTGATTTTAGCCCGGTGGCCAGTGCATTTTACGGCCGCTGAGCAAATGGAGGTGGATGTGAAAGATAGATTGCCCAGCATCAGCCCCATTATTGAAGACGAGGCGGTAATGCTCCAAGCCTTTACTTGCTGCAATTTGCTTGGCACAGTGAATCACGTCACCGATAAGCCCAGCGTCTGATTCCTTCATACCTGAAATGCTTTCAATGTGGTTTTTGGGCATCACAAGAAGATGCGCCGGCGCCTGGGGATTGATATCGTGGATAGCAAAAGTTTTTTCATCTTCATATTCAATTTTGCATTTGATTTCTTTTTTAATCATGCGGCAAAACAGGCAATTGTTCATCAATCACCCTCCCAGAAATTTTTTGACACGCTTAATGCAGGTTTCTTTCCCAAGCACGCTCATCAAGTCAAAAAGCCCCGGGCTGACCGTCTTTCCGGTTAAAGCAAATCTCAAAGGATGAATCAAATCCTTGGCTTCAATCCCCCACCCTTGAGCGGCTTCGCGGGTAAAAGCTTCAACTTTCGAGGCGTCTTCAAAATCCGCAAGTTCCTGGGCATTTTCATGCCACGCTTCAAGATGCCGCTTAAGCACTTTATTTTGTACAAACAAATCCTGCATCGAAGGCTCGTACGGGTCAAGTTCAGAAAAACAGTAACCGGCTTGAGTTAAAAGATCCTGGAAGGTTTTAATCCGGGAGCGGTAAAGCAGCGACAAGCGCTTCCACTTTT
>Ga0247727_10008752_pt1 | contig 18655 bp, 19 predicted proteins | sample WisWelCaveWW1625_FD_202498 | JGI IMG/M metagenome (GOLD analysis project Ga0247727, IMG submission 202498) | Biofilm microbial communities from Wishing Well Cave, Virginia, United States - WW16-25 | ecosystem: Environmental > Aquatic > Deep subsurface > Groundwater > Cave microbial mat | place... | reverse complement strand
GCTGCGGACCTGCTGCGCCGGCCGGCCCTGGTAGAGGAAGCCGCGCGCCAGCCGCTTGTGCGGCGACACCAGGCTGCCGGCCGCGATCATCACGTCCTCATCGACCACCGCGCCGTCCATCACGATCGAGCCCATTCCGACCAGCACCCGGCTGCCGATGGTGCAGGCGTGGAGCAGGCACTGGTGGCCGACCGTGACCTCGTCGCCGATCAGCAGCGGGCGGCCGCCCTGCGAGTAGGGTCCGTCGTGGGTGACGTGCAGCACCGAGGCGTCCTGGACGTTGGTGCGCGCGCCGATCACGATCTCGTTGACGTCGCCGCGCACGACCACGAACGGCCACAGCGATGCATCGTCGCCGATGCTGACCGCGCCGATCACCAGCGCCGCGGGGTCGACGTAGACGCGCGCCCCGAGCTCGGGTGTGCGGTTCTCGAAACGGCGCAGGTCCAACGCGACACCCCCTTAGGACCCCTGCGATTCTAGGCGCCCGCGTCGCGCCCGGCCATCTATACTGTCGGCCCCGCGCCCGCGGGCCCGCTCGGAAGGGGACCAGCGATGAGCACCATCATGATCGTGTGGTTGGTCGGCGGCCTGGTGCTGCTCGGCTACGTGGTCCTGGTCTACAACGGACTGGTCACGCTCAAGCACAACGTCGCCAAGGCCTGGGCCAACATCGACGTGCTGCTCAAGCAACGCGGCGACGAGCTCCCGAAGCTGGTCGAGACCTGCAAGCAGTACATGGCGCACGAGAAGGACACGCTCGAGCGCGTCATCAAGGCGCGGTCGGCGGTCTCGAGCGCGGCGGCGGCCGGCGACGTGGCCGCGGTCGGCGCCGCCGAGGGCGAGCTGCGCGGCCTGCTGGGCCGGCTGTTCGCGCTCGCCGAGGCCTACCCCGACCTCAAGGCCAACGAGACCTTCCGCCACCTCCAGTCGCGCATCACCCAGCTCGAGCACGCGATCGCCGACCGACGCGAGTTCTACAACGAGAGCGTCAACGTCAGCAACGTCCGCATCGAGCAGTTCCCCGACCTGATCGTGGCGCGGCTGCTGGGCTTCGGCGCCAAGCCGCTGTTCGAGATCAGCGAGGTCGAGCGCAAGGACGTCGACCTGAAGGCGCTGTTCGGCTGAGCGGATGCGGGACGCGCTCGAGGAGTTCGGCCGCGGCGCATCCGCCGGTGAGCTCGGGTTCGCGGTCGCCGTGCTCGCGCTGGTCGGCCTCGCCGGGCTATGGTTCGCGCGCCACGCCCTGGCCCGCGCCCGGCTGCTCGAGGACACCCCGACCTCGCTGATCCGATCCGCGGCCCAGGGCTACTGCGAGCTCGTCGGCCACGCCGAAGCGATGCCGGGCGCCGCGATCCGCGCCCCGCTCTCGGGCGCGCCCTGCGTGTGGTGGCATTACTCGGTGGCCGAGAAGGCCCAGCACGGCAAGAACAACCAGTGGCGGGTCATCGAGCAGGACGTGAGCGACGCGCTGTTCGCGCTCGACGACCCGACCGGGCGCTGCGTCGTCGACCCCGACGGCGCCACCGTAATCCCCACCTGTCGCCACGTCTGGTTCGGCGACGGCCCGCGCCCGCTGCTCAGCCACGAGCATGGCGCGCGCTGGGCCTTCGGCCACCGCTACCGCTACCTCGAACGGCGCATCGACGTCGGCTCCGAGCTGCTGGCGATCGGGACCTTCGAGACCCACGGCGACCCGTACACCGGCGCCGACGCGCAGCGCGAGGTCGCGCTCAAGCTCGCCGAGTGGAAGCGCGATCCCGGCCGCCTCAAGGCGCGCTTCGACGCCGACGGCGACGGTCAGGTCGACATGCAGGAGTGGGAGGCGGCACGCGCCGCAGCCCGCGCCGAGGTCGGCGCCCAGCTCGCCGAACGGGCGCTGACGCCGGGCGTCAACCTGATGCGCGCGCCGCAGGACAGCCGGCCCTACCTCCTGTCGGTGGTGCTCCAAGAGACGCTGGTGCGACGCCAGCGCTGGCAGGCCTGCGGCGGGCTGGCGGGCGCCGGCGTCTGCCTGTGGCTCCTGCTCGAGCTGCTCGCCGCCCGCGGCGGCTGAGCGCCGCGCGCTTGCTAGAATCGCGCGCCATGCCCGCCGCCAACCCGCTGCTCGAAGCGCACCCGCTCCCGCCGTTCGCGGCGATCCGCCCCGAGCACGTCGCCCCCGCGCTCCGCTCGCTGCTCGCCGCCAACCGCGCCGCGCTCGCCGCGCTCGGCGCCGCGCCCGCGCGCTGGGACGCGGTACTCGGCCGGGTCGAGGAGCTCGAGGACCGGCTGGCGCACGCCTGGTCGCCGGTCGCGCACCTGGCCGCGGTCCGCGACGAGCCCGCGCTGCGCGCGGTCTACGACGCGGCATTGCCCGAGCTCAGCGCCTGGTCGACCGAGCTCAGCCAGGACCAAGGGCTGTTCCGCGCCTGCGAGCGGCTCGCCGCCGCGCCCGCCGCGCTCGACCCGGTGCAGCGCAAGGTGCTGGCCGACTGGCTGCGCGACTTCAAGCTCGCCGGCGTCCACCTGCCCGACGCCGCCAAGGCGCGCTGGCGCGCGATCCAGGCCGAGCTCGCGACCCTCGAGGCCCAGGTCGAGCACAACCTGCTCGATTCGATGGCGGCGTGGAGCGAGCGCATCACCGACGCCGAGGCGCTGCGCGGCCTGCCCGCCGACGTCGTAGCGCGCGCCGCGGCGCGCGCCGCCGAACATGGCTTCGCCGGCTTCGAACTCGGGCTCGACGGACCAACCTACCAGGCGGTGCTGACCTTCGCCGAGGACCGCGACTTGCGGGCCCGGGTCTGGGAGGCCTGGGCGACGCGGGCCTCGGACCGCGGTCCGCTCGCCGGCCGCTTCGACAACCTGCCGCTGTTATCGCGGATCCTGGCGCTGCGCCACGAGGCGGCGCAGTTGGTCGGCCATCCCGACCACGCCAGCCTGTCGCTCGCGACCAAGGCGGCCGCGACCCCGGCCCGCGCCCGCGCCTTCCTCGAGGACCTGGTGGCGCGGGTCCGGCCGCGCGCGCTCGCCGAGCGCGCCGAGCTCGAACGCTTCGCGCACGAGGCCTTGGGCCTCGCCACGCTCGAGCCCTGGGACGCGGCGTTCGCCGCCGAGCGCCTCGGCGCCCAGCGCTACGGCCTGCGCCAGGAGGAGCTGCGCCCCTACCTGCCGAGCGCGCGGGTCATGGCCGGCCTGTTCGAGACCTTGCGCCTGGTCTACGGCACCACCGCGACCCGCGTGCCGGGCCCCGACGCCTGGGACCCGGCGGTCGAGCTCTACGCGATCCGCGACGCGCAGGGCGCACTGCGCGGCCACCTGTTCGTCGACCTCTACGCGCGGGCCGGCAAGCGCGACGGCGCGTGGATGGACGAGTGCCGGGTGCGGCGCCGCACCGCGCACGGCCTGCAGCTGCCCGCCGCCTACCTGGTCTGCAGCCTGCCGGCGCCGAGCCCCGACCACCCCTCGCTGCTGACCCACGACGACGTCCTGACCCTGTTCCACGAGGCCGGCCACTGCCTGCACCACCTGCTGACCCAGGTCGAGGTCGCCGACGCCTCGGGCATCAACGGCGTCGAGTGGGATGCGGTCGAGCTGCCCTCGCAGTTCCACGAGCAGTTCGCCTGGGAGCCGCGGGTCCTGGCGCTGTGCTCGGCGCACCAGCGCAGCGGCGCGCCGCTGCCCGCCGAGCTGGTGGCGCGGCTGCGCGCCGCGCGCAACTTCGGCGCCGGGCTCGACCTGATGCGCCAGCTCGAGCTCGCGCTCTACGACCTGACGCTGCACGAGGGTCCGCCACCCGACCCGCTGGCGGCGCTGGCCGCGCTCCGGACCCGGATTGCGGTCGCGCCGCGCCCCGACTGGGAACGCCTGCCCGCCAGCTTCACGCACGTCTTCGCCGGCGGCTACGCCGCCGGCTACTACGGCTACCTGTGGGCCGAGGTGATGGCGAGCGACGCGTTCGCGATCTTCGAGGAGCAGGGCGTGCTCGACCGCGCGACCGGCGAGCGCTTCGCGGCCGAGATCCTGGCGCGCGGCGGCGGCCGACCGGCGCTCGAGTCGTTCGTCGCGTTCCGTGGCCGCGCCCCGACGCTCGATGCGTTCCTCAGGCATCATGCGATCGAGGGAGACGACCGATGACCTTCCGGACCATCCTGCTGGCGCTCGCGTTCGCGGCCGGCGCCGCACCCGCCGCCCCCGCGCCGTTGCCGGCGCCGGGCACCACCGCCGGCACCCCGCCGCCGACGGTGTTCGTCGCGCCGCGCCAATCGCTGCCGCTGCTCAGCCAACCGCTGCCCAACGCACCCTCGGTCGGGACCGTGTCCACCGACGAACCGCTGGTGCTGCTCGCCGAGCAGGGCGAGTTCGTCAGCGTCCGCACCGCGAGCGGCGTCAGCGGCTGGCTGCGACGCGCGACGCTGACCGCCGACGCGCCGCGCCCGCCCTCCGAGCTCGCGGCCGACAACGCCCAGCTCAGCGAGCAGGTCGGCACGCTCGAGGCGCAGGTCCAGGCGTTCCAGGACGAGAACGCGCAGCTGCGCGCGCGGATGCAGGGGCTCGACGCCGAGCTCGCGGTCCGCACCCGGCCGGTGCCGATGACCGCCGCCGGCCTGGCGGGCTTCGCGCTGCGCCAGCTCGCCGACCCCTACACCTGGGCGGCGCTCGGCCTGCTGGTGCTGGCGCTGCTGGTCGCGTTCCGCGCCGGCATCGAGCACCGCAACCGGAGCATCCGCGCCCGCCTCGGCGGCCTCGACCTCTGATCGGCCGCGGCGTGCGGATCGCCACCTGGAACGTCAACTCGCTGCGGGTGCGGCTGCCGCAGCTCGCGCAATGGGACGCCGCGACGCGCTGCGACCTGATCGCGCTCCAAGAGATCAAATGCACCGACGCGCAGTTCCCCAGGCCTGAGCTCGAGGCGCTGGGCTTCGAGTGCGCGTTCGCTGGCCAGCCAACCTACAACGGCGTGGCGCTGCTGTCGCGCGCCGGTGCGCCGACCGACCTGGTCACCGAGCTGCCCGGGCCGCCCGATCCGCAGCGCCGGGTGCTGGCCGCGACCGTCGCCGGGCTGCGAGTGGTGTGCGTGTACTGCCCGAATGGCCAAGCGGTGGGCAGCGAGAAGTACGACTACAAGCTCGCCTGGTTCCGGGCGCTGCGCGCGCTGCTCGCCACCGAGCTCGCGCGCCATCCGCAGCTGTTGGTGCTCGGCGACTTCAACATCGCGCCCGAGGACCGCGACGTGCACGACCCCTTGGCTTGGGCCGGGCAGGTGCTGTGCTCGGACGCCGAGCGCGCCGCGCTCGCCGACCTTACCGCGCTCGGCCTGAGCGACTGCTTCCGGCGCTTCGACCAGGACCCGCAGAGCTTCTCGTGGTGGGACTACCGGGCCGCCGGCTTCCGCCGCAACGCCGGGCTGCGCATCGACCTGCTGCTGGCGAGCGCGGCGCTGGCGGCACGCTGCACGGGGTGCGCGATCGATCGGATCCCGCGCGGCTGGGAACGGCCTTCGGACCACGCGCCGGTGTACGCCGATTTCGCATGAACCCGCGCGCCGAAGGCTTTATCCAGTTTTATGCGCATCCCATCCCGCACCGCGGCGGCGCCCGCGTTCCGACTGGACCGAGTCTCAACTATGCTGGCGACCGCGCCCCCGGTCCCAGGTCCGGGGGCGCGTCGCATCCGGGCCGGACCTCATCGGCTCGTCACCTTTCGGGGGGAAGGTCGCGTGCGCCAACGCCGTAGCGAGTTCGACGTCACCAACACCGTGCAGGTCAGCGACCCGCAGGCGGTCCACGCCGCCGTGGTCGGGATCATGCGCGGCTGCTTCCCCGGGCGCGGCTTCGAGCGCCTCGCCACCGCCTACGCCGACGTGGTGCGCTTGTTCCGCGGCGAGTACCCGGGCTACCGCGGCTGCGAGACCTGGTACCACGACCTCCAGCACACGCTCGACATGACGCTGGCGCTGGCGCGGCTCATCGACGGCCACGAGCGTAGCGAGCCCGAGGACCAGCGGATTGGCGTCGAGCGCGCCGAGGTCGCCTTGATCACCGGCCTGTTCCACGACTCGGGCTACATGCGCCGCGAGCGCGACACCCGCCACGTCCACGGCGCCGAATACACCCGTACCCACGTCACGCGCAGCGGCAAGTTCCTCGGCGACTACCTGCCCGGCGTCGGCTTCGGCCAGCACGCGGCGATGGTCGCGCAGCTGGTGCACTTCACCGGCTACGAGATCGCGTTCGACAAGATCCAGGTCGAGGACCCGTTGTGGCGCCGCGCCGGCCACCTGATCGGCACCGCCGACCTGATCGCGCAGATGGCCGACCGCTGCTACCTAGAGAAGTGCCGCGACCGGCTCTACAAGGAGTTCCTGCTGGGCGGCGTGGCCCGCAGCTCGGCGCCCGACGGCACGGCGGTCGTGACCTACGCTTCGCCGCGCGACCTGCTGCTCAAGACCCCCGGGTTCTGCACTAAGACCCGCCGCGACCGGCTCGACGCCGCGTTCGGTTCGGTCTACCGCTACGCCGCGGTCCACTTCGGCGGCATCAACCACTACATCGAGTCGATCGATGGGAGCCTCGCCCACCTGTCGCGGGTCATAGCCTCCGACGATTGGAACCTGCTGCGCCGACGGCCGCCGTGCTTCACCGCCGAGGCGCTGCGCGGCCTGCCGGCGCACGCGCCAGCCCTGCCGCCCACCGCCTACGAGGTCTACTGCTGAGCGTCAGACCGGCGCCGCGCTGCGGCGGTGGGTCAGCTCCAGGTAGAGGTTGTAGGCCGCGATCCCGGTCGGGAACAGGTTGCTGAGGATCCCGACCGAATCGTTCTTGCCAAAGATGAAGTAGCACAGCAGCATCAGGCTGCCGGCCATGCTCATGTACCAGAACAGCACCGGCATGGTCGGCTTGCCGGCCCGCTTCGACGCCCACAGCTGGATGAACCAGCGCCCCGCGAATAGCGACACGCCCAGGTAGCCGATCAGCTTCCAGGGCGTGACGACCACGCCCAGGACGACGGCGATGACCTCGTTCATGGTGACCTCCAGCGAGCGGGGGACCGATTCTCGCACGGCCGGTCGCGGCGCTGGCCGGCAGCGCCTTAGAATGCGGCCAGCCCTCCGCCGGTGGTCCCGATGCCGCTCGTCTCCGTAGTCATCCCCGTCAAGGACGAGGCCGAGAACGTCGGCCCGCTCGCCACCGAGATCGCGACCGCGCTGCGCGGCCGGTACGGCTTCGAGATCGTGTTCGTGGACGACGGCTCGACCGACGCCACGCTCGCGGCGCTCGCCGAGGTGCGGCGCGAGCTCGCCCTCGGCGACCGGCTGCGGGTCGTCAAGCACCCCCGCTCCTGCGGCCAGAGCACCGCGGTGTGGAGCGGCGCCCTGGCCGCGCGCGGCGAGCTGCTCGCGACGCTCGACGGCGACGGCCAGAACGACCCGGCCGACCTCCCGGCCCTGATCGCGCCCCTGCTCGCCGCCGACCGCGACCCGCTGCTGATGCTGACCATCGGCTGGCGCGCCAAGCGCCGCGACCACTTCGTGCGCCGCTTCTCGTCGCGGACCGCGTTCGCGGCCCGGCGCTGGATCCTCAAGGACGACACCCCCGACACCGGCTGCGGCTTGAAGGTCATCCGCCGCGCCCAGTTCCTGCAGCTGCCGTACTTCGACCACATGCACCGCTTCACGCCGGCGCTGGTGCGCCGCGCCGGCGGCCGCACGCTCTCGATCCCGGTCAACCATCGGCCGCGCGAGCGGGGGGTGTCGAAGTACGGGGTCTGGAACCGGCTGTGGGTCGGCATCGTCGACCTGTTCGGCGTCGGCTGGCTGCAGCGCCGCGAGCGGCGCCCGGCGGGCGTGGTCGAGCACGACCTGGACACCGGCCGATGAAGGTCACCGTCCACGGTTCCGGCTACGTCGGGCTGGTCACCGCCGCCTGCTTCGCCCACATGGGCAACGACGTGCTGTGCATCGACGTCAACCGCGAGCGCATCGCGCGCCTCAAGCGCGGCGAGATCCCGATCCACGAGCCGGGCCTGACCGAGCTGGTGCGCGAGGGCCTGGCGAGCGGCTGCCTCAGGTTCTCCGACGTCCCGGCCGAGGGCGTGGCGCACGGCGTGCTGCAGTTCATCGCGGTCGGCACCCCGCCCGACGAGGACGGCTCGGCCGACCTGCGCTACGTGCTGGCGGTCGCCGACACCATCGCCGCCGAGATGCGCGCGGAGCGCATCGTGGTCGACAAGTCGACGGTCCCGGTCGGCACCGCCGACAAGGTCCGAGCGCGGATCGCGACGGGCCTGGCGGCGCGCGGCGCGACGCACTGGTTCGACGTGGTCTCGAACCCCGAGTTCCTCAAGGAGGGCGCGGCGCTCAAGGATTTCATGCACCCCGACCGGATCGTGGTCGGCGCCAGCGAGCCGCGCAGCATCGAGGCGCTGCGTGCGCTGTACGCGCCCTTCAACCGCCAGCACGACCGCTTGATCGTGATGCGGGTCCGCGACGCCGAGTTCACCAAATACGCGGCCAACTCGATGCTAGCGGCGCGCATCTCGCTGATGAACGAGTTCGCGAACCTCGCCGACCGGCTGGGCGTGGACATCGAGGCGGTGCGGGTCGGCATCGGCTCCGACCCGCGCATCGGCTACCAGTTCATCTACCCGGGCCCCGGCTACGGCGGCTCGTGCTTCCCCAAGGACGTCCAGGCCCTGGTCAAGACCGCGCGCGACGCCGGTTACGAGCCGCGCATCCTGGCCGCGACCGAATCGGTCAATGCCGCGCAGAAGCAGGTGCTGTTCGGGCAGGTGCGCGACCACTTCCAGGGCCGGCTGACCGGCAAGGTCATCGCGCTGTGGGGGCTGGCGTTCAAGCCCGGTACCGACGACATGCGCGAGGCGCCGGCGCGGGCGCTGATGGAGGCGCTGTGGGACGCGGGCGCGGTGGTGCGGGCCTTCGACCCCGAGGCCAACGACGAATGCCGGCGCCTGTACGGCGCGCGCCACGACCTCGAGCTGTGCGCGAGCAAGGAGCAGGCGCTCGAAGGCGCCGACGCGCTGGTGGTGGTCACCGAGTGGCCGCTGTTCCGCAGCCCCGACTTCGCGGCGCTCGCGGCGCAGCTCAGGCAGCCGGTGATCTTCGACGGCCGCAACCTCTACGACCCCGCGACCACCCGCCGCCACGGCTTCACGCACTACGCGATCGGCCGCCCGCCGGTGACGCCGGGCTGAAGCCAGGATCGCGGCGTACACGCCGCTGCTACGGATCCGGGATCACACACGGCGGGCCACCGGTCGCGGCGTACACGCCGCGACGGTGCAGCACGAGGCTCTCGCGGTAGGCGCCCGCTGGCGGGGCGATCCTCGGGCGCGCGGTCGATCAGCGCGGCGCGACGCGCACCGCGGTCGGAACGGCCGTCCGCCGGACCTGGAGCGGCGCGCTGCGCTGCGGCTGGCCCTGGTCGAGCGCCACGGCACCCTCCCAGGCGATGCGCCAGGCGCTCCCTTCGCGCACCCAGTACTGCCGCTTCGCCATCCTGTCGCTGAGGTTGTCGGCGGCGTAGTCCTGGACGAAGCTCACGACCGCGAGCTCGGGCCGCAGCGGGTCGGCCTGCACGCTGAGGTCCTCGATCCCGACCTCGACCCGGCTGCTGGCCGCGAGCACGCGCTGCTTGTGGGCGCGCCAGCCAGCTAGCGATTGCCCCTCGCCGCTGACGAACCCGACCGCGTAATGCGCCAGGTAGCGGGTCGGCTCGCGGCTCTCCCAATCGCGGCGCCAGCGCTCGACGGCCGCCAGCAGCGCGTCGCGGCGCGCGACCCACTCCGACCGCGGCAGCCACTCGAGCGCTTCGGCAATCACCACCGGGGTGCGCTGCGGGTCGACGAGCGCGCGCAGCGCCTCGACGTCGGCGTTGGCCAGCACCACGCAGCCGTCGCTGGCGCGCGGCGCGCGGGCGTAGGTCTCGCGCGGCGCCCCGTGCAGCCAGATGCCGAAGCCGTCGCGGCCCTCGCGCCGGTCCCAGGCGTTCGGGTAGCTGATCGGGAACGCGCCGGCGCCGTAGAAATCGGTGAGCGCGGTCGGCGCCAGCCAGCCTGCCATCCGGTAGACCCCGACCGGCGTGCGCTTGTCACCCTCGCGGCGCTTGTCGGCGCCGAGCTTGCCGTGGCTCGCGTAGAAATCGCGCACCAGCACCGGCACGCCGTCGGCGGCCGCGAACAGGTAGAGCCGGGCCCGCGCGGCGTCGTAGACCAGCGCGTGGCGCTCGCTGGGCGCGAGCGCGAGCAGTGGCGCCGGCAACAGCCCGGGCGCGGGTGCGGCGCGCTGGGCAGCGAGGCGCAGCTCGGCCTCGGCCCGCAGGTCGGCGAGCGACTCGGCGTCGGCGCCCGCGGCGGCGCCGAAGCCCGCCAGCGCGCCGGCCCGCGCCGCGAGCAGATCGCCGCGCAGCAGGTGGGCGAGGCGGAAGTTCGGCTGCGCGGCGAGCAGCGCATCGAGGTCAGTGAGCGCGCCATCGAGGTCGCCACGCGCGACCTCGGCCCAGGCCGCGGTCAAGGCGTGCTCCGGGTCGAGCCGTGCCGGAGGCGGCAGGGACGCCGGCGCGACGTCCGCCCGACCGGTGCCGGCGACCATGAGCGCGAGCAGCAGCGCGACGCGGTGCATCATCGGCCGGTGCGCTCGGCGGCGATCAGCCACCGGCCCTGGTGCTGGACCAGCGTCAGCGTCTTGAAGGAATCGCCGTTGAAGCGGTCGGAGCGGTAGCGCTGTACGAACGACAGCCGCGCGCGTCCGCCGTCGGCGTCGAGCACGAGATGGCGGCCGCTGATCTCGATCGCGATCCGCTGGGGCGCGCGGATCCGCGCGGCGCGCTGCGCCTCCCAGGCGCCGCGGCTCAGCCCGTCGGGCGGCACGAACTGCGGTGCGTAGGCGGCAAGGTAGCCGGCCGGCTCGCGCGCCGACCAGGCGCGGGCCCAGGCCGCGACCGCCTCGAACGCGGCGAAGGCCGCGGCGTCGTGGCGGTCGGTGGCCGCCGCGACCGTGTAGCTCACGGTCGGGGTCGTCATCGGCACCGGGCGCGGCGCCGGCGCGGCGGGCGCCTCGGGCACCGTCGCGGCGACCGCCAGCGGCTCGACCGGCCGCGACAGCAGCGCGAGCGTCGGCGGTGGCGGCACACCCTCGAGCGGCAGCGCCTTGCGGTAGGCGTCGGCGGCGAGCGCGGCGTAGACCGCGCGCAGGTTGTCGTGGGCGGTGGCGTAAGCCGGGTCGGTGCGCAGCGCGCGCTCGAGCAGCTCGCGGGCCCGCGCCAGCTCGCCCTGCGCGGCGTGGAGCGCGGCCAGGTTGTTGAGCGCTTCGGGTCGGTCCGGCTCCTCGGCCGCGAGCGCCGCGAAGCCGGCGATCGCTGCGGCGCGCTCGCCGCGCTCGGCGGCGGCCAACGCAGCGTCGAACCGCGCCGCGCGGTCGTCGGCGGCGGGGGCGGCGCCCGCGGTGGCGAGCAGGAAGAGCAAGGTCGGCAGGCGGGGCATCGGGGTCAGGTCCGGCGGCGGGGGGCGATTCTAGCAGGCGCGCCGCGGCTCACTTCTTCGACTTGAGCTTGGAGAACTTCTGGCCCTCGAAGCTCAGGTTGTACATCAGGCCCTTGGCGCCGTAGATGAAGCCCAGCACCGGCTGCTTCTGATCTGGCGTCATCACCTCGCCGCCGGCGCCGACCGTGACCACCGCGACGCTACCGTCCACGCCCGCCTTCCAACCCTTGCTCTTGCGGAACGCGGCCAACGCGTCGGCGGTCATGAACAGCAGGATCTGCGAGCGGGACTGGGCGCCGAACTGGAAGCCAATCGAGCCGCCAGCCACCGAGTAGTACTCGACCAGCTTGTTGCCGACCAGCAGCGCGCCCTCGCCGTACTCGCCGCCGATGCCGATGCCGGCCTTGACCACCGACGGGAACACCAGCACGCCTTTGGCGCGCGCCACGTAGGCCTGGACCTTGGGCGGGGTGTTGGCCCGGAACTCCTTGAGCGTCGCCGCGACCTCGCGCGCGATCTCGGCGCGGTCCTTGGCGGCGGCCGGGGTCGCGCCCAACGCGACGCTCAGCAGGATCGGCAGCAGGACGGCGATGCGCATGGCGGGACCTCCGGCGGGGCGCTCAGGGTAGCGGACCCGCCTGCCCGGCGTCGACGCGGCGCGGCGCCGGGCCGTTTAGACTGCGCCCATGCTCATCGACTTCCACCGCCGGATGCTCGCCGACCGCGTCCGCCACCAGGCCTACCGCGCCGCGCTCGCCCAGGTTCTGGTGCCGGGCCGCTCGACGGTCGCCGACCTCGGCGCCGGCACCGGCATCCTGTCGTTCTTCGCCCGCGAGCTCGGCGCGCGCGAATGCTGGCTCTACGAGCCGGGCGCGGCGCTCCAGCTCGCCGCGACCATCGCCGCCCGCAACGGCATCGAGGGACTGCACTTCGTCCCGGAGTGGTCGCACTTGGTCGCGGACCCGACGCCGGTCGACGTGGTGGTGGCCGAGGTCTTCGGCAACTTCGCGCTCGAGGAAGGCGTGCTCGAGACGCTCCGCGACGCCAGACGCTTCCTGGCCCCCGGCGGCACGCTGATCCCCGGCCGGCTCGAGCAGTGGGTGGCGCCGGTCGCGAGCCAGCGCTTCGACGCCGAGCTCCGTTCCTGGCGTGCGGTCGGCCACGGCCTCGACCTTCGCGACGCCGAGGCGATGTCGCTCAGCAACCTGTACGTGTACGCGATCGAGCCTGCCGACCTGCTCGGCGTGCCGGCCCAGCGCTGGGACGCGCTCCACTTCAACACTGAGCTCGCCAGCCAGCGCCGCGGCACGGCGCGCTGGACGCTCGCGGACGCGACTACGGTCGCAGGCTTCGCGCTGTGGTGGGACGCGGTCCTGGTGCCGGGCGTGACGCTCTCGACCAGCCCGCACGCGCCCCGCACCCACTGGGACCAGATCTATCTGCCGCTGCGCACGACGCTCGAGCTCGCCGCCGGCGACGGGCTCGAGGTCACGATCGCCTCCGAGACCGGCGGCGACGAGTCGGGGATCGCGGTCGAATGGACCGTGGTGCAGCGCCGCGGCGGCACCGCGATCGTCGAGCAGCGCCTCGACATCGGCAGCGGCTACCTCGCCTAGCGCGTCGGCGGGACACCGGTCGCGGCGTACACGCCGCGCCTACGGGGGCCTCATGCGTCGCGCGGCATCGGTCGCGCGGCGTACACGCCGCTCCTACCGGCGCCTGGTGCGTCGCGTGGCAGCTGTAGGAGCCCGCTGGCGGGCGATCCCGGCTCCAGCTTCCCCGCCAGGACTGCACGACGGCCGATGATCGAACCGTAGGAGCGGCGTGTACGCCGCGACGATGCGACACCGCGGGCCGCCGCGAACCGACCATCCCGGCTACAGCTTCCCCGCCGGGATGCTCCACTCGCGCACCGTCGCCGTCAGGCGTCCGGCGACCACCGCCGGGTCGGCCGTAGCGAGCGCCTGGGCGGTGGCGAGGTCGCGGACCCGCAGCAGCATCATCCCGATCGGCCCGTCGCCCGGCGCACCGGACTGGAACGGCCCGGCGGCCAGCGCGCGGCCTTCGGCCTGGAGCTTGAGCGCGTACTGGATGTGGGCCTCGGTCAAGGCCATCTCGACAGTCGCAGCGCCGGCACGGTAGCCGGGATCGCGGGCGTAGAGCACCACGAAGCGCAGGTCCCAGGCCGCCGGCGCCGCGTAATACTCGACGCGCTCGGGCGCGAGCAGCGGCGGCGGCGCCTTGGCCATCACCGGCTCGCTGGTGCCATGGACGAGCAGCGCGGCGAGCACCGCCTCGGGGTCCCTGGCGGTGCTGCTCGCCGCCAGCACGCGGGCGCCGCGCACGGTGTCGAGCACCACGATCGCATCGAAGCTGGGCAGGCGCGCGTCGCTGCGCCAGGCCGCGAGCGCATAGCGCGTGCCAGAGGCGGTCTTGCCTTCGCGCAGCGCGACCAGCACCCGCGCGCCTGGCAGCGCGGTGCCGCTCTCCAGCGCATGGCGCGCCGCGTCCACGGGGACCTCGGCGGCCGGCATGTCGGCATCCAGGTAATCCGCAACCAGATCGTAGGCCGGCGCGGCGGCAGCGCCGTTCGCAGCGGCAAAGAGCATGGCGAGGGCGAGCGTACGCATGTCAGCTCCTGAGGTAGGACGCGCCGTTGACGTCGAGGATCGCGCCGGTCATCGCCGCCGGCGCCTCGCTCGCGCAGAAGCGCACGCAGGCGGCAACCTCTTGCGGCGAGGTCACGCGGCCGAGCGGCGATTGGGCGCGGATCGCGTCGCCCTGCGGGCCAGCGAGCAATGCGGCGGCCATGTCGGTGCTGACGAACCCCGGGGCCACCGCGAACACCAGCACGCCCTGGGGCGCGAGCGCCTGGGCCAGCGACTGGGACAGCGAGTTCAGGCCCGCCTTGCTGGCGCCGTAGGCTGGGGCGCTCGGTTCGCCGCGGAACGCGCCGCGCGAGGAGACGTTCACGATCCGCCCGCCGCCGGCCGCGGCCATCGCCTGGGCGGCGTGGAAGCAGAGGTGGGCCGGGGACTCGAGGTTGAGCGCCAGCGTGCGCCGCCAGACCGTCTCCCAGTCGGCCGCGGTGGTGGTGATGGGCGGGTGCTCATCGTAGAGCCCGGCGTTGTTGACCAGCACCGTCAGCCCACCGAGCCGCGCGACCGCGGCCGCGATCAGCGCCTGGCACGCCGCGACGCGGCCCGAGGCGAGGTCGGCCGAAAGCGTGCAATGCCCCGCGCCAGGCAGCGCGGCGCGCACCCGCTCGGCGGCGGCGGCGTCGCGCGCGTAGTGGACCGCGACCGCGAAGCCCGCCTCGGCCAAGGCCTGCGCGCAGGCCGCGCCGATGCCGCGCGAGGCGCCGGTGACGAGCGCGGTACGCTTCAAGGCGAGGCCATCACGAAATGAGCTTGGGCTGGAACGCCTGTTGCAGACGCTCGCTGCCGAACGCGCTCGGCGCCTCGCCATCGGCCGCGAAGCGGTAGAGCGCCGCGCAGTAGATCGCCGAGAGCGCGGCGTTGGCGGTCGCGAGCAGCAGGAAGCCGACCACCACCAGCACCAGCGCCACCGTCAGGCCGACCTCGCCGCCGACGGCCTGGGCGCCCATCAGCAGCAACGCGCTGAGCAGCCCAGCGATGAGGTAGAGGATCACGAAGGCGATGCCGATGCCGGCGTTGCCGATCAGGTTCTCGCCCCAGGTCTTGCCGAGCAGCGACGCCGAGCGCTTGACCGCATCGAGCGGTCCGATGCCTTCGGCGACCAGCGTCGGCACCACCAGGAAGGTGACCACCGTCCAGGCCGCACCGAGCAGGCCGACGATGAGCCGGCCGACCCACCCGACTCGTTGCTCGATCATCTTGAGGATCAGGCCGACGGTCGCCGCGATGATCGCGTAGCCGAGGATCGTCCCTTTGTGCCGCCAGGCGCTGGCCAGCGCACTGCCGAGCGTGGGGTCGCCGCCGCGCAACCGCTCGAGCGCCGCCGCGACAAGCGCGGCGTTGAAGAAGAAGCCGACGAAGTACAGCACCACGTAGAACGCGAACACCCAAAGGAACAGGCGCGGATCCGGGCTGCCGTCGGGCGATCCGGCGAGCGCCTGCAGCCAGCCGTCCATCAACGCCGGCACCAGGAAGCTCGCCATCACCGCCAGGCCGGCGAGCGCCGACATCACCGGCAGCAGCAGCAGCTCCTTGTCGGCGGCGAGCACCGCGCCGCTGGCCTTCATCAGGTCCCAAGATCGTGCCAAGCGTCCGCTCATGGTGGTCCCCTCCTAGCGGGCGACCATCGTACCCGCTACGCGGCCGCGCCGGCGATCCGCAGCTCGACCGGCAGCGCCGCCAGGCGCTCGTCGATGCGGATGGCGCGGACCACCGGCCACCAGTCGTAGAGGTAGATCTCGATCGGCCGCCACATCGCGACCCAGCCGCCGATCAACAGGCTCTCGCACCACGCCCTGCAGCGTGCCGCCGGCGCTCTGCTCCAGCGCCCGCACCGTCCGCAGGCAGGCGGTCAGGAACAGCAGGCCGATGGCGAGGCTGGTCCGGCCGCGGCGCAACAGCTCGCGCAGCTCGAGGCGCTTGAGGCGCGCGCGGTAGGCGAAGTAGTTGTGGATCGCCTGCGCGACCCGTTTCGGGGCGTGCTCGGCGAGCGCCGGCGGATGTGCAGCACCAGGTGCAGCGACGCGTCGCGCGGGTGCTCGAGGGCCCAGGAGACGATGAACTCCTCGGCCTCGTGCGCCAGGTCGCGCTCGATGAACGGCGAGAGGTCCATCGAGTTGAACAGCTGGTCGATGGTGCGCAGCCGCAGCTCGATGCGGCCCGGGTGGCTGAGGCTAGGATGGTCCACGGGACCTCCTCGCGCGCTGGCGTCCCGAGGATGGTAGCGCCTACAGCCCGCGCCTTGCGCCAGGTCAGCGCCGGACGCCGGCCCGGCCCTGCTGGCCACCGGTGAGGCGGACCCGGGGGCAGCGGGCTACCCGGGCGTCGGGGCCTCAGCGCGTGGCGAGCACGACCATCAGCTTGCAGGACATCGACGCCATGCCGACGACCCAGAGCGCGCCGGTCCACATCGCGCCTCCCATGGCAGGGATCCGAGCGGTCAAGGCCGCGGGGATGGTGGTGGATCCCACGGATCGGACGGTCGCAGCCTCTGGCGTGCAGTTCGGGAAGCCGACAGAGCCACGCGGTCCGACGATGGCCAGCACGAGGAACGCATCGAACGAACTGGCATCGTGGAACGCGGCGCGCGACGAGCCGTCTCATCGTCCGTAGAGCACGAACGGCGCCCAGAACGCGGGCGCGCGATAGCGCTTGTCGGCGATGAACTCGCGTTTGGTCGCGCTCAGCGCTGCGGTCGGCGATTGACCCTCGTTGAGCCGCGCGAAGAACCGGGCCACGAACCGTCGCGTGCTCTCATCGGCGACCGACCACAGGGTCAGCACGGTGTCGCGGTTGCCGGCCACGTACAGCGCGAAAGGCAGTCCGGTCACGCCTTCGCCAGCGACCAGCTTGCCGCGCCCGGTCTCGCAGGCCGACAGCACCACCAGGTCGCTGGCGAGGTCGAAGCTCGGCCACTCGGCGGCGGTCACGTAGCCGTCGGTGCCGGGTGCGAGCTTGCGCTGTGAAAGCACCACCGCGCTGAGCGCAGAGACCTCCGGGTCGAGGTAGCCGTGCGTCGAGAACAGCAAGTAGCGGTAGGCGCGCAGCGCCCCCGAGCGGTTCAGCTCCCGCAGCGTGGCCTCGCTGGCCTGCGCCCCGAGCAACGCCCGACCGCCCTTGCCGAATAGGCGGCTGACCTCGAGCGCCTCCTGGCGCGTCTCGGGGAGCTCGGGCCATTGGATGCCGGCGAACGCCCGGGTTGTCGCCTCGTCAGTGCCTGTGCCGCGGTCTGCGCCTAACGCGGCGATCAGCGCGCCGGCGTCGCGCGCAGGGGCGACCGGTAGCGCGTCGCCAGCGCGGCCGTATTCGGCGCCGCCGATCGCGAGCAGCATCCGGCTAGGGGGCGACGTGCGCGTCGCGATGGCGCGCTCGGCGAGCAACCGCAGCATCGACAACGACTGCACGTAGCTCACGTCGTGCGTGGCTATCAGCGGACCCTCGCCGAACGGCAGCAGCTCGAAGGGCAACACGCCGAGCTCGCCGTCGGGTGACACGATCACTCGCGCGCCTGGGGGGATGCCTTCGGCGAACGGCGCGAGCAGGAATCCCGCGAGGTAGCGCGCAAGCTCAGCGGGATCGCGGACCTGCGTCGTGCCCGGCTCAGGGCTCGATTCGGCGAGGCGGAACCCGCCGTCAGCGAGCCGCCAGACCCGCAGGCCGTCCCGGGCCAGCCCGACCCAGCCGTCAGGCTCCGCGCTCAACCGTCGGAACGCCTCGATCGATGTCGCGAACGAGGCGGGGATCACCACCGCTCGCGCCAGCGCTGCGCTCTTGCTGAGGATGAACCCGCTGAGCAGTCGGTCCTCGCCGCTCAGCACGTAGGAGAGAAACACCGCATCGTCAGGGAGATAGGGCGCGCCCTCGGGCGCGGTCACGGGCCGCACCGTTGAAAGCTCCGCGTACTTCGGATGGCGCTCGCCGAGCGCGCGGCGCAGCGCGGCATGGCGCTCGACCGCCTGGCTTAGCGAGGCATCGAGCGCGATCCGTTCGGCGTCCTGCGCACCATGCGCCGCGAGCGCCGCCTCGGCGGCGCTGACCGCCTGCCCCGTAGCGCGCAACGCGGTACGCTCGTCGGCATCGAGCACCCCGGCCTGCTGCGCGAAGCGCGCGGCGGTGGACTCGAGCAGCGTGCGCGCCTTGATCAGCTCGGCGAGCTGGAACGCGCCGTGGAAGTTGCCGTCCTGGATGAGCAGGACACCTTGCAGCTTGTAGAACCGGATCAGGCTTGCGAGCAGCGCCTGGCGCGATTCGTCGGCCAGGTCGCCGCTGCTGCGCAGGCGTTCGGCACCGTTGACGACGCGCTGCAGAGCGGCGCGCGCGTCCGCAGCGCGCCCGGCCAGGGCGTACGTCAACCCGAGGTTGCCGCGTACCATCAAGGCATTGAGATGCCCACCGCCGATGCCCGCCTCGAAGCGTTGGGTCGCGACTTCGAGCGGCGCGATCGCCTCCGCGACCCGGCCGGCGTTCAGCAGCGCGATGCCGAGCTGCGCCTGGGCGTTCATCGCCTCCGGATGGGCGCG
>Ga0247727_10008751_pt1 | contig 18655 bp, 14 predicted proteins | sample WisWelCaveWW1625_FD_202498 | JGI IMG/M metagenome (GOLD analysis project Ga0247727, IMG submission 202498) | Biofilm microbial communities from Wishing Well Cave, Virginia, United States - WW16-25 | ecosystem: Environmental > Aquatic > Deep subsurface > Groundwater > Cave microbial mat | place... | reverse complement strand
CAAGCGTGGACCGAGGTCCTCCTCGCGCTCGCCGGCGTCGACGTGGCGGTCTGCCGGCAGTGCCACGCGCGCGCCGTCGTCCGATGCCCCCTGCCGTCTCCCCGCCACCGGGAGCCGAGCAACACGTCGTGACGCACGAGGACCGCCAGGTCCGTTCCACTGCGCACGGTCTCTCACGGACCGAGCCAGCGCCTGGCTGCGCGCGGACCGCGATCGCAGGACCGCGGACCTTCACGCCGCGCACGATCCGAAAAGACGCGCCATCCGTCGAGACGATGGATCTCCCACGGTTTGCGACCGGTGCCCGCTTCGAACCCCCTACCGCCATCGCCCCGACGCAGTCACCGCCTCCACCGTGCCCATAGCGCCGGGCCGCGCAACGGCTCCGTCCAACGACGTCTGCGTGAACGCGCCGAGGGCGACTGCTCGAACCGCGACGCCGCGAAGTGGGCGCGTCCACGCAAACGCCTACTACTTATGTAAACTCGTGGAGGTGGCAGCGTGGACGACGGTGCGAGGGAGCGGGGGCGTTCATGGCGCCTAACCTCTTCCGTCGGGCGACTGGCGCAACGCCGCGATCACGCTGACGCGCGGGGCGCCGGACGGACCGGAGGGAGACGCGCGGATCCTGTGGGGCGACCTGATGGGAGTGACGATCGACTTCCTCGTCGTCGCCTTCGTCCTGTTCCTCGTCGTCCGCGCCATCAGCAAGGCCCGCGGCCCCGCGCCCGTGGTCGAAGTCACGACCCGCGACTGCCCGCAGTGCTTCGAGTCGATCCCGAAGAAGGCGACGCGGTGCCGGTCCTGCACGAGCGAAGTCGGCGCGGCCGTCGCAAGCTGAGTCGAACGCGACGATGAGTCGAGCGGCTTCCCTCGCTCGTCCGAGCGTGGCGAGCGCGACCGCCCGACGAAGCGGGTCCCGAGTGCCGAGGCGGACCTGGAGAGGGTCGCTTCATTCTTCGAGGTCGAACCTGTAGCCGACGGACGCCAGGAGCCACGCGGGCGTCGATGCGCGCCGCTGGGTTGCGTGGCGAACGCCGAGTTCGAGGAACGGTCGGCCAGGGCCCAGCGCGCGGCCCTCGAGCCCTGCGTGCCATGCGACGGCGAGTCTGGTCTCGAAGTCTCCGTGCGCGAGCAGCAGGGGTTCCACGCCCGCGTACGCGACGAACGGGAAGACCGTGCGATCCAGACGGAGGTCCGACGCGAGGGAGATCGTCGTCAGCCGGCGCCCCAGGTCCGACGGCTGCGCCGCCGCCTCGATGCCCGCTCGGGGGCCGATCAGCAGGGATGGGCCGCCGAGCGGGAGTCGAAAACGCAGCTCTCCGCGCGCGGCCCCGCCCAACCGATCGGACTCGACGCCGCCGACGACGGATGCCAGCAGGCCGAGCTGCACGCTGCTCTCCACTTCCGGAGGCACGAGCTCGAAATCCTCCTCGGCATGGGCTCCCCCCCCGGCCCCGCTCCGGACGGCCACCTCGACGTGAAGCGTCTCTTCCTCGGAGGGCCATCGGAGGCTCGAGCGGTACGTGCCCACGGCCTCGGTCTCGCGGAACGCCGCAAACTCCGTCCCCGCCGCGCGCGCGCTGACGCGGGCGCCCTCGAGCGGAATCCCGGCGGGGTCGTTCACGATGACCTCGAGCACACCCTGTCCATCGGCCAACCGGTCCACTCCCAGCCTCATGCGCACTTCGGGAGGCGCCGCGGGCGGTCGGGCCGCCCGCACTGCCGGCAGGAGCACGTCCACGCTTCCTTCGCCGCCCGCGCTCGGCCCGCAGCGGAGCACGTGATCGATCGATCGATCGATCTCGGGGAGCTCCGTCGACGGACCGAGCGGCGCCCCGTCGAGCGCGCACGAGATGCCCGCGGACGGCGTGACCTCCACGTGTCGTCCGCGGATGCGACCGATCGCCACGACCATCTCCGCGACGGTTCCGAAGGGGCCTTCGAACCGGTCGGCGTCGATGGCGCTGACTCGCGCGAAGTAGGTCCCCGCGCCGAGCCCACGCGCTTCGAGCCGCAGGACGCCGATCGGCACGCGAGTGTCCGCGACGATGTCGTCGAAACCCCAGTCCCGTGCGAGCTGGACGTGCCAGGACGCGGCCGCCGGATCTGCGCCGCCCGGCCCGTACTCGGCTCGTAGGTCCGCCCCGGCGTGCCCGTCGGTGTGCGCGAGCAGCACTACGCGCGGCGGCGGCGCGGTCCAGGCGGGGGGCGCCGGGAGTGGCCGAGGCGGGCTCGGCGCCTTGCCACGTTCCGCCTTGCTCCCGAACCCTTCGGGCACGTCGACCGTGCGGCGACGCGCGCGGATCTTCGAGCGGCCGCGGTACACTGCGAGCCGCGTGGCGCTGGTCTCGTCGACCTCGACCTGGGCTTCTCCCCGACCCAGCCGCACCTCGCCCGATTCGGTCGCGACCGTCGACTCCGCGGCACCGGACATCTGAGCGAGGAACGCTCGCAGTCGGCCCGTGACGAGCGTCGTCTGGGCGGCGTCCGTCCTGTGGGCGCTTCGGCTCGTCCCGCCGACGATCACGACGAGCGTGTCGGCGTCGAGCTTGAGCGTCGTCTCGTCCACGAACGTCACGGCCGCGGACGACTCGGATTGCGTGCTCACCTTGTTGCCCCTGCGCAGGTCTTGGTTGAGCCTCGCGGCCGAACGATCCGGGGTATAGGTCTCCACCCGGTTTCGCAGCCAGGACAGCCTCGCGTCCGCGCCCGACTCCGGAGGCAGGCGTGGCGCGGTTCGGGGAACCCGCAGCACGCGTCCGGCCTCGAGGCGATGCGGAGACGGCCCGAGCGCATTGTGCGCGTGGATCTGTCGGACGTGTCGGCGGTCCCCCCAGAGACGCACGGCGATCGCGCCGCAGGAGTCGCCCGCACCCACGACGTACTCCGTGATCTCCTGCGCGCGCGCGGACGACGGGAGGGCGATGCAGAAGAGCACGGGTGCTGCGAGGACTCCGGCGCGCGCCATCAGTCTGGCTCCGGAGCGCTCGATCGGATCTGGGCGTCGGCGAGGTGAAACTCCACGCGCCGATTGCGCCGCCGGTTCGCCCGGTCGTCGTTCGCGACGAGCGGCCGTGCCTCGCCGACCCCCTCGGTGGAGAGTCGCCCGGCTTCGATCGCGTACTCCTCGACGAGCCAGCGCTTGACGCTCTCGGCCCTCTGCCGTGAGAGGTCGAGGTTCATCGCGTCGTCGCCGCGGTCGTCGGTGTGTCCCTCGATCCGGACGAGCCGCAGATCCGGATTCGTGCCGAGGATGTCGCCCACGGCCCCGAGTACGCGCTCGCTCTCCGGGAGGATGGCGGCGCTGCCCGTTTCGAATTCCACGCGCTCGAGGATCCGGATCTGGCCGCTCTCGTCCGCACAGGCGAGTGCCGGGCAACCCGCGCACTGCGGGTTCTGCGGGTTCGAGATCCCAGGCGTCAACGGACACCGGTCCGCGGGGTCGTCCACCGCGTCCTGGTCCGCGTCGGTTTCGGGGCAGCCGTCTTCGTCGCGAACGTCGTCCCGATCTTCGGGCTCCGCGGGGCATCGGTCTGCCGGGTCGGGCACGCCATCACGGTCGCCGTCGCGGTCCTCCGGAGGAATCGCGGCGTCGCCCGCGACGCCGTCTCCATGCTCCTCGCCGGCGCCGCCCCCGTCGTCCGCTCCCGACCGCTCGTCCCCACCCTCGTGTCCGGCGTGCCGCGACGCCGCGCGCTCGTCGCCGGACTCCGAGCGATCTGCGGACACCGGACGGAGCCACTCGACGCGCGGCGTTTCCTGCACCGGCATCCAGCCGACGGCCGAGACGACGCGCAGGTCGGGCGAGCCGTATCCGCGCGTGATCCCGGCGCCGGTGGCGAGGCCGATGGAGAAGCCGCCCGCGCGCAGGCGCACGCCTGCGAGGGCTTCGAGCGGGGACGCCTCGCGATCGCCCGGATCGGAGATTGCGGTCGCGCCGTGGGCCTCCACGCCCGGCTCGATCGTGCCGTCCCGCAGCGGCGCCCAGGCGCCCAGACCGTAGGTCAGATCGTTCCCCACGCTCAGCGAGTCGAACGCCTCGGTCCGTCTGAGGCGGGCTCCGAGGTTCACCGCGAGCCGCACCGGACCCGGCCGCACCTCGAGGAGCAGCTCGGGCTCGCCGGTCGGACCGCTGCTTCCCGCGAACGCCTCGCTTCCGTCACTCCCGAAGATGCGGGCGGTCGGGACGGTCCCGGTGAGCTGCGCCGCCAGCGCGAAGGCGTCGTCGCGATCCCCGAGGACGACGCCTCGCAGCCCGAGCCATACGTCGTTGGGCACCGCGCCATCGGGGGTTCCTCGGCCGGCCAGCCCTGCACCGTCGGAACGGATCCCGACGGGAACCCCGAGCGCGACGACCCAGCGATCGCCAAGGCCCATCGCGACCACGGGGTGCAGGACCAGCTGGTCGCTCACGACCGATTGGGTCTCGGTCGACGCGTCCCCCAGGCGCGACTCGTACACGAGCGGGTCGTGCGAATAGTCGAGCTGGAGCTGCGCCGCGACGTCCAGGTGTCCGCCTCCCACCGGGCGCGAGATCGCGAATCCGTCGTCCGGGCTTTCGCCCGGCCGATGCTGATCCAGCGCCAGGTGCGGCTGGGCAAGGGCCGGCCGCGCCTCCGAGCCGACGAGGAGAAGTCCGACCACCACGGGCACCAGGCGCCTCAAGCCGCCCGCGCTCGGCGCCGGCGGAGGCCGGCGAGGACGTAGAGAACGAATCCGAGCGCCGGAGCGTCGGGGATCGTCCTGCATCCTCCTCCGCCGGCCAGACCCCCTCCCGTGGGGGCGGCGGGTGCCGCGTCGCCGGGCGATTCCGCCCCCGCGTCGGGCTGCGGCGCCGGCCCGGCATCGGGAATCGGCGCTGCGTCGACCGAGGCATCGGTCTCGGGGGCCGCATCGGGCGGCGGCGCTGCATCCGGCCCCGCATCCGGGAGGTCCGCCGGATCCAGGTAGTCGGGGACGCCGTCCCCGTCGTCGTCGTCGCGTCCCTCTTCCGCGTCAGAGAAGCCGTCGCCGTCGGAATCGGTGTCCCCGTGCGACGGGTCGCCGTCCCGGTCGAGGTCGTCCCCGTCGGACTTGTCGTCCGCGATCTCGTCCGCCGTCGGAATCCCGTCGCCGTCGTCGTCCGGCTCGAGCGCGTCGTCAATGCCGTCCCCATCGGTGTCGAGGCCCACCTCGTCCGGATCCGGCAGGCCATCGTCGTCGGAGTCCGTGTCGGCGGGGTCGGTCCCGGCCTCGGCCTCCGCTTCGTTGGTCAGCCCGTCCCCGTCCAGGTCGCCGTCCGGGTCGAGCAAGAGCCCGTCGGAGGCGATCGCCGACAGGAAGGCGTCGCCGAGGTCTCCGTCGTGGCAGGCCATGTCGGTCCCGAGCGACCGCGCGTTCGACGAGGTTCCCGCCCATACGACCGAAGCCCGCGCCGCGTCGACGCCCGCGTCCTCCAGATCCAGGATCGGAACTGCAATCGTCAGGAAGAAGTCCGCGCCTCCGCCGAGGACCGTCCCCGCCGGCGAAGTCTGCGCGTGGCTCGCCGCCACGTAGGTCCCGAGCACGGTTTCGGCGGGATCCGACGGGTCGTCGAGGGAGGCCTGCACGTCGTTGCGCGCGAGCACGACCTCCTCCGGACCCGCGATTCCGTCGAGAATCGCCAGCAGCTCGTAGGTGTCGAGGCTGCCGTCCGTGTCGATCTCGAAGCCCCACCCGAACGGGCTGAACGCGCCGCCGGAAGACGGGTCAGCCGCGATGCGCAGGCGAAGGAAGAGGAAATCTCCGTCATCGTGCAGCAGCACGGCGGGGGCGCCGTCCTCTCCCACGATGTCGCGCTCGCTGTTCGCCCCTGGGCCGTCGCTCGCCGGATCCCACGAGTCGCCTCCACTGCACTGGACCGCGACGTACGCGTCGTCGGACGGGAAGACCTGGGCGAGCCCCAGGGACGGGACGAGGGCAATCGCCAGAAGAGCACGACCCAGGCCAAGGGCTGCCCCCCTCACGAGACGGATCGGCATGGCGCGGATTCGCTCCTCCATGGGCAAAGTAAGCGCGCGCACGCGGCGGGCGCAAGCCAGAACGCGGAGCAAGACCCATGCCGGACCGAAGGACTCGACTTCCCGGGCCGATCGGGGCTGCACCCTGCAGGCGGCGGCCGCATTTCATGGGCCGCCGCCCCCATTCCGGCGGGTCCCGAGGCGGATTCCCGGCCCGCTCGGGTCGTCACGACCGTCGCCTCGGCGATCATCGGCCCCGACGCACGAGACGCCATACTTTCGAGCAGATCTCCGTGTCGGAGATCCCCTCGAGCGCGATGTCGCTGGCGCCGACCCGGATGAGGGCGAGCGTCCGCTCCTGGGCCGCGACGTCGACGACCAGCACCGGGACGCGGCGCAGGATCGCGTCAGCCCGGATGCGTGCGGTTCGCGCTTCGCCGTCCGTGCCGGACACCAAGACGGCACGAAAATCGCGATCGTCGCCTGTTCGTTGCGGAGGCTCGGCATCCGTGGACGTGAACGAGGCAAGTCCGTTCACTCCGAGCGCGGCTCGGAGGCGATCGGCGCGTCGCGCGTCGAAGCCCCAGAGGCATATCGCCGGCCCCGCTCCCGTCCTCGCGGGCGGCTCCCGGGGCCTCGGGCTCGGTGTCGGCGGGAATGTCGTCGGGAGAAGGACGCCGGGCAGCGCGCGCTCCGCGCGATCGAGGGCGGCCAGGCGGGCGCGATCCGAAGCGCTTCGATCGGCGAAGGTGCCGGCATCCTCGCCGCGCAGGACTGCGGCGAGATCGGCGCGCAGCCCGGCGGCTGTCGGGCGTATTTCGGGCTCCTTCGACATCGCCCTCTTCACGAGATCCTCGAGCGGACCCGGGACGGACCGTCGCAGCGAACCTTCGGCGATGGGCGGGGGCTGGGCGAAGAGCTGCTGGGCGATGACCTCGGCCGGGCTGTCGCCCCGGAAGGGCGCATCTCCGGAGAGCACCTCGTAGAGCATCGCGCCCACCGCATACACGTCCGTGGGGGTACCGACGCCGAGTCCCCGGCACTGCTCAGGCGATGCGTACGCGGGTGTTCCCGCGAAAGCGCCGGTCTTGGTCAGGCGATCGCCGCCCTCTTCGTCGACACGGGCGAGGCCGAAATCCAGCAGCTTGACTATTGGCGAGACCGAATCGGCGTCCTGAACCATCACGTTTTCCGGCTTGACGTCTCGATGGACGACCCCGACGGCATGGGTGGCCTCGAGCGCGCGCAGAACTCCGTCGAAGACGACGCCGACGAGCGAGAGGCGGAGAGGATCGTCCCCCGCGAGGGATGCGAGGGTGCGCCCCCGGAGCAACTCCATGACGATGTACAGCGCGCCTTCGTGCTCGCCAAAGTCGTGGACCGTGACCACGCAGGGGTGACGAAGCTTTGCGAGCGTCGTCGCCTCCCGACGGAACCTCGTTCGAAGAACTTCCTTGGTGGCCCATTCGGGATTCATGACCTTGACGACCACGTCCTCGTCGAGCGCGACGTGGCGTGCCTGGTACACCGTGCCCATCCCGCCCCGGCCGAGGAGGGTGTCGATGCGGTAGCGGCCCGCGAGAACCGTTCCGAAGGGAAGATCGGGTCCCGAATCCTTGGCCGCGACGGCGTCGAACGTCGGATCGGGCGCCCGGTCGTTCATGCGAGCTCGAACACGTCGACCGTCTGACGCTTCCCGCGAAGCGGATGCGCCCCGAGGGGACGAAACGAGAAGCCTTCGCCCGCCGCGCGCGCAATCTCGGCGGTCAAAAGGGTCTGGCCCGGTCGCGCGAGCCCTTCGAGACGGGCGGCGACGTTCACGGTGTCGCCAACCATCGTGTACTCCATGCGAGCCTCGCTGCCGAGGTTGCCGACGAGGGCTTCCCCGCAGTTCACTCCGATCCCGAGTCGCACCTCGAAGCCGTATCTTTCGGTCCAGGCCGGACGGCTCGCCTCGACGAAACGGTGCATGTCCTCCGCGGCGGCGAGCGCACGGACCGCGTGGTCGGATCGGTCGTCGAGCGTGCCGAAGGCGGCCATGATGCAGTCCCCGATGAACTTGTCCACGGTCCCCTCGTGGCGAAAGACGACCTCCGTCAGGACGGTGAACAGCTGGTTCAAGAACTCGACCACCCTCTCGGGTTCGGCTCGCTCCGCGAACGTCGTGAAGGACACGACGTCGGCAAACAGCACGGAGACGTGGCGACGTTCGCCCCCGAGGGCGAGGCGCGCTTTCCCCTCGGACACCGACCGGACGACCTCGGCCGGCAGGTAGCGCGCAAGATCGGCCTCGATGGCCGCTCGTCGCATGACCTCCGCTTCGCTCGCGACGAGGTCGTCGGCCATCCGGCCCAGGGAGTCGCCGAGGACCTGGATCTCGTCGCCCGTCCGGACCGCCGAGCGGGCGGTGAACTCCCGACGTCCGTAGGCCCGCGTGAGGTCGACGAGCGCCGCGATCGGCCGCGTCGTTCGACGAGCGAGCACCGTCCCCGCCGCGATCGCAGCGAGCGCGAAGACCCCTGCGCTGAAGAGGAACGCGCTTCGGGCCCGGGTCAGCGCGGCGAACGCCTCGGCCTGCGGACGGCGGACTACGAGCGCCCAGCCGGGCTCCATGAACGTTCGAAGCGTGCCGATCATGGGCTCCCCGCTTCCATCGACGAACGGAGTGGTGATCTCCACGGACTGACCGAAGGTCTCCGCAGGGATTCCACCGCCCGCGAAGATGTCGCGCCCCGAGAGGTCCGAGCCCACGCGCCCGGCGCTCGGATCCGTGGACGCGAGAATCCGTCGACTCTCGTCGAGAAGGAGCAGACGGTCGGGACGCCCGAAGCGGTCCACCGACGTCCCCGCGAGCACCTGCCCGAGCAGGTCGGGGTCGAGCCAGCCGACGACGAAACCGCGCAGCGTTTCGCCCTGCCGCATCTCGTCGACGAAACGGAGGAGGGCGCGGCCTGCCTCGTATTCGACCGGGAGCCACCGTCCGCCGTCGCGAGCGGCGGATTGCTGGGTCTTCGAAAGCACGGCGGTGGAACGCGACGTCGCAGCGACGCCGGTCCTGGCGATCGCGTCCACGAATCGGCCGTCCGGAGCGAGGACCCCTACGTGGTCGAGGGCCGGCGTCCGCGCAAGGGCCTCGCGCGCGAGGGACAGACGCGCATCGTCGCTCCCGATGCCCGGCTCGACGAAGATTCGTGCGACGCGATGCGTCGCTTCGGCGGCGTCCTCCACGTCCCTGCGGATGGACTCTCCGGCCTGGCCGATCGTCGCGACCTGGAGCGACTTCTCGGCTTCCGCGAGGCCGCTTCGCTGGATCACGAGCGTCACGGGGGCAAGGAGCGCGATCGAGGCGAGGGAGACGCCGAGAATGGTGAGCGTCCACTTCGTCCGGATCGATGCCCGCCCGAATGCCATACGCCGAAGTATTGCACGGCGTCGGTTCGGTCCGTGGTCCGGCATGCTACCGTGCCGGCGGATGTCGACTCTTCCGCTCGCGGGAACGTCTCGTGACACGGTTGCGACACTCCGGGCCGAGGTCGTGGGGGGATCCGACGCCGGCCGCTCGTCGATCGCAGAAGGCGAGACGCTGACGGTCGGGACCGCAAACGGCAACGACCTGGTCCTCGCGGATCCGACCGTCTCTCGGTATCACCTCGAGCTGCAGCGAGACCAAGGGGGAGTCCTGGTCGTCGATCACGGGTCGACGAACGGCACGCGGGTGGGCGCCGTCCTCGTCGAGCGCGCCATCGTTCCGCCGGGGACGACGCTGCTGATCGGCCGGACGGCCTTGAGAATCACGGACGGGGCCGGGTCCGCGGTGGACCTGCTCGACGCAGACCGGCTTTGCGACCTGCGCGGCAGAACGCCAGCCATGCGCCGCCTCATGGCGCAGATCGTCAAGGTGTCCCTCAGCGAGGTCTCCGTGCTCATCGTCGGAGAGTCGGGGACCGGCAAGGAGCTGGTCGCGCAAGCGGTCCACAAGCTCGGGCCGCGTGCTGCGCGGCCTCTGGTCACGGTGGACTGCGGAGCGCTCCCGCCCACGCTCATCGCGAGCGAGCTGTTCGGCCACGATCGCGGCGCCTTCACCGGCGCGGACCGGGCGCGGGAGGGCGCTTTCGAGCGGGCCGGATCGGGAACGGTGTTTCTCGACGAGATCGGAGAGCTGCCGCCCGACATCCAGTCGACGCTTCTCGGCGTCCTCGAGCGTCGCTCGTTCCGGAGGGTCGGAGGAACCGCGGACATCGAGATGAAGGCCAGGGCGCTGAGCGCGACGCACCGCGACCTGCGCGCGGCCGTCAACCAGGGACGGTTTCGACTCGACCTCTACTACCGCGTGGCGGTCGTCTCGTTGAAAGTGGAGCCTCTCCGCGCCCGCTCGGAGGACGTCCCGATGCTGGTCGAGCACTTCCTCCGCGAGTCCGGCCACGAAGGAGGAGGGATCGAGGCCCACTTTCCGCCGGCTGTCATGGAGACGCTGCGCTCGCACTTCTGGCCTGGCAACGTGCGCGAGCTGCGGAACTTCGTCGAGGCGACGATCGCGATGGGCGAGCGACCCTCGTTGCCGGCCGGGGACGTTCCGCTCGAGGCCCACGAGGGGGAACAAGAGGAGCGGCCACCGGAGGAGGGGCAGAGCTACCGCGAGGCCCGCACCGCGGCGCTGCACCAGTTCGAAGCACGATACCTCCGGGGGGTCCTCGGAAAGACTGCAGGAAACGTCTCTGGCGCCGCGCGCATCGCGCGCATGGATCGGTCCTACCTCGTGGAGCTCCTACGCAAGCACGGAATACGCTGAGCCCTCAGCGAGGCCGACCGATCCGAGCGAGGACGTCCCGGGGTAGGGCGTCCTTCGCGAGAACCTCGATCTCGAGCCCTTCCCTCCTCAGCGCGGACCGGGTGTCGTAGGGATCTTCCGAGAGAACGATGACCTCCTGGTCGGAGTAGGAATGACCATCGCTGATCACCCCCTCCACGGATCCGGACGTGCGGCATTACCGCATCCGGCTCTTGCCTTGGGTGGCGGACGCAAGGCGCTGGGAGGGCCATGGGTGGCAGATGCGGGCGAGCGGAAGCCAGCGCTGGATGTACTTGTCCATGCGCTGCCACGGCAGGTTGTCCGCCTGGCTACGGCGCTTGAGGCTGCGCCACCAGAGCCGGCCGACCGCGCGTCGGAAGAGGCCGATGCTCGGGCCGTTGTTGGGCACGCCGAAGTAGCGCACGTGCCCAGCGACGACACTTCGCAGGTAGACCCCTTGCTCCGGGATGGGTCGGTGCCTGCGCTGCCGCAGCTCCTCCTTGAGAGCCACGAGCTTCGCTTGCAGCCTCTGACGCATCGTCTGGCGCAGCACGGTGAACCACCCCTTCCGCGTTTTCCCGCACGCGTGCGTGAAGCCGAGGAAGTTGAAGGTGCCGGGCTTCGGGCCGACCCGGTCGCGCCAGTCGCGCGCGGCCTTGCGGCCGAACGGGAGCAGACGCGTCTTATCCGGGTGCAGCGCCAGGCCGAACGTGCCGAGCCGCTCGCGCAGCTCGACGAGGAACCGCTCGGCCTCCTCGCGATGCTCGAATCCGACGACGAAGTCGTCCGCAAAGCGCACGACGACCACGTCGCCGCGCGCCTGCGTCTTCCTCCATCGCCGGACCCAGAGGTCGAACACGTGGTGCAGGTAGAGGTTGGCCAGCAGCGGCGAGACACTGCCGCCCTGGACCGTCCCGACCTCACTCGTCGTTCGCCTCCCATCCTCCAGCACGCCGGCGGACAGCCATTTCTGGATGAGCCGCACCACGCGCCGGTCCGCTACACGGTGCTCGACGAATTTCACCAACCATCCGTGGTCGAGGGTATCGAAGAACCCACGGATGTCGGCGTCGAGCACCCAGTTCACCTTCTTCGTCGTGATGCCGACCGAGAGCGCATCCAGCGCCTGATGCGGGCTGCGTCCCGGCCGGAACCCGTACGAGAAGCCGAGGAAGTCCGTTTCGTAGATGGCGTTCAGGACCTCGACGACGGCACGCTGGACGATTTTGTCTTCCAGCGCGGGAACGCCGAGCGGCCGTTGCCGCCCGTCCGCCTTCGGGATGTACGCCCGACGAACCGGCTTCGCCCGGTAAGCTCCCCGCTTCAGCCGTTCGGACAGGCCGCGGAGGTTGTCCTCCAGGGTCTGCCCGTAGTGCCGCCACGTCTCGCCATCGACGCCGGGCGCGGCGTTTCGCTTGAGAGCGAAGTACGCCGCGCGCAGGCGCTCGATGTCGCACACGTGATGAAGGAGCGCCGTGAACCGCTGCTTGCTGTTCCTCCTTGCTGCCTGACGTACCCGCTCGAGCGCGCTTGGCGCGCCTCCCCGGCGCTGAGTCCGGAGCGCGTTGCGCCCGAGCGAGTTCCCCTTGGCCAGCGCTCCCTTCCAGCTGTCGGATTTCGTGTGAGATTCCTTGGACGAAGCCGCTGCGCGGCAGCGCGTCGCCACGCGTGACCGCCGTGGTGCTCGTGTGATGCACGGGCGGTAGCACGGCCGGCAGTCACGTCTCGACCGACGTGGTCCTTCCCATGGAGGACTGGCTGCGGTGCCCTCGTGGATCCCCGTTCGATCTCCGGACGGGCGACACGAGGAGGACTGCGATGGGAATCCTGGAAGCGAAGCTGCGGCGAGACATGGGACTGCGTGGCATGCGGCCGAACACGATCGAGACGTATGTGCGGTGCTGCAGGCGATTCGCGGGGCACTTCCGGCGGAGTCCGCTCGAGCTGACGTTCGGGGATGTGCGGGCGTACCTCGAGCGGCTGCGGGTCGTGGAGCAGAAGGCGCCGAGGACGATCAACGTGTACGCGGCAGCGCTCGTATGGCTGTACGGCGAGACGCTGGGACGGCGAGCGGAGGTGCAGCGCATTCCGCGGCTGCGGGTGCGCGAGAAGCTGACGGAGGTGCTCGACGCCGGGGAGATCGGGAAGGTGCTCACCGCGCTCTCGAACGAGCGGCAGCGCGCGATCGTGCTGGTGATGTACGGGGCCGGGCTGCGCGTCGGCGAGGCGTGCGCGCTTCGCATCGACGACATCGACGCCAAGCGGATGCAGATCCGGGTCTCGGAAGGCAAGGGGGGACGGCAGCGTCTGTTGCCGCTGAGCGCGCGTGTGCTCGAAGCGCTCCGCGCGTACTTCCGGCGCTACCGGCCGAAGGGGCCGTATCTGTTTCCCGGTCGCGGGGGACGGGACGGGGGCCTGAGGCGCGAGGCGGTGCAGAAAGCACTGGCGATCGCGGCGCGCAAGGCGGGCGTGCGCAAGCACGTGACGCCCCACATTCTGCGTCACAGCTTCGCGACTCACTTGCTCGAGCTCGGGACGGACCTGCGGACGGTGCAGGTGCTGCTCGGGCACGCATCCATCCGGAGCACGACGCGATACCTGCACGTGTCGCAGGCGCGGCTCGCGAAGGTGACTCTGCCGGTGGACACGCTCGGAGCGCAGCCCGGGTAGCCGGGTGCACGACCACGCGCCGCGCCCGGTGGGCGTGGCGCAGGAGCGTCCTTCGCACGAAGTGGCGGACGTCGTCCGCCTCTCGGGAGAGGCGTTCCGAGAGACCCATCGTCCGAGCGGCGAAGCGCTGCGCGTGCTTCGCGACGTCGAGGTGTGCCGTACGCCCGCGCTCGGCGGCCACCTCGACGTCTGCCAGGCGTGCGGCGCCGAGCGGCCCTCGTACAACTCCTGCCGCAACCGCCACTGTCCGAAGTGCCAGGCGCTGCGGCAGGCGCGCTGGGTCGCGGAGCGGGAGCGGCGGATCTTGCCGACCCACCACTTCCACGTCGTCTTCACTCTCCCCGCGCCGTTGCGTGCGGTCGCGATGCGTCACCGGCGGCGTGTCTTCGATCTGCTCTTCGCGTCCGCAGCCGGGACGCTGCTCGATCTCGGTCAGGACCGGCTCGGAGCCCAGCTCGCCGTCACGGCGGTGCTGCACACGTGGAAGCGGGATCTCGGCTGGCACCCGCACGTGCACTGCATCGTGTCCGGCGGCGGACTCGATGCCGCTCGGGGCCGCTGGGTCGCCTCGAAGAAGAAGTTCCTCTTCCCGGTGCTCGTGCTCGGCGAGGTCTTCCGCGGCAAGTTCCTCGAGGCGCTCGGCGCCGCGATCGATCGCGGCGAGATCGATGTCGGCGGCGCCGACCGCGAGCGCTTCTTCCGTGCGCTCTGGGCCGTGCGCTGGGTCGTCTACGCGAAGCAGCCCTTCGGCGACGCGGGGCACGTCATCCGGTACCTCGGCCGGTACACGCACCGGGTCGGCATCTCGAACGCTCGCATCGAGCGCGTCGCCGGAGACGGGGTCACTTTCCGGACGAAGGCCGGCGCGCGCGTCACGCTCGCGCCCGAGGAGTTCTTGCGCCGCTTCCTCCTGCACGTCCTGCCGCCCGGCTTCACGAAGATTAGGCACTACGGCCTCCTCGCCGCCGGCAACGTCAACGGCCGCCTCGAACGCGCGCGCGCCCTGCTCTCGACCGCAACCGCGCCGACGCCGGCGACCGCCACGCCGGCGCCGCAAGCGTGGACCGAGGTCCTCCTCGCGCTCGCCGGCGTCGACGTGGCGGTCTGCCGGCAGTGCCACGCGCGCGCCGTCGTCCGATGCCCCCTGCCGTCTCCCCGTAAGCGTCCGACGGACCGCATTCTTCCCGCGGCGATCCCGGCGCGCGAGCCTCGCGTCGGAGGTGAGCGATGCGGCGGAGGCGAACTGGGCGTGAGCGTGATCGAGCGGGGTCGGCGGTGGTTCGGTTTCTGCCCGTCGATGTCGTGAAGGGCGCGCAGGGAGGCGGCGCGACTCTCGAGATGGAGATGGTTGGGGATGAGGTCCGGATCCGCGCGAGCATCGACACGGAGACGCTGCTCGCCCTGGTGCGCGCGAAGTGCTGACGCTGCCGTCGACGGTCCGCGTCTTCGTCGCGACGGAAGCGGTGGACATGCGCAAGAGCTTCGACGGGCTCGTGGGAGCGACGAGGGAGGTGATCCGCGCGAACCCGATGCTATGTGGCGGGCTTCACTACGTGGCGTGGATCCTGGCTCGTCGGCATTCCTCGCAAATGCGGATCGACATCGTCACATAACGCGGCGTCGCTGCCACATGGAGAGGCGGAAGGGAGACGCGCCTTGCTGGAATCGACGTTCAAGTACGCCGCCGTGCTTCGTCGCATGCGCCTCGGTCCAATGGGCACCGAGATCGACACCATCGACACAGAGTTCGTTCGCCTCGGCTATGCGCAGGCGACTCGGCGTCGGTACCTCAGCCTGATCGCGACGTTCAGCAGGTACGCAGCCGCGCGCGGCCATCAGCTTCCCGAACAGGTGGACCGTGACCTGGCGGAGCGCTTCGTTCGTCAGATCCGCGCGTCAGCGGGCACGCGGTCATTGGCGCGCACCGCTACCGGTCACGTGCTCCGGCATCTGGGACGACTCGGTCCCGGACGTTTTCGTCGAGACGCGGAGAGCCCGGATCCGATGCGCCACGGGCGAAAGGATTCGATCATCGCCGCGTTCGAAGCGTACCTCCGAGACGTGCGCGGCCTGCAACCCCGGTCGAGCTCCGAGATCCTTCTGCACGCGCGGCGGACGCTGCGCTGGTTTCGCTCGCGACATCCACGTCGTTCCCTTCGGGCGCTCAGGGGTGAGGATGTGTTGGCCTTCGTCGCTCACCTCGCCACCACGACTTGCGCGCGCGCGACCGTGTCCGCGGCCGTTTCGCATCTGAGGGGCCTGCTACGTTTCCTCCACGGGCAAGGCGTGCTGCGCCGCGATCTCGTGCGGGTCGTTCCACGGGTACCGCACTGGGAACAGTCGACGGTGCCCCGTCATCTCGCGTGGGCCGACGTGCGCGCGACGATCGACGCGATCGACGCCAGAACACCGGTCGGCAAGCGTGACCGTGCGCTGCTCTTGCTCTTCGCGACGACCGGCTTGCGAAGCCAGGAGGTGCGACGGCTCGAGCTTCGCGATATCGACTGGTGCGCTGGCGAGCTGCATATCCGGAGGACGAAGCCCGGACGCGAGAGGCTCGTGCCGCTCGTGGCGGAAGCGGGCCGCGCGCTCGCCGACTACGTGTTGCATGGGCGCCCACGCCGCGCCCCGGCGACGGTGTTCCTCCGGCACGTCGCGCCGGCGGGGCCGTTACGCTACAGCAGCACCGTCGCCGCCATCGTCCGGCGGCGGTTGAAGGATCGCGGATATCTGCTCACGTCAGCGGGCGCTCACCTCTTGCGGCACAGCCTCGCGACACGCCTCGTCCAACAAGGCAGGCCCATCAAGGAGGTCGCGGACGTGATGGGCCACCGCCGGATCGACACGACGGCGATCTACATCAAGGTCGCGCTGCCGCAGCTCACCCGCGTTGCTCTGCCGTTCCCTGGGTACGACGCATGAGCGCCTTCGGTGGCCACCTCGTGGCGAAGGTCGCCGACTACATCGGGCTGCGCCGGTCGCTGGGATACGTCTTCGACGTGCAGGCGGCGACGCTGCGGGCGTTCGTGAAGTTCGTCATGCTGCGTCACGACCCGGGGCCGCTGACGAGCGAGCTCGCCCTTGCCTTCGTGCTCGCGTGCAACGTGACGCCCGCCGTTCGTGCACGGCGATACTCGGTGTTGGTCCGTTTCGCCGACTACCTCGCGGTCTTCGACACGCGCACACCCGTTCTCGATCCGCGAGCACTCCCGCGATCGCGAGCGACGCCGCCAGCACGCATCCTCGACGACGCCGAGCTGGCGCTTCTTCTCGCAGCGGCGCGATCGATCGATCGACCGCACGTGCTGTCCGGCGAGACGCTCTACACGGTGCTCGGGCTTCTTGCCAGCACGGGACTACGCTCCGGCGAAGCGCTGCGGCTCGACCGCGCCGACGTGGACTTCACGACGGGCGTGCTCCAGATCCGACAGACCAAGTTCCGAAAGGACCGGCTCGTCCCGGTCCACCCCAGCACGTCTGCGCGGCTCCGAGCCTACACGCTGGTCCGCGATCGGGTGTTCCCGCGTCCCTCCTCCGCAGCATTCTTCCTGAGTTCACGCGGCCGCCGCCTCCCGTCGACATCTTTCAGCGCGGCATTCCGCGACGCTCGCCACTGTGCCGGCCTCGGCACCGACCGACCCCGGATGCTTCGACCCCATGATCTCCGGCATCGCTTCGCGACTACCCGACTCGTGCAGTGGTACCGCGAAGGTATCGACGTGCAGGCGCAGCTCCCCGTCTTGGCCGCATACCTCGGACACGTCCGCTATAGCGACACGGCGTACTACATCACGGGCACGCCGGAGTTGCTCGGCCTCGTCGCGGCGCGCGCCTTTGACTCAGGCGGCGAAGTTCAATGAGGCGGCCATCCAGCGCTCTCGCGGGATTCCTCGAGTCGTTTTTCCGCCATCGGCTGCTCGCGCAGCGAAACGCCAGCCCCGCGACGGTCGCGAGCTACCGCGACGCGATCCGGCTACTCGTGCTCTACGCGGCCGACCGTGCTCGCTGTCAACCGTGCGACCTCACGGTCGCCGACCTTGACCGTCAAGTCATCCTCGACTTCCTCGATTACCTCGAGCGGCAGCGCCACAACGGACCCAAGACACGCAACGCCCGCTTGACGGCGATCCGCTCGTTCTTCCGGCACGTCGCCGCAAGCGATCCCGGGGCCCTCGGGGTCGCGCAACGGGTCCTGACGATCCCCTCGAAGCGCACGACGACGGCAATGCCGCGGCACCTCGCTGCAGGTGACCTTGATGCGGTGCTCGCAGCGCCGGATGGGCAGACGTCGCTGGGGCGGCGAGACCGTGCCTTCCTGCTTTTCCTCGCCCGCACAGGGGCGCGTGTCTCCGAGGCGGTCGGAGTGGACGCGGTCGATCTGCGGCTCGAGCGACCTTTCCAGGTCCTACTCCACGGCAAGGGCCGCAAGGAGCGAGTCGTCCCCCTCGCCGGCGACCTGGCTCAGGCACTTCGCGCCATCTGTCGCGAGCGCGGGCTGGGGGCAGGCGAGCACCGGCCGGTCTTCGTCGGAGTGCGTGGGGAGCGGCTCACCCGCTTTGGTGCTGCCCATGTTGTCCGCCGGGCCGTCGCGCACGGCGCGCTTCGGACGCCAGCACTCGCCCGCGCGCGGGTGTCACCCCACGTGTTCAGGCACACACTGGCAATGCAGCTGCTGCGAGCACGCGTCGACCTCGTCACGATCCAGGCTTGGCTCGGGCACGCGCAGGTGGCTACGACGCATCGGTACGCCGAGGCCGACGTCGAGATGATGCGCGAGGTCCTCACACGCGCCGGCATCACCACGAGTCGCGCTCCACGATACAAACCGAAGGACGCCGTGCTCCGCCTCCTCGAAGGTTACAGCAATATGTGACGGTCCCAAGGTGGCAACGTCGCGCGGAAACGGCGCGGTTCGCTCAGCATCGATGCACCCCGCCACGTAATGGAGCCCGCCACATAGGAGCGGGTCGTGCCCCAGCACGTCGCGCACCATCACCATCAGGCTGTCCGCGCCCTTGCGCCCGTCGACGGGCGCAGTCGCGAGGAACACCCGGACGCTCGGCGGCAGGCTCAGCACGCTGGGGACCGCTCCAGCGCCGTCACGAGCCGGACCAGCGCCGAGGGGTCGACCGTCTCGGAGACGCGCAGCACGCGCCCGCACCGCAGGACCACCTCGACGACCTCGGCGCTGCGCGGGCGGATCTCGACGAACTCG
>Ga0247727_10008750_pt1 | contig 18655 bp, 13 predicted proteins | sample WisWelCaveWW1625_FD_202498 | JGI IMG/M metagenome (GOLD analysis project Ga0247727, IMG submission 202498) | Biofilm microbial communities from Wishing Well Cave, Virginia, United States - WW16-25 | ecosystem: Environmental > Aquatic > Deep subsurface > Groundwater > Cave microbial mat | place... | reverse complement strand
AACCGCCTCGGGGTGCGCTTCGAGTGTCTGCACGATCAACCGACGGCGAAGGATCTGGTAGTACGTCCTGTCGAGATAGCAGGCAAAGAACGCGGCGTCCTGGCGGCTGTCCGAGAACGCCAACAGCTTGCGACCTTCGCCCGGAACGGTCTTTTCGCAGGGGCACGCTGGTTCGGTGTCCCAGTCGTCGCGCTGCGCTGTTCCCGGTCGCGATCCCTGCCGGCGCGCGGGTGGGATATCCTGGTAGAGCGCCGTCGCAAGTACGCTCGCCGGAGCGTCCTGTCCGGTAGGAAACCGCTGGACCACACCCGGGCTACGGGCACCGCAAGCCGGACAGTGATTGACTTGCCGCTGCCGCGACGAAACGTACTGCAATCTCCACGATCGCTCGTCGCCCCCGCACTGGCACGGCTCAAACAGATCTCCCTGCTGGCCGACTGCACCGCAGAGAGCGCACAACTGCCAAAGCTCCCTCTCCGCGTCTGAGGACTCGCCCGCCGCGACATCTTCATCTTCGTCTCCGGCCGTCTCGGGCCGCTCGTGCCGGCCTAACACGCGGAAGAACTTGGTGTCGTCATCGCGAACTTCTTCCGACAGCGTGCGCGGATGGAGCAAGCGCCGTGCTGCCGTCTGCTCACCCTCGACCGATTGCTCTTGAACGCGGCCCACCAGGTAAAGCTGCCCGCACCGCCGGCATGTGGCTGCTTCAAAAACGGGCCGCGTCCCGCCGTTCACTTCGACTCGCTCCGTTCGGTCCAGGAACAGTCGGGGCGTTGGGTCGAAGCAGACGTACGCGCCTTCGAGCGCTCGCACGAACACGTGGTATCGCGCCGGTAAGAGCGGAAGGCTTTCTTCACCGGGGCGAGCCATGACGGCGAGATCCACGAGAGCTACAAGCTGGTGTTCGCTCACGGGGCCCGGCACAGACTTCGTGATCGATTGAAGCAGGACCGGCCGTTCGACGATTTCTCGTCTCAGCGAGTGCAGCCGCCCATCGCCTTGCAACAACGAATGCAAGAACGCCGGAGCACGGGCCGAGGCAGGTGCCACTTCAAACGCCTCTGCTGCCGCGTGAGCAACCACCGTTGGGACGTTGCACCGAACGGCAATCTTGGCCAAAGACTTGGCTGTCACTGACTTCGCGGATTGGACCGCAGACAATTAGTCCACTAGCAAACGCTTCCATCACCACAATACCTGGCTCTTCGCTTTGGGTCAGAACGTACTGCAGGACTTCGATGGACCCGCTTTCCAAGTCGCGGCCACTCGGTGTTTGCTCGTCCGTGTGCCGAGCCGCCTGCGCCCTGTGGTGCAACGCGGTGAGAAAACGCCGTACGACATCCGGTTTGGACTGGAATGCCCTGCCGATCCGCTTATCGAAAAAGTCCGCGACTGGAAAACCGCATTCGACGGCATCGAGGAAGTCATCCAGGCGCCGCATTTCCGCATCGAAGAATTGGACCTGCAGCTCATTTGGTCGAATCTCCAGGTCCCGAATGTTCCTGGCATACGCATCGGGACAACCGGGAGTCTCCCAATCGTCTGCGACGGCGAACTCGATGCGGTAACGACCATCGGGAAAATCCGCTGCGAGTTTTTCAAACTCCGCCGTGTTGCGCCCATCTTCGACCCTCGCTTCTGCTTGAAGTGACCAATGCTCGGTGCCGATTCTTCTCCAGAGGCGGAGCACACGATTCGTCACGGTCGATCGGTCCAGCCACCAGACATACAAACGGCGGCGATCGCCGCTCACTTCCGTGAGTGCATCCACGCGGTCAACTTCCCATACCGTACGCACTCGAAGAACGTCCAGGGTTGCCGGAGACTTAGCTCCGGGCACGTTCAGCACCAAACGGAAACGATGCGTCGGTGTGTTGGCCGCTCGAACGCTGTCCAGAAACTGCTTGAGCGAAACGACCGCTTTGTCGCCATGTCCAAGCGTGAAACGCACGCATTGTTCATTCTCGCCAAGGACCAGGTTTGCATCGACCGGCCGACCGAGGTGGCCCCGGACAAAGATTGCCGGGTCGTCGGCCGTCTCCAACTCCTGCAAGGTGGCTTCAAGCGTCTTTCCGCTGTAGTGCACTGCTGCCGATTCACCGATGCCCGTGACTGCCCACTCCACCCTGGGAATGGAGACATCGAGCGGCACCACCACAGTGGCGCCGTCCCGCGTGACCGATAGTTGCAGGTTGACCGAGGCCTGTTCTGCCGGCACGTGTACGGTGTAGAGCGTCGCCGCAGCCAGCGTGCGGGTGTCAACTTGTCCGAGCGAGTGCTCGTTGGCTTGGAGAGCATGCTGATCTACCGTGGGCGGCGTGACGCGGAGCGCGACGGGCTTCGGGCCGGAATTCCGGTCCGGGATCAAGTCTTCTGCGGCGAGTTCTACCTGCAATCCAGGGAGTGCGCAGACCCGAAAGTTTGCATCGTGTGTAAGCCGGCCGCGGACACGCACGGTGTACAGCCCCACGGCGTCGGGGCCAAGTAACCGAGCGTCTGACAGCGGCACGTGAAGGGTGTGGTCCGGCGCAGAGTACTCCGCGGCAAACTCCTCCGCCGTGACCGGCCCTCGGTTGGCGGCCGGTGCGAAGCCGCTTTCCCCTGACGCAGAGACGGAAACCGTGAGCCGATTCCAAGCCGACGCGCCGTTGTGCGCGGACGGAACAATCAGTTCCGGCACGCCTCCAACATAGACGTCGTAGCCAGGGCAAGCGACCGAAGGCCATTCGAGACGCTCGCCTCCGGCCAGCCGCGGCTGAGTGGACGCCGCTGGATCAATGCGGACTGAGGCGGAACGGCCGCTGCGATCCGCCAGCGCCACGTCCCGCGCCGCGTCCAGTTCTAGCCGCCGCGCCCGGTGACCGTGCCAGACAAGGGCCTCTTCCCGCACGTCCGCCTCGCAAACCTCCCACGTCTCAGGGCTGAGTAGCCAGAAGTCCCGGTCAGGTAACGGGCGTGCTGTGATCAGCCTGAGCGATCGCGACTCAAACGCCATCCACGGGCAGTCGTCGCTGATGCCGGGATAGCTCCAATCCTTGATCCGCTCGCTCCCGGCATTCAGAAAGACCTCCACTCGCCGGAATGGTTTTCTCAGCGGAATCTCAATCGGCTCCGTCTCCACGGTTCCGTTTTGACGGAATGCTCGCAACAACTCCGAAGCGAGACTCGATCCGTCGGCAGTCACGTCCAATCGGGGCTGGCAACCACGAAGCGACTCACTCGCGAATACTTGTCGAGGAACAATGAGCGCGAGGCTCGCCGCTGCCAAATCTAGTTGTACTTCCGGTGACCGGTATCGCGACAGGCTTGCGTGCGCCGAGCCGCGGCGAACACGTCGCTCCGGACGGTTACGCAGCCATTCTTGAAATCGATCGACGACGCGGCGGGGTATCCCGAGCTGGCGCGCATCGAGTTCAACAGCCCCCTCGATGGCGTCAGCGGCCATGTCGAGGCAGCGCTGCAAGAAGTTGTGCGCCGCCTTGCCGCCGTACTGCAGGAACCGCCGCACCGGTTTATCGGCAAACTGAAACAGCGCCGGCCGACTCTCCCATTCCGCCAGTAACCTCGCGACGTCGCCGTCGTAGTCCAGCCGGCCCGTAACCGCCGGAATCAGCAGCTTGTCGAAGAAATCGTTGAGGCAATAGTTGGGCACGCCGCCGTGGGCTAGGATCGGCGTGACGTAACGATGCCCGCCCGAATCCGCGAACGGTGGCAACTGATATCGGGCAAGCACCTCCTCCAGAATCCGCCCCCAGTCGGTTCGTGCGTTGGGCAGGGGTCTACCGACCGCCTGTTCTACCGATCCCCAGAAGTCCCCTTCCCGATACCCGTAGATCCCTCGCAGCACCAAGAAGCACGCAACCGAACACGGAGCCCGCTCCCTCAACCTTCGCGTACCGGGCACGACTCCTTCTTGTTCTATGCGGCCGCGAATATGGGCCGCCAACGCATCGCTGTCCGCCTCGGTGAGGGGCAAATCGCCGAGGAGATCCGCCGCGCCGAGAAACTCGGCGATTGAAGACTCGATCTCGTCCAAGGTCTGGCAATTCTCGAGCAGGCTACCGGCCTCCGTTTGACAACCAAACCGGCGATGGGGGGCAACGCCACCACAACCTGTTTTGGCTTGTCGAGGTAGGATAATAGCGTAGCTGCCGGCAGGTTTCTGGTCGAGATGCGGGTCACTGCACGAAACGAAAAGCCACGGTCAAGCGACACTGAATTCCCACGGCGGCGAGGACTCCGTTAACTGCGGCAAAGAAGATTCCGTGCGAATGGCCGGAGGCGTCGCCGGCCACGAAGAACCCGGATACCGTTGCTTCCATTTCTGAAGGGACTGCGTACAACGTCTCGTAGAACTTGATTTCCGGGGCGTAGATCGTCGGTTTGAGGCTACTCGGGCGGTCCGGCCGCCCCCGTTCTTTCAACTTCAATCATCACGGAACTCGGCTGTACGCGACGCCGGGTCATCCCACGAGCAACACTTTGGCGCCTGGTATGCTTTGGGTCTTTAGCTCGACCAAGGCTTGGTTCGCGTCCGCCAGAGGGAACGTGCGGGTCTTCGGCTTGATGTGCATCTCCGCCGCCAACACGAGAAACTCTTGCACGTCGCGGCGCGTTACGTTGGCGACCGATTTGATTTCCTTCTCTAACCACAAATGCGCGGGATAGTCGATTCGCAGCAGTTCGGGTTTGTCGGCTTCTTCTTTTCGGATCGCGTTGACGACGAGCCTGCCGCCCGGCGCGAGGTTTTTGAGGGCTTCGACGACCGGGGTCCACGCGGGCGTGGTGTCGATGATCGCATCCAGCTTGACGGGCGAAGGCTCGCTGGTGTGCCCCGCCCACACGGCACCCAAGTCGAGCGCGAATGCGCGTTCCTGTTCGGCACGGGCAAACACGAAAATGCGAGTCTTCGGCAGTCGATGCCGCGCCATTTTCAGCACGAGATGCGCCGAAGCACCGAAGCCCGTCAGACCCAGGTTCTGGCCGTCTGTTAAATTCGTCAGCCGAAGCGATCGGTAGCCGATGGCTCCGGCACATAAGAGCGGGGCGGCGTCGACGTCGGCCAACGAATCGGGAATGCGATAAACATAATCCGCCCGTGCCGTCATGAGTAGGGCGTAGCCGCCGAAACGATCTCGGCCCGTTGCCAGGAACTCGGGGCAGAGATTCTCGCGATCGGATAGACAGTACGAACAATTACCACACGCGGAAAAGATCCAAGCGACTCCAACGCGGTCCCCCTCGCGCCACTGATGGGCACGGTTGCCTGCCGCCACGACCCGGCCGATCACCTGATGACCCAGTACCATCGGCAACTGCGACGGCGCGGTGCGGCCCTCGATTTCGTCCAGTTCCGTGTGGCAGACGCCGCAAGCGTGAACACGAATCAGCACTTCGTCGTCGTGCGGGACCGGATCAGGCCAGTCCGCGAGCCGCAGAGGAGTCGCGTGCCGATCGATCGGACCGAGTTGCTCCAGCAGCATCGCTTTCATGAGTGGCTCCGTTTCGAGAAGCCAAGAATATCACAATCAAAGGTCGTGCCCACTCTCATACAACGATCCGCGTCATCTTTTTCCCGCAACACTCGCGACGCCCAAGGACCGTCCACCAATGGTAATAGTCGCAACGGCCAATGGACGTGAAGATCAGCAGCCCGCACAGGCCTGCTAACGTCGCAGTGGAAGCAATGGGCTGACGGAGATTATTGCGAGGATGGAGAGGTTCGTAGAGGGAGTACACGTATCCTAATCTGCGTTCCAGTCTTCGGTCCATCCGCCGAGATTGTGGGCTGGCTCGCGGGTGCTTATCCTGGAGCGCCATGAGCGAGGTTACCCGAATCTTGAGTGCCATTGAGCGGGGCGATCCCCAAGCGGCAAGCGAACTGTTGCCGCTGGTTTACGATGAGCTGCGCAAGCTGGCGGCGCAGAAACTCACCCAGGAGAAGCCGGGCCAGACGCTCCAAGCTACGGCTTTGGTGCATGACGCGTACATCCGGCTCGTGGATGTCGAGAAGGCCCAGCACTGGAACAGCCGCGGTCATTTCTTTGCCGCCGCGGCGGAGGCGATGCGCCGGATACTGGTCGATCAAGCACGAAAGAAAAAGAGTCGTAAACGCGGCGGCGGCCTGGAACGACATCCGATCGAAGGAGTTGAGATTGCAGCTCCGGAGCCGGCTGTCGATTTACTAGCTGTCCACGAGGCACTCGAAAAATTCGAGCGCATCGACAAGCTGGCTGCCGGCCTCGTGAAGCTCCGGTACTTCGCTGGGCTGACGAACTCCCAGGCGGCCGAAGCACTCGGCATTTCTTGCACAACGGCTGATCGCCATTGGTCCTACGCCCGCGCCTGGCTTCACGCAGAACTGAAGAAGGGCGATGGAGAATTTGCGGGCTGAAAAAAAGTCCGCGAAATCTTCCATTTTGTGGGGTGCTGCGCCTTGCGATTCCGCACTGTTTATAGTGACCCGAAGGAGTTGGTTATGCCCGAGCGCGCCAGAGACGAAAAGCTGATCTTCCTCGCGGCGTTGGAGCAGGCCACGGCGCAGCAGCGCGAGGCGTACATCCAAGATGCCTGTGCGGGCGATCTCGAGCTGCTGAAGCGGGCGAAGGAATTGTTGTCAGTGCACGAACAATCGCAAGGCCCCCTGGACTCACCCCCGACGGGCTTTGGTAGTTCGCCCACCATCGACTTGCCCATTACCGAGAAACCCGGCACGGTCATCGGCCCCTACAAGCTGCTGCAACAGATCGGCGAAGGCGGCATGGGCACCGTCTTCATGGCCGAGCAAACGCAGCCGGTGCAGCGCAAGGTCGCGCTCAAGGTCATCAAGCCGGGCATGGACAGCCGCCAAGTCATCGCCCGCTTCGAGGCGGAACGGCAGGCGCTGGCCATGATGGACCATGTCAACATCGCCCGCGTCCTCGACGCCGGCACGACCGGCGAGAGTAGCGGAAGTCGCCAGACTTCCGATCCGGCCGGAACTCTGGCGAGTTCCGCTACGGGCCGTCCGTACTTCGTCATGGAGCTGGTCCACGGTGTGCCCATCACCAAGTACTGCGACGACAACCACCTCACGCCGCGCGAGCGGCTGGAACTGTTCGTGCCGGTCTGCCAGGCGATCCAGCACGCACACCAGAAGGGAATCATTCACCGCGACGTCAAGCCATCCAACGTCATGATCACGCTCTACGACGGCAAGCCGGTGCCCAAGGTGATCGACTTCGGCGTGGCCAAGGCGACCGAGCAGAAGCTGACCGAGCGGACCCTGTTCACGCAGTACGGCACCATGGTCGGCACGCTGGAATACATGAGCCCGGAGCAGGCGGAGATGAGCGCCCTGGGCGTCGATACCCGCAGCGATATCTACTCGCTGGGCGTGCTCTTGTACGAGCTGCTGACGGGCAGCACGCCGCTCGACCACAAGCGGGTCCGAGAGGCGGCGTATGGCGAGATTCTCCGCATGATCAAGGAGGAGGAGCCGCCCAAGCCGAGCACGCGGCTGAGCGACTCGGGCGAGGCGCTGGCGTCCATCTCGGCCCAGCGTCATACGGAGCCGGCCAAGCTGGCGAAGCTTTTAAGGGGCGAGCTGGACTGGATCGTGATGAAGACCCTGGAGAAGGACCGCAACCGCCGCTACGAGACGGTCAACGGCTTCGCCGCCGACGTGCAGCACTACCTGAACGACGAGCCGGTCGAGGCCTGCCCGCCGAGCGCCGGATACCGGATCAAAAAGTTCTATCGACGGAACCGGAGGCTCGTGCTCGCAGGTGCGGCGGTCTTCGCGGCACTTTTGGCTGGCATGGCCGGGACGACAGCCGGCCTGTTGCGGGCACGACAGGCCGAGCGACTGGCCTACGCCGAGGCGGAGGTCGCCAAGACGGCCCGCGCCGAGGAAGCCGAACAACGAACGCTCGCCTATCGGCGCAGTGCCGAGGCCGAAGCCGCGCGCAAGTCGGAAGCCGAGCAGCGCGAGGCTGCTGACCGCGAACGCGACAAGGCGGTGACCGAGCGGCAGCGGGCCGAAAGTTTGGCGGCCGAAACCCGCCAGCGACTCGTGCGCAGCCACGTCGCTCAGGGCGTACGGCTCATGGAGAATGGCGATCTGCTCGCGTCGCTGCCGTGGTTTGTTCAGGCGCTCAAGCTCGACGAGGACGACCCGGCGCGCGAGCGAGTCCATCGCCTTCGCATCGCCGCTGTGCTCGAGCAGTGCCCGAAACTGGTGCAGGCGTGGTTTCCGGAAAAGGAATTAGGAGCAGTCCGATTCGCGGACTTCAGCCCCGATAGTCGCAGGTTCGCGGCCACGGGGGCCTCGTTCACGCTGGCGGAACTCGCTCTGGCCCGAGCTGGCGGACCACAGGCGAACTTTGAATCAGGCGTCTGGGACCTGCTCACTGGCCGGCCTGTGACCCCTCCCTTAAAGCACAGTTCTTACGTCTACGAGGTTTCCTTCAGCCTCGACGGTCGTCGGCTGGCCGTCGCCGGTGCGGATGGCACCGTTCAAATCTTCGCCATTCCAACCGGAGAACCGGTGACCGCGCCGCTCAAGCACGGCAGACAGGCCCGCCACGCTCGGTTTAGCCCAGACGGCAAACGATTGGCGACGGCGGCTGGCGACGGTGCTCGGTTGTGGAACGCCGAGACGGGCGAATTGATTGCCGTGCTGGCGAAAGGCGACTCGCACGATGTCGCGTTCAGTCCCGATGGCCGATCGGTTGTCACCGCCGCGTGGCACCATGCCGAGGGTCAACCGATAACTCCGGCCGAACTCCAGCAAAGCCGCATGGGGACCGTGCGGGTGTGGGACGCGGTCACCGGCGAACCGATTTCTCCTGCGATTCAGCACGCGGAGGTTTACAGGACGGCCTTCAGCCCGGACGGCCGCTCGATCCTCACGGCGGGATTTGACCGGACCGCACGAGTGTGGAACGCCACAACCGGAGAGCCAGTGAGCCCCGTGCTCAAGCACGGCAATTCTGTTTTCGACGCTTCGTTCAGCCCGGACGGCCGCCGCGTCGTGACCGCGGGCACCGACCGGCTGGTGTGGCTGTGGGATGCGAACACCGGAGAATTGACCGGGCCACCGCTGCAGCACACCGATAGCGTGCTCGAGGCGTGGTTCGCAGCCGATGGCCGCCGTCTGCTCACGAGCGAAGGCCGCGTGATTCGCGTGTGGGATGCCACGACCGGCAAACTCGCGATGTCGCCGATCTGGGTAAGCATGGTTGCGGAACACGTGCGGTTCAGTCCCGACGGTCGATTCGTTCTGACCACCGGCGACGCCGCCCGCGTCTGGGACACCGATCGCATCGCTCCAAACATTCGGGTCTTGGCCACTGATCAGGCGCCGCTGCACGCCGCGTTTAGCCCGGACGGCCGTCGAATCGTTACAGCACCACGTTGGAAGGGCAAAGCTCTCGCTCAGGTCCGCGTCATGGATGTGGAAACCGGCAAAACGCTTGTTGATCGAATCCAACATCGCGGCAACGTGAACTTCGCCTGCTTCAGTCCCGACGGTCGTTGGGTGTTGACCGCCAGCTCGGACAAGACCGCGCGCGTGTGGGACTCGACGACAGGTCAGCCGGTTTCGGCGGCCATGGAACATTCGATCGATGTGCGGCATGCGTCGTTCAGCCCGGACGGCCGGCGCGTGGTCACGGCTATCGGCTCGGATTACGTTATGATCACGCGCAATCCCGACGGAACTGAGACCCGAAGCGACACGCAAGGGTACGCTCGCGTCTGGGATGCGGCCACCGGTAAACCGGTCACGGAGCCGCTTCGTCACAGCGCGATGGTGGTTTGGACTTGCTTCAGTCCCGACGGTACCCGCGTCGTCACTGCAGCCGGTAATAGCGGCCAGAATGATTTTCAAGGCGAGGCTCGGATTTGGAACTCCGAAACTGGGGAAGAAGCGGGACCGCCGCTCAAGCATTTGGGGATGGTCCGTCGAGCTGCGTTCAGTCGCGATGGTCGGCGGGTGGCCACCGCTGGCGATGACGGCGTGCGAATCTGGAACGCGGCCAGCGGTGAAGCCATCACGGAGATCGTGCAGTCGATACTATTCACCTCGGGCGTTACCGACGCGGCGTTCAGTCCCGACGGGCGGCGGCTGGTCACAGCGACGGGTCGCACCATTGGCGCCCCCGGCGAGGCCCGAGTCTGGGATGTCGAAACCGGCCAGCCGCTCACTCCGCCTATGGTTCATCCGGAAGGCATTCAAGACGTGGACTTCAGTCCCGACGGGCTGCTGATCGTCACCGGCACCGGCCAGGGTTCACCCGGCAACGATACGGGTGAAGTTCGTCTGTGGGACGCGACGACCGGCGAGCCGGTTACCCCGCCGTTGAAGCAACCGGGCGCTGCGTTCGTCGCGACGTTCAGCCCAGACGGCCGCCGTGTCCTTTCGGCGAGTCGAGGATGGAAGTGGGATGACGACGGCCAAGTGCAACTGTGGGATCTCGCGCTCGCTTCACACCCCGTCGATGACCTCGTCGAAATCTCCACGCTCCTCTCCGGCCGCCGCATCGACCCCACCGGCGCCTTCGTTCCTGCCGAACTCCCTGCTCTGCGTCGCGCATGGGTAAACCTGCGGGTAAAGTACCCTGACCTGTTTGCAATCTCACGCGAATAAGGACGGCGACCGCCGTCCGGCAATCGAATCCAACGGTCACAGTCCGTCATGCGCAAGCGCTCACCTCCATCGTGACCATTCCCTCGTATGAGAACGCCTGGCACCACACCGCGCGGACGGAGGCCGCCGATCAAGCAATCGCCAGTCTCGTCGGAAGCGCAACGCGCCGGCGATTCGCTCCGCCGCACAAGCTTGATTTGTACCGCGACCAATTGGCGGAGTTGGCGTTGGCCCGGTAGACGCTTCGAGCGCGAAAGAGGCGAAAAAGGGGATAAGTCCAATAAGCCAGCGTTGGCGATCGCGACTATTGGACTTATGCTTTTTTTCCGCCCCCTTTTTTCCGCCCTCGTGCATTCCATGATGGACATTGCGAATGGTGCGATATGAAAGAGACGCTGGCTGCATCGGAGCGGACTGCTGATGTGAGACGCCACGGCTGGATTCGGTCGTGGTGGCGAGGTTACGTGTTCATTTTCGATAAGCCCGCTCGCTCGTTCTACGACCCGCACGTTGGCCCGAGAGTTCTTTGCATCTGCGCCGTCTTGGAGCTTCTGTTCCGGCCATTGCTTCAGGGCGCCGTCACCTGGACCCACCTCGAGCCGAGAGAATTGAGGGGCCTGGCCATCGTGGCCGGCATGACATGCCTCGCGGTCGGCCTGACACGTGTTGTGCGCGTTCCGCTGCTGCAAGTCGGCCTATCTGGTTGCAGTCGCTGGTCGAATTCTGAGCGCTGGTTTTTCCCGCAAGTGGTCGCATGCCTCAGCGGACGCGGACGGCAAACCACCCCGGCTCCACCGTCCTGCGCGCACTTCAATGCTGAAGAAATCCCGCCGGTCGCCGAGTTGCTGGACGTGGACCGCGAGTACCGAGAAAAGGCCGCCGCGGGCAAGCTACCCATGATCACACCGCGACAGTTCAATCCCACCGGCGAGGCGTGGCTGCCGATCCTGCGCGCCGAGCGACAACGCCGGAACTACACCGCACTGTACTCGAACACCGCCCGCGCCCACGAACTCGGCACGACGCACGACTGGGTCGTGATCTACCTCGACGACGAGAGCAACCGCTACCAATGCACCGTGATCACTTCACGCTTCGGCTCGCTGCGCGGGCACCGGATCATCCGCGGCCGTGAGGACGAATGCCGAGAACATTACGACCAGATCAAGGAGCAGAAGTGCCTTCCACTCTGAACGCTCGGCTGGAGTCGCGCGATTCTGTCGGATGCGAATTACCTGCAGGATAGAATGAGTGCGAGTTGGCTAAACGGAGGTGGCTTGTGACTCTCGCTGGCATTCACGCCGAGTGGGACCGGCCCACTGATTACGAACGATGGTATTCCTCGTCATTGGGTCGATCCTACGGTTTAAGCGTCGAACAATCGCTTCGGCCGTGGCTCGCGTCCGCGGCGGGCAAGACGCTTGCGGACATCGGCTGTGGCCCCGGGCTGATGATTGAGCGACTCCTTCCGAGAAGCACGCAAGTGGTCGGCATCGACTGTTCGTTCAAGATGGCTCGCCGTGCTGCGGTGCGCACTCAAGAATTGGGCCGGCCGCACCGCTTCGTGATCGGGTCGATCACTCGGGTGCCTCCTCCCGATGCATGCCTCGACTACGCGGTATGCGTGAACTGCATGGAATTTGTGGATGACCGCCGGGCCGCCTTCGCGGAGGTCGCCAGGACATTGCGGACGCACGGTGTGGCGATCATTGGCGTGCTCAACCGACAAAGTGTCTGGGAGATCACGCGGCGTGTACGTAGGCCGTTTAGCGACAAGCCATACTACAAAGGCCGATTCTTCTCGCAGCGAGAACTCCGTGCGAATCTCGAATCGGCCGGCTTGCACGTGGAAGAACTCGAAACCGTGGCCCACTTCCCACTGATTCCCCCCGGCCCCTTCGCGAACATCTACAGACGACTCGACGCCGCTCGCCTGCTGAACGGTGGCGTCATCTTGTGTCGCGCCATGCGGGCGTGAGAAGCGGCGGGAGCCGCGAATATTACGAGGAACGCAAAGCCCAGCGACTATTACCGCGCGCGGCCGAATAGTCTCGTGTATCGGTTACTCTCACTCAAACACCGTCCAGCTCATCCCGAGAAACTCGACATCGTCGTCCCAGTTCCAAAGGTCGGCAACCGTTTCGAGGTGCTGCTTCGCCGCACTGAATGCGATCGTCGGATCGGGCAAATCTGACTGCTCGCCGCGTCTTCTCCGCTTATCGCTACCGCTTCCGAAGCTGCTTCGTCGTCGATGCGTCCGTCGGCGGTGACGAACACGGGCGTAGACTTGAACAGGCATTCGTCGCCGTGCTCGTGAGTGATTCGCTGCCGAACCACGAAGAGGAAGAGATAACCCGCTTGCCCAGTGAATTTCCTGCTCTTCACGCATCGACAGGCGGCGAGACCGCCGAAATCGAGAGAGCCAACGAAGGCCAACATGGCATCGATCAACGGATGGCCAAGGGCGAGGAAGTTCGCATCGGTCCGGCGAATTGCCAACTCGCGGTCGAACGTGGCGTTGCGGTATCGTTCCGGCAACTTGAACGGCTTCAGCACGTCAGGGACAAGGAACTCAAGAAACGGCTCTTTCCGCTGCACTTGGCAGCGGTGTGCAGCCAGAAACTGTTCCGAGAAACGTTGCAAATCGCCTAGCGTCAGATCGGTCGCCAACTCGCGGCGGTACTTGTCGAATGAATAGCAGGACACGTCGCGAAACAGACTCTGCGTGGCGATTTCGTAGGCCTGCCTCGCCCGCTCGACAGCCTCGGCAATCTCCTTCTGAGTCTGCCGGTTCAGGTCCCCCTCGACCATCGCACGCTGGTAAATCTTGGCCGGTTCGATTTCGCTTTCCAACTGCCCGTTCAATGCGGCACGAAGCTCTTCAGAATCTTCGCCAGTGCCTTGGCTGATTGCCTTGGCCGCTCGCGTCACGCGGTCCTCGAAGTAGGACTGCACGAGGTCTTCGACGGTGTCCTTGTTGAAAAAGTTGTAGACCTGAACGACATTGTCCTGACCGTAGCGGTAGACTCGTCCGACTCGCTGCTCGACGCGCATCGGGTTCCACGGCAAGTCGTAGTTCACGCAGATGTGACAGAACTGAAGGTTGATGCCCTCGCCGCCTGCCTCGGTCGAAACCAGAAAACGAACCCGGTCGTGGTCGCGAAACAGCCGCTGGCTGGTTCGCTTCGTGCTCGGTGTCGCCGTCGCACCGTCGCGTCCGAACGGTGCCCACAGGGTGTCGGGTTCCTGCTGATAGTCTTCGTGGCGTTCCAACTTCATGCTGCCGTGAATGACAACCGCGCATCCCTTGCCGTATTTCTTCTCCAGTTCCTCAACGAGGTGCCGTTGAGTCTGACGGTACTCCGTGAAGATGAGCACTTTCTCCTGGTCACGACGCGGGCTTTCGCAGGCGATGTGATCAGTCAGCCCCAGCAACTCGTCCAACTTTCGATCCCGCTTGACCCGCATGCCGATCAGCTCTTCGAGTGTGTCCACTTCGCCCTGGAGGAATTCACGGTCATCCTTCAGAACGCTTTCCTCATGGGAGGCGACCACTTAGCGTACAGTAGTGACGCATGTTGAAGACCGTGCCGGCAATGGCGAACCGATCCGCTCGCGCAAGGATTTCGTTCGCGATGCGGACGGCTCGCGTGTCGTAGTCGGGGAGCGGTATTAGCGAGACGTTGACGGGGGGCCTGTCGGCGGTATCGAACAGACGGGGAAGTGGAAGCTGGACGCCCGCTACTACCGCGAGACGATGCAATGCCGCATCGAGAAGATCACGAACTACAAGGATCGGATTTCAGTCTACAACCTTGACGCGCTGGCATTTCTGCGCACGGTCGTCGTCCGACTGCCCCGCGGCCAGAATGCCTTTGTGTACCTCGACCCTCCGTACTACGCGAAAGGCGACGAACTCTACCTGAACTTTTATGAACACGCTGATCACGAGAGACTGGCACGCTACTTACGGTGCGGTCACCATTTCAAGTGGGTGATGTCATACGACAATGTTGCAGCGATTCGCCGCCTTTACGATGGATTTCGGCAAGTCCGGTTCGGGCTCACATACACCGCCTTCGAGCGACGTACTGGGCACGAGTTGCTGATTTGTCGAAACGACATTGTTCTGCCACGACAGTTCAAGCCGTGGATCGCAGCGCGAAACGTCGCGTGAACTCAACGATTCGGAGCGGCGCGGATCCGGGAGATGTTGCCTGGCCAGAGATGGTTGGCTGACCAGATTCAAGGGCTTCTACGAAAATCGCAACCTGAAAGATCAGACCAATGGCGTCGGCACCATGGGCGACAAGGGCGACGTGCTCTTCGACAAAGACGGCTTTCGCTGGTGATTCAACTGCGAGGACTCCGACTACCGTGCCATTCGCCACGACAGGAACGAAGATTCCACTGTTGAAGAATCCGCGACCGGCACGTAATGAACTTTCCTCGTGTTTGCCCCGTACTCGCGGATCAGCCAGCGAACTAATGAGGACTGGCACACCGTGCCTTAGCACGTCACCAGACAGACTGCCCTCAATCGGAATGTCAGGCTCGTTTACGACGTCCAAGGATTGGTCGCGAGTGGAGTGTGTGCATTTGAAGAATCCCTCCTTCCTCGCGAGCGTCTTCAAGACTGCGACGATTTGGCCCTTACCAGTGATTGATTCAAACGCCAATTCAAGTTGGCCGAGGAGTTCGAAAACGACTCGGACGAGTTCCACGTTTCGTTCGTCTCGGTCCTTGTAACTTCGCAGCAGTGAATCTTCGGACAACGCTGCACGGACACGTCTGGTGACCGAGAGAAAGTGTCGCAACTTCTCTCCAGTGACTTCTGATAGCGTCGTGCCGGGAGCGCTCCCGTTAGTATCGGAGCTGTGCTTAATGGCATCCGCGTCAATGAGCCAGAGTGGCTCGCTTTCAGGAATCACTTCATCTGTGCCAGTTTGGGCATCGCTGTTGTGAATCATTCTAGGTTCGCTCCAGCACAAGCACTTTTTGGACTGCAACAACTTCGCCGTCGCTTGCCAAGGAAAAACGGTACTCGCCGGGTTCGGGAAAACTCATCGCTCCAGATCGAATGTGAACCTGTCGCTTACCATTTCTACCAATTTGAACGCGCTGTGAAACGCTCAGGACCGTCGCCTGGGTCATTTCCGATACGCATGCAAGCGTCAGTTCAGTAAACTCTCCGACCTCGCCCGTTAACAACGCATAGACGCTGATGTTGCGGTACGGCGTCGGGAACTTCGTGGAATACAGTTCAGTGAAGATCCCCAGCAGCGTCACGTTGTGGCTGGAAGGATCCTCGTACACCGCGTTGCACAGTAGCAACCCCGTTGCAGCAACGGCCATGGTGATTGATCAACCAAGATTATACCAAAGGATGCGACCAACAGATGCCGTTCACGCTGCCATCCGAGAACCGGCACGCTCAGATTCTACCCGCCGAGCGGCGGTGTACCAGGCGAACAGGTCGCCCTCCAGGAAGTTCGTGATGTTCAAGTGCCGGAAGATGCTGCCGGCTTCGAGGTCCTCCATCTCGCGCTTGAGCTTGTTGCTCGTGCCGGCGGTCATCATGCGTTCCAGCGGCGTCGGCAGCCGGTGGAAGAAGGCGACGATCTCGGACGCGAGCAACTTCATGAACAGCGCGTAGTACGTATGCACGGCGAAGAGCAGTTCCGCCGGCTTCAAGCCCTTGGCCGGGACGCCGTAGAACTGGGCGAGCTTGCGAATCTTGTCCGACGGGTCGTCCACGTCGTAGCCGCAGACCTCGGCGAACAGGATTTTCCACTGATTGAAGAAGGTCTGGGCCTTCGGGTGGTCCGTGGCCGCGATCGCCCCGTAGAGGCTACGGATTCCGTCCTGGGCCAGCTTGGCCTCGGAGCCGAATTCACCCGCCAGGTACGCCGGTGTGAACGGCCGCCCCTTTGTGGCCCAGGTTGAAGAGCGCCCACAGAAACCGCTCGACCGAGTACTTGCTGAGTTCGACCGGCTCCTGCGGCTGCCACTTGTCGTCGCGGAACCGAACGAAGATGAAGTGCTTGCCGTCAAAGCCGACGCCAAAGAGCGTGTTCAGTTCGTGGCCGTGCCCGGCCCGCATTTCGTAGAAGCGTTTCTTGATCTGCTCGACGAATTTCTTGCTTCCCGGCGAGTCCGCCTTTGGACCGATGCGATCGCCCGGGCTGCAAGGATTCTTGTACTCGATTATGACTCGCGAATAGACGGAATCAATTCTTCCGCTCGCGACCGTGAACTCGTGCTGGCCTGTCAGCTTAATTCCCACCGCCTGCTGGATGAACGCGAGGCGCTTCTCGACCTCGATGCGGATCTCCTCTTCGTTCGCCGCTATCGCGGCGAGCGGCTCCATCTCATCCGCGAATTCCGCGGCCTTGCGAGCGATCAGTTCGTCAAGCGATTCCGTTCGTGGCATGCTGCACAGGGTACACGGGCAACTTGTCCGGCTGCAATGCTCCCGCGACCCCGACGTCTATCATTCGTTCTGAGGGGCCAGAGGTTCGCCATCTTACGCTGGCACCGGCTCCACCGGTTTCGCAGCCGGTCGAACCTTGAACCGCTTGTCCAGCCGCTCCAGGATCTTGACGATGCCGCCGTATTCCAGCTCGCTGTACGACAGCATGGCCGGGCCGGAGAATCCTTGCCGCCGCATGTCGATGGCCTTGATTGCGGCTCGACTGCGCACCTCATCCCAGAACGGATGGTCGAATAGGTCAACCGGGTCGGCTAGCTTGCCGTCCTTCACGCAGAAACCGAGGGTACTGCCGATCGGCGGGCCGTCGAAGTAGCTGCAGCACGTGGCTCGCTTGACGGGCATGAGCGGCCCAATGTGGCTGCCACGCATGAACCCCCCGACGTGGTGCGCGATGGCGTATGGTGCGAGGATTTCGCCCGTGGCCGGGAAGTTCTTCTGCACTCGCACCAGCATGACCGGATCGTCCTTTCCGGTGTATTTGCCCGCAATGTTGTGCAGCCGCGTGGTGCTGACGGCCGCCGACGCTGCCCACGTCCGCCTTGATGATGCTGAGTGTCGTTCGCATGGCTTGTCCCTCCGTAAGTGTCAGTCCCTTGATTTGCATCCACGAGTTCCATTCCAAGCGTCTTTGGAGCAAAGATGAGGCCAAGGGAAGAGTGGCACGACGATGATCCGGTTCGTAGTGCGGGCTTCAGCCCCGTCCAGGAAACGGCCTAAGGGCCGCACTACTAACACGGGCCGATTCGCACGCCGCGTGTGCTTCGTCAACCGCGGATCGATCGCCTAGCATCCGCGTGCGGCACACACGGATGGTGTCGGGGCCGCGCTAGGCGCGGGCTTTGCAATCTCATTCGAGTGCAAGGGAGTTAGGCAGATGTCATCTGCAGACCTGATCACCACCGAAAGAACTCACGCTCGCCACGAGATCCCGTCGTCCGACGCGGACGCTCGTCACGCGATCCACGCACTCGCTGCCGCCGATGTATACGCGACGCTTGCAACGCAGCCGCAGGGGTTGACTCAAGATGAGGCGCGTGGACGGAAACGGCGATTCGGTCCAAACGTGATTCACGAAGCAAACGGGACACCGCTCGTTCGGCGGCTGCTGGCCAACTTCACGCACCTGATGGCGATCCTACTCTGGCTGGGCGGCTTGATCGCGTTCCTTGCGAACATGCCGCAGTTGGGCTTCGCGATTTGGCTCGTGGTGCTGATCAACGGCGTCTTCAGCCCGCGGCACAAGGGGAAGGTCGAAGCGGGCATCAAGTGCGTCAAGAACAACGGCCTGAAGGGGCGCCGCTTCGCCAGTATCGAGGAAGAGAACCGGCACTTGGCGACGTGGGAAGCGACCGTGGCCGACACGCGGATTCACGGCACCACGCGGCGGCAGGTGGGCAAGGTGTTCGCCGAAGCAACACGGCGCGACTTCGTCCCCAAACAAAACGGCCTCGATGGTCGCGACCACCGAGGCCCCAGCGGACTTGCTTCCGCCCAGGTCCGGATATCCCTCGTCGGGTTGCTCGCCAGCAGAG
>Ga0247727_10008749_pt1 | contig 18656 bp, 22 predicted proteins | sample WisWelCaveWW1625_FD_202498 | JGI IMG/M metagenome (GOLD analysis project Ga0247727, IMG submission 202498) | Biofilm microbial communities from Wishing Well Cave, Virginia, United States - WW16-25 | ecosystem: Environmental > Aquatic > Deep subsurface > Groundwater > Cave microbial mat | place... | reverse complement strand
AGTAGTGTGCTGGCCCATGTCTCCTTATCCTCCTCCCCGTCGGTGAACGGGGTGGAAAGGATACCTGCGCCGCGATAATTCGTAAACCCGGCCTCAAAATGACCGAAAGGTAAGTCTTCAGTTCGACTGCACACGGCGATTCCGGCCAGACCGTGTTCTTTGCAGTAGGCGTTGATGGCGTCCGCACACTCCGGGCGATTCTCCGCCCGCGCTTCGTCCAGCCCGTCGAGCAGAGGCAGAATGTCGTTATCGGCGAGCCACTTACGCCCGATCTTGCGCGGGATTTGATACTTGACGCTCAGTTCGTCCGCCACCCACTCAACCAATTGTTGACGACGCTCAGCCCAGGAGGAGAGGTTGAAGACGACGGGGATGGGTTGGTTGGGGTCGGCTTCCGCGCGGGTGATGAGGTCGCGGGCGAGTTCGAGCAGGGTGATGGTTTTGCCGGAGCCGGGCGCGCCCAATATTAGCAGGGCGTGTTCCATCTCGTCGAAAATTTCGAGGATCTTCTTGCCGGGTGGGACAAGTTCACGGCTGATGGCTTCCTGTTCGCCAACTTCGAGCGTGATGTCCCACGGGCGTTCGCGCTGAACGGCGTCGGGCTGAATTTCCTTGCCGAGTTCAATCAAGGCTTCGGCGTGGACGGATTTCTCCAACACGCCTTTGACCCAGAACTGCTTGACTTTTTTGAGCAGGATGAGTTGGTCGCGCCGCACCCGGGTATATTCGCGGCTGCTGAACGTATTGATGTTCTGATTGCCGAAGACGACGCTGCCCTGCCCAACTGTAAGGTTGCTCTGTTGGATATTGACATTGCCGGGAGGGGTGTCGTCGGACATGATTGTGAGTCATTCTATAGCCGGGGGAGGGATTTGCAAAGAGGACTCTTCCACCAGAACGCAAAAAGCAACTTTGTGTTTACTTGCGATTTTCGCCAAACCACCGCACCGCAAAATCCACCAACGCCCGTTGCGAAAAGAAACTGCAGCCGGCGCAGGCGGCGCGGCCCTTATGGGCCAGGCCCGTTTCCTCGAAGGCGGCCCCAACCAGGGTGAAGTCGTCGGGGTTGATGTCAATGTCGTCAAACTCCACCCACTGCCACTCGCCATTCACCATGATCGGCGCGCCGTACTTCATCACCCGCTTGCCCGGATAGTCCGCCCGATACTCGGCCAGATGCAGTGAAGTATTGTTGCTGTGCCCGACGCCGATCAGAAGCACTCGCGCATCCAATTCGTATAATCGCGCCAGTGGCGAGCCTTCGCCCAGCGAATACTCAAGGGTGTGGCTACCAATTACGTGGGTTGCGCTTGCCCCCCAGGCGGCGAACGAGACTTGGGGATGCCGACTCCGTCGCACGCCTTGCTGTTTGCGAAAGGTCTCCGGAATTTTGCCCATGTTGCGCGTCGGAGTCAGGTCGGGGTCGAAGGCGGGCATGGTGTCGCGGATGGCCGCCCACCACACCTCTGGCACGGGCGGGTTTTGCCAGTGAGCGGGGTCGGAAAGATCGCCCGACTGGGTCGGCATCACCAGGGTCCCGCTCCGAGTCAGCACTCCTTCCAACGCCAGGATGACGGCGTGCGCGCCGCCGTTCACCCAGCCCAGCGAACTGAGCGAGGAGTGAACGAGAACCGTCATCCCGGCCCGCAGGCCGAGGGCGGCGAAGTCGGCGGTTAACGACTCCACTGTGGCCGGGGTGGAAGTGTGGGCGATGAGGTCGCGTTCAGTCATGGGGTGGATTATACCGTGCAAGATTTCTGTAAGCATTCATTTCTACACTGGCAGGCACGAAAGGCCAAAGTAGAATGACGAAACTTCAAGCTTTATTGATCCTGATTGCTTTGACACTCACTGCCTGTGGCGCGTCCGCACAACCGGAGCCGACTCTGCCCGCGCCAGCCGTTGCGACACAAGTGTCGGCGACTCAAGTGTCGGCGACTGAAGTGTCGGCGACACAAGCGCCGCCGACTCAACCTCAACCGACTCCGGTTCCGCCGACGGCGGCAATTCCGCCCACCGACGCGCCCCCGACCGACTTGCCGACGGCAATTGTCGAACCGACGGCTCAACCCATTGAGGCGGCGGCCCCGGCGTTGTCCGGTGTCTTCGATAGAGGTGAGGTCAGCGTCAATGGCTCGTTCACCCTCAATCCGGCGACAAACGTCTTGCGCCTCAGCGACGATTTTCGCATTGACCCCGGCCCCGACCTCTACCTGATTTTATCCGTTGCCGAGGATGTGGCCCTGGACTTTCAAAGCTTCAGCAGGGTGGTGACGAGCGGGCCGATCCTCTTTATCGCGCCGCTGTCGAGTCCCTCCGGCGCGCAGGATTATGCCATCCCCGCCGGAACCGATCTCTCGCAATTCAAAACAGTGGTGATCTGGTGCAAGACCTACAGCGTCGAGTTCGCGGCGGCCAAGCTGAGGCCGTGATCGCACGCAGATAATCTTTTAAAACCATCAGCGACAATCAGCGTTGTATCCGCGTTCATCTGTGTGCTGAAAACGAAGCCTGTGGTAATCTATTACCGGAGAAAAGTGACATGGCCGAAGCCTCCATTCTCGTCGTCGAAGATGAGCCAAGTATCAGCGAAGTGGTGAGCCTGTATCTGCGCCGCGCGGGCTATCAGGTGGCAGTGGCTGGCGATGGCAGGACGGCGCAGGAGATGATCAAGGGCGAACTGCCCGATCTGGTAGTGGTGGATTTGATGCTCCCCAAATTGAGCGGCGTCGAATTGACGCGCTGGCTGCGGACTCAGGGCGACATCCCCATCATCATGCTCACCGCCCGCCGCGAGGAGGGCGACCGCATCGCCGGCCTCGAAATGGGCGCCGATGATTACATCGTCAAACCCTTCAGCCCACAGGAATTGGTCAGCCGGGTGCGGGCGGTGTTGCGCCGGGCGCGGCCACCGGCGGTGAGCACTCACGAACAGCCCGTTGCCTTCGACGACATTCGAATCGATCCTCAAACCCGGCTGGTCGAGGTGGATGGCGATGAAAAAACGTTGACGGCCAAAGAGTTTGATCTGCTGTGGCTGTTGGCGCGGCACCCGCGGCAGGTCTTCACCCGCGATCAATTGTTGGAGCGAGTCTGGGGGCTGGCCGACTACATTGACCCCAGCACCGTCACCGTCCACATCCGCCGCCTGCGCGAGAAGATCGAACCCGACCCCTCCGAGCCGAAGCACGTGCAGACGGTGTGGGGGGTGGGGTATAAGTTTGAGCCGTGAGTCATCACATGGATACAACCCTCCCCCGCCCCTCCCGTCTCCCCCTTATGCTCCGCTCCATCGGCGGGGTGGCCGTCGTCGTCCTGCTTTCGTTGGGCGTCTTCTATGCCCTCATGTCGCCGCCGATCAGCGAGATTGGGTTGATGGCGCTGTTCCTCACGGTGACGGCGATGATGTCGGTGGCCGCCGGATATGTCGCTTACCGAATGGGCTGGATCAATCGCACCCGCTTGCGAGTCACGATTCTGGGCGGCTATGTCCTTTCCAGCCTGCTGACTTTTCTCAACGTGTTTGTGACGGCGCGCTTGATGTTTGCCAGCGAACACGATCTGCTGTTGGCGACGGTGCTGTTGCTGTTTGCCGGGGGCATCGCCATGTCGTTGGGTTACTTTCTCTCCGAGGCCCTCACCGAGCGCATCACGAGCCTGAGCCTCGCCGCCGAAGAAATCGCGGGCGGCAACTTGAGAGCGCGGGTACCGGTGTCTGGCAGTGACGAACTAGCCCACTTATCGCGCACCTTCAACGAGATGGCGTCTCAATTGGAGTCGGCGGCGCGTAAGCAGGCGGAGTTGGAGGTGTTGCGCCGCGACCTCATTGCCTGGGTCGGCCATGATTTGCGGACGCCGCTGGCTTCGATCCGGGCCATGGTGGAGGCCCTGGCCGATGGCATGGTGGACGACGCCAACACCCAAAAGCGTTATCTCAGCACAATGCAGAAGGACATTCGCGCGCTGTCACTGCTGATTGACGATCTCTTTCAGATGGCGCAGATTGATGCGGGCGGCTTACAGCTTTCAAAACAACTGGACTCGATCTCCGATCTAATTTCGGACACGATTGAGACGTTCTCCGAGTTGGCGGCGCGGCAGGGGGTGAGGTTGGAGGGCAGTGTCGCACCGGGCGTGGATTTGGTGACGATGGACGCGCGCCGTATCGGGCAGGCGCTGTCGAATCTGGTGAGCAACGCTCTGCGCCACACGCCGCCGGGTGGCCGGGTGCGGGTGTTTGCCTCGACCACGAGCGGCGGCACCGACACTGCCAGCAGTGTTATCGTCGAAGTCCGCGACACGGGCGAGGGGATTCGGGCAGAAGACCTTCCTTTTATCTTTCAACAGTTCTATCGCGGAGAAAAATCGCGGAGCCGGGCGACGGGCGGGGCCGGGCTGGGGCTGGCGATTGCCAAAGGTATCATCGCCGCCCACGGCGGCCACATCGGCGTGGAGAGCGAGGCCGAACAGGGAGCGCGATTCTTTTTTGTGTTGCCCTCCCGGTCACACCTGACAGGTTTCTAAAAACCTGTCAGGTGTGACCGGCGATTCCGGTCGTAATACCCCGCCGCCAGCGGCCTCAACACCATCTCCATCAGCCGCATTTGCAATGGGATGTTGAACCCCTTCGGCTCGGGGCCGCCGCCGCTGGGGGGTGTAATCTCGGCCACCGCAATTCCCTCTTCCTGCTCCACGCGCGCCAACAACAGGCCATGCGAATCGAACACCGCGCTCGTGCCATAGAACGTGGCCCGCAGTGAAGCCAGATGCGCCTGCGACGCCCAGCGCCATAGTTTGGGTTGGGTGATGGCCCCGCCGAAAAAACTCAAACCTGGAAACGGAATCTCGGCCACGAAGCGCCCGGCCATGACCGAGTGCACGACCGGCACGCCGAGCCAGGCGGCGCGGGCGGCGAGGTCTTCGGCATACCAGCGATCCATGGCCTCACGTTGTGCCAGCAACGTCGGCATCATCTCGGCCAAATAAATTCGCTTGCCTTCGGGGAAGTTCAGCACCGCGCGATGAAAGCGCGCCGGGGAGGAGGCGACGAGGAGCATGTCCACTTTCCCGCGATACGACTCCCACACCTGGCGATGGGCGATGTCCCAGCACACCATCAGCCCGATGCGGCCAATCTCGGTCTCGACGATCATCGGCCCGGGCCCGGGTTCAAAGTAGCACCGCTCCCATAGGAAGGGGTGTTGCTTGAGATAGCGATGGGCTTTGCCATCCGGCCCGACCAGGACGAAGGCGTTGAAGACTCGATCATCGTCGCGGAGCAACAGCGTCCCGGCGATATGGGTTTTGAGTTGGGCGCTCAGCGTCCCCATCCAGCGCAGAGTCTCGCCGTTGGTCGGCTCGGCGGCGGCGAAGGATTGCCTGCTGAAGACGTAGCCGGTGTTGAACAGTTCGGGCAGGACGACGACTTTGGCCCCGTAGGCGACGGCGGAGCGGATCAGGCGTTCGGCGGTTTGCAGGTTGTGGCGGCGATCAAAGGGGGTGGCGAAGAATTGGGTGGCGGCGAGGCGCATGGGGGTGATTGTACACTGAACAAGCCTCAGTCGGATTTATCCGACGCTGTTCTCAGCCCAGCGAAAGGTTGAAAACCACTATGCTATCAAGGTCAAGTCTAAGTTTTAGAGTCATGAACTTTCTCTCGAACCACTCGAGCAGCATTGTCGGCAGATATACGCGGATCATATTTCCAGCGATGCTTAAGAAAGTCTTGAACCCCTGTCTGGCGGAAATAGTCCTCATCAGGAAAGGTCACGTCAATGCTCTCGCCACTCATAAGCGACATCTTGAGCGAGGGCACGTTATCCATAGCAACCTTTTCTCCTGCCACCTCTATTTCTCGGTAACCTTTGAAAGTTTCAATGGTAACAACATCCTTATAGTGCTGTACTTTAGTGTATTCGCCACTTTGACGTCCAGTGATGAAATCGTAAAAAGTTGCGTAAGTTGCCAGTTCCTGTTCGGCTAACAATATAAAACCTATGTTACATACACCGTAGAAATCAGCAAAAGTTTGACCGGGCAAGATTACAAAATGTCGTGCCCGCAAATGTTTGTAACGATCTGAGCCAACGTTTAGATAGGGAGGTGGTATCAGGCTGCTGACTTGAAGTTCGGCAGGCCCGCGAATGCAAAAAGGGTTCTCAGCATCCAAAATCTTAATCAGTCGGTGTTGTAGGCCAGAGCGAGTTATCGCAACTTCGCCAAGACGTCGAATATCTTCTCTTAACCAAGTGTCTACTTCTTGGTCTGAAGGAGGGGTGGGGATTTGCTGTATCAGATATTCAATCTCAATTTGCAGGATATGAATGCGAGTGTCTAGGGGTTGCTTGTATATATCAAAATCTGCTTGTAGTTCTGGAATTTGATTGCGACAGTTCTGTATTGTCTGCTCAATCTCTCGGCGGCGAATTCTTTCCTGCTGACGAATCTGTGTTTGGCGTGACACAATAATTTTATTGATGTGCTCAGTCGATGTTCTTTGAATGCCAACAATCAATAATATCGGACCCAGCCCAACTAATAACAAACTGATTGGCCAACAGCAAGTAGATAACCACCATATATTGTTAGCTCGATCGAGCAATGCTATTGTAGTGAGGCCCAAAAAGCCAAGCGCAGTTGTCACAAAGCCAGAATTGCGCCGCCATTTACCTGAATTCACTAGCTCGACGCGAGCGCGTTCCGCTTCATTTATCAACCGCTGAGTCTCACGTGCCAGTTTATCAATATCGCCAGTGAGTTTTTCGATCTTGCGTTGAAGTTGAGATTGTCTGTCCGCAAGGGCGTTCTCGGCTTTTTTACGATAGTTCTCGATTTCAGCGATTTCTCGCTTTTGCGGCTTTCCTACATCTTCGGGTTTGATCCGAAAGAAGTAATCCCATAAGTGCACTCGTTTTGCCAATTTGTTATCGATTTCTGCTTGCTTTATCAACTGGTCACGGTCTTGCCGTGATGGCATATATAACATATCAACTAAATAGTCCCAAATGTCCTTAGAATAGACTGGTGGGGACTGGGATTGCGATGATGATGGTGTGTGCGAGGACATGTCCACTCTTTGAAAAATTCACTGCATTACCAATCAAGACCGAGCCGTTCTTTAGCTTGTAAGCTATCACCCAAGAGTTGCAGAAGCTGATGTTCTTCTGGAGGAAGCCTCGAACCTCGCAATTTCTCAGCAACTTCATCTAACTCAATATCATTTTTACTGCTCCTTCCATGATAGTTATAGTAATCCATTTCGAGGATAGCTAAAATTGCTAAGGGGAACAACCATTCAGGTCGTTGATTTAGCGCAGAACGGAGGTAACTCTCCGCCATCTCCCGTTCAGAGTGAGGGATAACGTTAGTCCTTCGCCCTGCCAGGAGAGCCAATGCAAACCAACACCTAGCATCAGGCGATAGAGTCTCATTATCCAGAAGTTCCCTCAAAAGCGCTTGCGCCCCCCCAAAATCCCGGTGTTTGATTCTTTCTTTGGCTTTCTTTAATTTCTCGGAGCTTCGCTCATCTGAGGAAGTGGATTGAACGACGATGGTCGCCCCTGGCCCGGCAATGAGTATATCGCGACCAGCTGTGTTCATGTCGCCCCCGACAACGTTGCCACCGCCTTCGTTTTGGGTATTGCTGATCTTGGCGGTTTCTTGCTCAGAGGTAGGATTGGTGTCTTCAGTCATGGTTGAGAGAAATGTGATGGGATGACACGTCAGAAATTGACTTTGTTCTACCCATCGCCAGCTTTCCCGGGAATGCTCACCATATCGGCAACGATGGGGTATCGAAACTGCTTGCCCTGCGAACAGTTGTAGGCTCCAAGCAAGGGCCAGACGATCGTCGCAACAGTTATAAGCAAAGCGAACGGGATCAAGCACAAACCGATCAAGAAGCTGCTGAGCACACTGACTACGATCCAAATCATCCAATTAACTAAAAAACCGCCCACTTGAAAAAGTGTGGACTGTAAGCTTTGTTGGGCTATATAAACAGATTTTTCTCGGTAAACGAGCCAAATTATGAAAGATGCGATTGGCCCTAAAAAACCACCAGAGATCAATGATAATAGTGAACTCAAATGGGCAAGCATCGCCCAATTTTTTTCCTCCTCGGTAATCACTTTGCGGGGTAGTTGAGAGTTAAATATTGGTGGAGGGGCGGGGGTAGGATTAGAGCCGCCCAAGCTAGGGGGTAAATCGAAATTCATACTTGACCTCCTGAGATACTAATAGGCTAATTCCGATTCACTGGCTTCGCCTGCCCCTGCCCCGCCTTCTGCAACGCCCTCTGCAACTGCCACAGGATGAAGCGCACCCGCAGGGCCATCGCCGTGGCGATGTTCCACAACACCCGCGTGCCAAGCACCGAGTCGTCCTCACACAGGGCCTGCAGTCGTTCGCGCTCCAATTCCAGCAAGGTCGCGCCCTGCGGCCCGGCGCGCAAGTCCGCGCTCCGCAAGCCGCCGTCCAGCATCGCCAACTCGCCGGTGATCTGGCCAGGGTTCAGGCTGGCGACGTTGCGGAGATTCTTCGGCGCCTGCCCGGGGTTCTCCGGGTCGCTCCACACCTCCACCGTCCCATCCTGCACCACGTACATCGCACTGCCGCCGTCTTGAATGGTCACAATCGTCTCGCCGGGGCGATAGAACCGCTGACGGCACTGCGCGGCCAACCGCACGCGCTGGGGCTGATTCAAATTGTTGCCAATATCGGAGTTGCCGAGGAACTGGGCGATCTCGTCAAGTGTCTTCAGTTCGGCATCGCCCACAGTACGTTCGGCGTTGGTGAACGGCAGGCCCAAAAATGAGGCGACCAATCGCCGGGTGGCATCGGGCGTTTCAAAATGCGGCCAGTGGCCGGCTTTGGGGATGATGCGGAGATCGGCCTCCGGCCATTCGTCGGCCACCACGCTGGCGTCGCGCAATGGCACGGTATTGTCCTCCGCCCCCCACATCACCAGCGTCGGCGTTTCCACCCGGCCAATCTTGCCGCTCAGGTTGTTGGCCCGCATCGCGTAATAACACTCGGCCCGCACCCGGCCCTGCCCGGGCCGTCGGGCGTCGGCCCGCAGCCGCATATAATCTTTTTGGGTGATGCCGGTGCGCTCGGAGAACGAGGCCGGGCGCATCAAGCGATCGGTGATGCCGACGACTGTGCGCTCAGTCGCCCGCACCAGCACACCGCCCAACCCGAACCGCTCCAGAATCGTGATCGGCGAAACAAAAATGTTGACGTAGCTTGAAAGCCGGCCGGTGATCGTCGGGCAAACCATCACCATCCGTTCCACCAGCGGCGGGTGGCGCAGGGCCAGCGTCGCGCCCGTCATGCCCCCCATCGAATGGCCGACCAGCACCGCCGGCCCGGGGCTGATTTGCTCGATCAGGCCGGCCAGCAAATCGGCGTAATCGGGGATCGTTGCCTGTTTCGCCATCGGCGGCGACTCGCCATAGCCGGGCAAATCCACCGCCACGCACGAGAACCGTTGGGCCAACAGCGGCATCAACGGCGACATCGCATACGACGAACTCGACCAGCCGTGAATCAACAGCGCAATTTGCCGGCCGGGTTTCCCGGCGGTGACGGCGTGAATCTTCTGACCATTGACTTCGTAAACTGGCATAGCTTGATTCTATGAACCTTGCCCGCCCTCCTCGCTTGCAACTCCCTGACAATCACCCCTAAACCTGCGATACAATCGCGCGGATTCACCACCAAGACACAGGCGAACTCGTTCGCACGCCCAAAGTTTCACAAAGTGACTTCGTGTACCTTCGTGTCTTCGAGCCTTTGTGGTGGATAAATTGCCCATGTCTCAAATTGACGACCTGATTGAGATCAACATCAACGATGTGGCCGACGCTATCGGCCTCGCCAACCTTCGCCGGGGCCACCCCGATTTATGGGGACGCCGTCTCCTGCGGTGGCTGTTAGGGCCGCCGGCCCGAACCTTTGCCGAACTCATCGCCGGGTTTGACGCCGAAGTAGGGCGGCTGGGACTGCAAGGCGGCTCGCAGTGGATCGTCAAACGAGTGAGCCGCAAACTCGAAGCCGCCGGTCTTGGCAACATCCCGGCTCACGGCCCGACCCTCCTCCTCGCCAACCACCCCGGCATGGCCGACACCGTTGCCCTCTTCTCCGCCATCGCCCGCCCCGACCTGCGCGTCATCGTCAACGACCGCCCCTTCTTGCAAGCCCTACCCAACGTCAGCCGCTACTTGCTTTACGTGCCCGCTGCCGGAGGCGCCGACAAGACCCCGGCTATCCGGGCTGTCGTCAACCACCTGCGGCAGGGCGGAGCAGTGCTCACCTTCCCTGCTGGTCGCATCGAGCCTGATCCCGCCGTCGCGCCCGGCGCAGTCGAGTCCCTGCAAACGTGGTCGGAGAGCATCGCCCTCTTCGCCCGCCTCGCCCCGCAAACCCAAATTGTCCCGGCCATCGTTAGCGGTGTAGTGTCACCAGCGGCACAGTATCACCCGCTCACTCGCCTGCGCCGCACGCTCCGGGGCCGCGAGCGCATGGCCGCCATGTTGCAGATCATGTCCCCCCGCTATCAAACTACCACCGCCCGCGTCGCCTTTGGCCCGCCATTGTTGGCCGCCGATTTGCTCGCCACATCGGTTGATCCCATTGCCGCTGTAGCCGCCTCAGCCCGCCGCCTCATCGAATCCCCGCCAACGGAATGGGAGACGATCGTCGTTAGCGACCGGTAGAGACGTTCCGGTGGAACGTCTCAGGTGACGGAACGATCCGTCGGTAAGAGGCAGACGACCCGGTGGGTTGTCTCTACAACGTATGCAGGAAATTTCTGATCCTCTCCGTGCTCTCCTCCCATGTTGGGCGGATGGCAAACCGTCTCTGCGCCGCGAGACTCATCTCCATCAATCGCTCGCGATCATTCATCAGCCTCCGCAAATGATCCGCCAACGCCTCAACATCCCCCGGGGCGATCAAAAACCCATCCTCGCCGTCGGTGATGATCTCCCCCGCCCCGCCTGCCCCCGTGGCAATGGCCGGGAGCCCAAACCCCATTCCCTCCAAATACACAATCCCAAACCCTTCATATGACGATGGAACCGCCAGCACGTGACTGCGGGCAAAGGTCTCGGCCAGTTCGGCCTCGGTCAGCGCCCCACGCAGAAAGACATTGCCCCTCAACCCCTCACCCTCAATCTGCTCTCGAATGCGATTGGCATACCCCGCCTCCGTCCTCAGCTCACCAACAATCTCCAATCTCCATTCTTCAGTCTTTAGCCTTGCCGTTGCCGCCACCAACGTATGCAACCCTTTTCGCGGGATCACATTGCCGACGAACAGAATGCGAAAGGGCGATTGGTGGGCGCGGGCGCGAATATCGTCGGGGGTGAGGGCCAGGTGGAAACGATCTCCGGCAGGGTAGGCGACTACTGACCCGAAGTATCGGCCAGCAGCACCCTCGGCGGAACCCGCATCCTTCGACTTCGTGCGACGGAGTAGCACCGTTACCCTCCGTTCAGGATACTTCATCGTTACTGGACCAATCAGACTTTTGGCTGCTCTTCTCGTCGTCTCACTATTGAACACAAACCCATCCACGCTCCTCAAATACCGCCGTTCCACCCACTGATAGAAAACATTCTGCCAGGCCGGGCGCAATTCCGACGAGCGCAGATGATGAACGATGGAGATGAGGGGATACCGCCCACGCAGTCGCTGATTGATGAGAAAGAGCGAAGGATGGTTCAACTCATCCTGCAACAGCACATCGAACCGGCTTGTTTGCAGGCGAGCGATCAGCTTAGAGGAAAAGTTGTCGGTCAGATGGCGGGCATAGTTCCACCAGGGAATGGAAATGATCTCGACCTCATCCCCACACTGCCGCAGATGCTCGACCAATTTGCGATCATACAAATATCCACCGGAGATCGTGTCGAGCGAGTTATAGAGGAGGAGACCGATCCGCATTATCGTAGGGGCGTACTTACATGTGCGCCCGCACCTGTGTGTGCGCCCGCACCTGTGTGTGCGCCCGCACCTGTGTGTGCGCCCGCACCTGTGTGTGCGCCCGCACCTGTGTGTGTGCCCGCACCTGTGTGTGTGCCCGCACCTGTGTGTGCGCCCGCACCTGTGTGTGCGCCCGCACCTGTGTGTGCGCCCAGGGGCAAACACACAGGTTTGCCCCTACAAAGGTTGCCGATACGACGCCCACGTGATCTCGTTCTCCCACAACTTCACTGTCACCGCTGTTAGGGTCTCGGCCTTAATGCGTTCGACCAAGGTGCGGCACAGGATGCGGGCAAAGTGTTCGAGGCTGGGGTTCAGCCCGGCGAACTCCGGCAGGTCGTTGAGGGTTTGATCGCCGTAATGGGCAACAAAGGCCTTCAGGGCTTTCTCGATGTTCACGATGTCCACCAGATAGCCATGCTGATCGAGCTTGGCGCCTTCGAGTTGCACTTCGACGGCGTAATGATGCGAGTGTTTCTGATTCTCCGGCCCCCAGTCCCCACCGATGAGGTAGTGTTGGGCAACGAAGTCGCGTTTGACTGCCACTGTGTACATGGGTCATCTCTTCAACACGAAGACACGAAGGCGCGAAGACACCAGAATTTTCTTTGTGTCTTTGAGTCATGGTGTCTTTGTATCAATAAACCAGAACAACTTGAATACATTGCTCCGGGTGTTCGTCAATGAGTTTATAGGCTTTGTCGGCCTCAGCAAAGGGGAAGCGATGAGTGATGAGCCGGGCAGGCTTCACCTCGCGCAGCATTTGCCAGGCCACAGCCATGCGCCGCGCTTTCGTCCAGTGGCCCGTCAGCGCTGGGTTGAGGGTGCTGACCTGACTGCTAATCAATCGAATCCGACTGCGATGGAATCGCCCGCCCAGATTCAGATCGGCGCGTTTTTGCCCGTACCATGAGCCGATGACGACGCGGCCAGCGAAGCCGGTGACGGCGATAGCCTGATCGAGGGCGGCAGGTGCGCCGGATAGTTCATACGTGAGATCAACCTGGAGATCGGGTAACGCCGAGGGATCGAAACTTGCGTCTGCGCCGAGTGACAGTGAGGCCTCACGGCGCACGGGGTAGTGGTCTAATGTTGTCAGACTCGCCAGCGGGATTCGGGCGAGCAGAGCGGTGGTGAGCAAACCGACGATGCCCTGCCCAAAGACGGCGACACTTTCGCCGAGGAGGGGCGCGCCGTCGTGTAAAAAATTCACCGCCGTTTCCATATTGGGCAGAAGGAGCGCGGTATCGGGATCAATGTCGGCGGGCAGAGGAAAGAGATCGGTGATGGCAGCGACGAAGTGTGACTCGTGCGGGTTGAAGGCGAAGACGAGTCGATCTCGCCACATGTCGCCCACCTCTGGCCCAAGTTGAGTCACGCGACCCACACAGGCATAGCCGTACTTCAATGGAAAGTTGAGCGAGCCGGAGAGCGCGGCAATGGATTCATCCGCCGCCAGTTCGGTCGGCGCTTGGCCGCGATAGATCAGCATCTCGGTGCCGGGGCTGATGGCCGAAGCGATGGTTTGCACAAGGACTTGCCGGGTTGCGAGCGCGGGCAGTGCTTCCTCGCGGACTTCGATGCGATGCGGGGCGGTGAAGAAGAGAGAATGTCGTTTCATTCACGTTGTAGGGGCGAACCTGTGTGTTCGCCCCCAGGGGCAGACACAGGCAAACCAAAGGTTTGCACGGTCTGCCCCTACGAAACAATATCGGCCTCCACGATGAGGTCAGCGCCGGATGTCCGATACATCACGTTTCGCAGAGAGGCCTCGCACGATGCAGTCAGCGCATGCAGTCCGCCGACGAAGCATGGAGCAATGGTGATGGCGATTCGGTTGACGAGTTGTGCTTGAAGAAAACTGGTGATCACGCGACTCCCGCCCTCGACCATCAGACTGTTGAGTCCGTTTTCGCCGAGCCAGTCTAACAGTGCCGGGAGGTGGACGCCGTTACTGCGTGAGTCATCGCGTGGGAAGCGGACGACTCGCACCCCCGCCGACTCCAGTTCGGCTTGCCGCCTTGAGTCGGCCTGATCCGTTGTGGCGATGATGATGACGCCGCGCGGATGTTGGAGCAGGTGGGCGGTGAGGGGAAATCGCAAATGAGTATCCAGCACGATGGGTTGCGGGTCCGGGCCGGGGACGAGGCGGACGGTGAGGCGCGGGTTGTCGGCCAGCACTGTGCCAATGCCGATGAGGATGGCGTCGTGTTCGGATCGAAGTTGATGGGTGAAGGCCAGCGACTCCGGGCCGCTGAGGGCCAGGGGCCGACCTGAGAAGGCGGCCAAACTCCCATCTAAACTTTGGGCGTAGCTGAGGGTGACGCGGGGGCGGGGCATTCATCGTGTCACCCTGAGTGAAACGAAGGGTCTCGGTGTGGTGAAAGAGATTCTTCGCTTCGCTCAGAATGACTATCAGAGCGTGAGCAAATGCCGCATCCGCTCCACCTTCGTCCGCAAATAGAAAGAGTTGTCGGGCGTGATGTCGGTCTGTAGCGAGACCCGGTCGGCGATGGTGACGCCGAGGGTTTGCAGGCTTTCCATCTTGAGCGGATTGTTGGTCATCAGGCGAATGGTGCACAGGTCCCAGTCTTTGAGGATGTGGGCGGCGATGGCGTAGTCGCGCTCGTCGGGCTGGTGGCCGAGGGCGAGGTTGGCCTCGACCGTATCGAAGCCCTCGTCCTGCAAGTTGTAGGCGCGCAGTTTGTCGAGCAGGCCGATGCCACGTCCTTCCTGCCGCAGATAGATCAGCATCCCTTCACCTTCCTGCGCGATCTGGCTCAGGGCCTGATGCAGTTGTTCGCCGCAGTCACAGCGGCGCGACCCCAGCACATCGCCGGTGAAACATTCGGAATGGACGCGTACCAGTGTGTTGGCTTTGCCATGGATGTCGCCCATGACCAGCGCCAGATGCTCTTTATCGTCGCGGTTGTTGTGGTACAAGCAGAGTTGAAATTCGCCCTCGACAGTCGGTAAGCGCGCGCCGACCATTCGGGTCACGGTGAGTGTATCGGACATGGGCTATCGCTTTTCCGAGACTTGCAGATGTTGCCACAGGGCGGCGAGAAGCAGAATTTCGATGGCTTTGGTGATCAGGCCCAGCACATCACTCAAATTCCCCAGGATGAAGAAGGCGATGATGGTGACCGCCGTGAATCCCATATAGACGTAGTGGAATAATTTCTCGCGTCCGGCCAGGAAGGGTGGCTGGATGAGGAAGAGTCCCAGCAACCCCAGATAGCCTACACCGTTGGCAGTAAAGGCCGGGTCGAAGCGCCCCATGCGAATATTGAGATAGAAGTGGATCAGGGCGGTGGCGATAGTGAGAATGGCGATGGCAAGGCGAAGATTTGAACGAGACATGCTCCCCTCCTTTGAGTGAGAGTCTAAGGGCCGCAGGGTGCGGCGTCACACCTGAAAGCGGCCTCGAACAGTTTAGGGATTTCGCCTTATCGTAATCTGGATTGGGGGAAGAGACAAGTTAGGAATTATTAAGTAGAATGGGATTCGGAAAGGATGCTTCTCATGGAACGACAACTCATTGCCAGTGGGGCCAAGTGGGAGGCCATCGTCGGCTACTCCCGCGCTGTCCGTGTCGGCCAGCACGTTTACGTCTCCGGCACTACCGCCATCGGGTCAGAGGGTAAACTCGTGGGGCCGGGCGATGCCTATGTCCAAACCATCCAAATACTGAAGATCATTGAAGCCGCGTTGACTAAAGCCGGGGCAAAGTTGAGCGACGTGGTTCGCACTCGGATGTATGTGACGAACATTGCCGAGTGGGAGAAGATAGGCCGGGCGCATGGCGAGTTTTTCAGCGACATCCGCCCGGCTTCGGCGATGGTCGAAGTGAGCCGGTTGATCGATCCCGACATGCTGGTCGAGATCGAAGTGGATGCTTTTATTACGGAGCCAACCTTATGATCGAAGTCGCCATCATGATCGAAGGCCAGAACGGACTGAACTGGCCACGTTGGCAGAAACTTGCCATTGCCGTTGAAGCCCTCGGGTTTGCCGGACTCTACCGCTCCGACCATTACACCAATTCCAACCCGCCCGACCTTGACTCACTTGAGTTATGGGTGTCGTTGACATGGCTGGCGAGCCACACCCAGCGCATCGAGTTCGGGCCGCTGGTGTCGCCGGTCTCGTTCCGTCACCCGACGCTGACGGCGCGAATGGCGAGCGCGGTGGATGACCTCTCCGGCGGGCGGCTGACGCTGGGGCTGGGCGCGGGCTGGCAAGTGCGGGAGCATACGAATTACGGCTGGGGCCTGCTCGACCCCGGCCCGCGCTTTGATCGTTTTGAAGAGGGGTTGAAGATCATCTCGCATTTGCTCAACAGCGATCAACCGTTGGACTTTGAGGGAACGTATTATCGGCTGAAGGAGGCGGCGCTCTTGCCGCGTCCGACACGGCCCGGCGGCCCGCCTATTGCCATTGGCGGCAACGGGGCAAACCGGACTCTGTCTTACGTGGCTGAATATGCCTCGGAGTGGAACGCGATTTTCATCCCGGCGAAGAAGCTTGTCGAGTTGAATGGCAAGCTCGACGAAATGTTGAAAGCCAGAGGCCGCGACCCGCGCGCCGTCCGTCGCTCGTTGATGACGGGTTGTTACTTTGGCCGCGACAGGGCTGAAGTATCAAAACTCCTCAAAGGACGTGACGCCACCGACTTGCGTGAGCGCGGGGTGGTCGCCGGCACGGCAAATGAAATTGTGAGTCAGTTGGGGTTGTTGGCCGAAGCCGGAGTCCAGCGGGTGATGTTGCAATGGCTGGAATTGGACGTTTTGGATCGGTTGGAAGCGATGGCGCAATTGATATTGCCTCAACTGAAGTAGGGAGGGCCTATGTCGCAAACATTGGAGTTTTCAATCGAGCATGGTGATATTCTGTCGTTCCCGGCCGATGTTGTCGCGCTCAAGTATGCGCAGGATTTCTACGGCGCTGATTGGCTGGCGGCTCAAGCGCTTGGCGAAAAAGGAATCTCTCATAACGAACTTCGCCCACCCGTTGGCGAGTATCGGAATGTTTATCTTGAAATCGGTTACGCTTGGGGCCGCAACGTTCCGACGATCTTGTTGGTGAAGGACATTAACGAGTTAAAGTTTGACGTGAAAGGCCAGAAGTGCTTGGTGTATCGCAACATCACCCATTTGGAAGAGGTGTTGGCGAAAGAGTTAACGGCGCTATTGACAAACAAAGTGATCAAAGTTTGAAATGTCTCGTGACTCTTTGGAAATCCTCAACGCTAAAGACTCACCCCTCCTCCGCGAATGGCTGAGTCACGTCTATCCGCTTTACCTCCACGACCTGTCGGAGTTCGATCACAAGTTTTACCAACTCGACGAGCGCGGGCGGTGGGAACCGGATCATTTGCAGTTCTGGCTGACGGATGAGACGGCGCATCCGCTCGTGATGCGAACTGACGGAAATAGCGTTGGCTTCTGTTTCGTTGGTAAAGTTCCATTCAAATACATGTCGCCGGGAATGGATTATCATTTGGCTGAGTTCTTCATCCTGCGTCGTTTCCGACGGATGGGCCTCGGCAAGCGCGCGGCGTTCGCGGTCTTCGACGCCCTGCCCGGTTGGTGGGAGTTGGAGGAGATTCCGGCGAACACTGGCGCGATCACGTTTTGGCGAAAGGTGATCGGCGAATACACGAATGGCAATTTCAAAGAAGAATTTGTCAAGGGAGTTCCCCGGCAGACGTTTTATGCTGGAAAGAGGTCAACATGACAACATGGGGTGAATTTGCAAACGCAAGCCCGGAGTTGGCGGCGCAGGCTGAACAGCGGCTCAACAGTCGGGTGTCGTATCTGGCGACGGTTCAAAAAGACGGCGGCCCCCGGGTGCATCCGGTCACGCCCATCATCGGCGGCGGCCATCTTTTCATCTTCATGGAGCCAACCTCGCCGAAAGGATTCGATCTGCGCCGCGATGGGCGCTATGCCCTACACTGCGGCGTGGAGGATAATGACGGCGGCGGGGGCGAGGTCTATCTCAGTGGCCGCGCGACGTTCATCGAAGACGCCGGGCTTCGCGCCGTCGCCGTGCAAGCATCGCGTTACACGCCCAAGGAGCGCTACATTTTGTTTGAGTTGCAGATGGACTCGGCGCTGGCGACAACGTATGAGGACGACAAGCCGGTGAGATTGAATTGGAAAGCCTAGAAACCAGGTTTCGTCCCCCGAAGTGCGGGGGCGAAGAAACCTGGTTTCTAAAACGGAGATATGAATACCCAAACCGGCTTCGTCGAACTCAGTGGTGGCCGACTCTATTATGAGGCCGCCGGGTCGGGGCGCACCCTGATCTTCCTGCACGGCTTCAGCCTCGATGCCCGGATGTGGGATGATCAGTTCCAAACGTTTGCCGCGCGCTATCGAGTCGTTCGATATGATTTGCGTGGGTTCGGGCGATCTGATCTTCCGACCGGGCCTTACTCGCACGCCGATGATCTGAGATCATTGGTGACGCAGTTGGGCATGGATCGCCCCCACCTCGTCGGCTTGTCAATGGGCGGTGGGGTCGCCGTAGACTTCGCTCTCGCCTACCCCGACGCCATCTCGGCGCTGATTCCGGTGGATGCGGCGGTGGGCGGCCATCGCTGGTCGCAGGCCTGGGACGAGTCCGTGATCCCACTTTGGAGTCGGGGCCGAGCCGGAGAT
>Ga0247727_10008748_pt1 | contig 18658 bp, 22 predicted proteins | sample WisWelCaveWW1625_FD_202498 | JGI IMG/M metagenome (GOLD analysis project Ga0247727, IMG submission 202498) | Biofilm microbial communities from Wishing Well Cave, Virginia, United States - WW16-25 | ecosystem: Environmental > Aquatic > Deep subsurface > Groundwater > Cave microbial mat | place... | reverse complement strand
AACCAGCAAAGACGGCGGTCGCTGTTCCGATGAAAACGAGTGTAAATGTGCCAATGAGTTCAGCCGCAGCCGCTTTAATATCCATCTTTTCCTCCCCTCCAAAACATTCGGCTTGTAAATCTAAGCACCAAAAAATTGTTTAAGTAGCCGCTTGGGGCCCCAATTTAGACTATATGGATCAGAGGTGTCAATTTGAGCAGCGTGCGATAAGCGATTCGGTTCATCCGAGATCTCCATGGGTTGATGAATGGAGATGGTATAGAAGTGGCTTCGAAGGAGGGTCGAGGCCATGCGGGATGTCGAACTGAATCAACAGCTTCTGGGCGTGGTTTCTCCATGGACGCTGAATCGCGTTGAGCTTTCGGTGGAAGCGAAGCGTGTGGACGTCTGGGTGAAGCACGCACCGGAGGTGATTGGCCCTGCAGTTTCAACTAAACACCCGGCCGAATCGCTCGAGGCCCAGCCTGACTGCGAGCGGAACCTGCCCAGAACTGAACATACCCGGCATATGCGCCAACCTACCCCGTCGACCCTCCTCCCACGCTGCCTATCCCCAAAATTCGAGCGCATAGATTTTCCTATCCGTTATTTTGGCGAAGGTTACTCCGAATCTCTGGCCACGCCTAACTACAATTCGACGTCCCAATCATTTTTGCAACTCAAGTACGAACTACTCCGTAATCGCCCCTGACCAGCAAGGGAGCAGGAGCCGCGATTCTGTTGAAACCGAATGGCTGACGGTGGAAATCACAGGCATGTGTTGAAGTGTCTTATCACGCATATCATGAATCCTGACACACCCCGCCGGACACACCCAAAACCCGGTCCGCAGGGCTTTGTACGCCTCGACCTCCGCGGTTGAGCACGTGGGTGTAGATCATCGTTGTCGTGACGTCGCGGTGCTCGAGCAGTTTCTGGACCGTGCGAATGTCGTAACCCGCTTCCAGTAGATGCGGTAAAGAAACGGAGTCAGCAACCGTCTGGAAAATCAAGTCGGCTGACTGGCCGTCCCCCGCCACGGCGTCCCACTCTGCAGCATCGCATTGGGAATGGTGAACATCTTCTGCATGCACGCCGTCAACGCCAGCTTCTTCGCCTTGCCCGCCTGACACAAGCGCTGGTAGAACACTCGAATCACGAGGTTCCTCCGCTTGGAAGCCCTGATCCTCGATGATTGCAGCCGCGTGTCACAGGCGCAGTTATGCAGGGACGAATTTCAGCGCGACGCCGTTGATGCAGTAACGCAGGCCGGTCGGCTTGGGCCCATCCTTAAAGATATGTCCTTGATGCCCCTCGCAGCGTGCGCAGTGGACTTCGGTCCTTGGGAAAATCAGTTTGTAATCAGTTCTGGATTCGACCACCTTTGGATCGATTGGTTGCCAGAAGCTGGGCCAGCCGGTGCCGCTGTCGAACTTGTGTTCCGAAGAAAAGAGGGGCAGGTCGCATCCCGCGCAGTTGTATATACCGGTTCTCTTGTTGTCGTGCAGGTTGTCGGTAAAGGCGCGCTCGGTATTCTCGTGCCGTAGGACCCCGTAGGCCATCGGTGCGAGGAGTTTCTTCCATTCGTCGTCGGTTTTCACTATCTTCACGATCGGCCCTATATGAATGTTCTGTGCCATGAGAAGCCTCCTCTATACTGATAGCGTTCCAAGACAGCAGTCGATTGGCAACCACATTTCTTACAACACTCTATCAGGTTGGGTTCTCCAGCAGTCAACAAACACAGCTCCGCGAGCATAGGCAATCAACTGTCCGTCACCCTTTGTTAGACTGAATTATTCATGCATATTTCTGCTGCAGTCGCAAGCTTTCTGGCGAGGGGCGAGTGGCCGGAGGCAAGGGGCAAAGACTTCCGGTCGAAAACTCGGCTCTTCCCTCTAGCCCCTAGCCTCGCGCCCCTCGCCTGGCCTGCGCCCCCTCCCTCGCCCTCCCCCATAGTATGGGGGAGGGATGGGTGGGGGACCGACGGCATTCATGAATAATCGTGGCGTTTGGGTGAGGCAATCTTCTTGCGCATCGATCCCGACACTATCTGAAATTCATACAAGCGACACTCCAGGGGACCATTGAAGAGGGGAATGCGTTTCGATGGAGTGAGGCCGATGAGTTTGGGAATCCTCAAATCGGCGGTGAAGATATAGGCCCGCCATCCGCTGAATCGCTGTTTCAACCAATCGCCTAACTGGGGATAGAACGCATCGAGTTCCTCTGGTAGGCCTAGTCGGACTCCATAGGGTGGATTGATGAGCAGTACACCCCGTCCAGCCGGAGCCTCGAGGGCGAACACGTCGCTCTGCCGCAGGCGAATATCGACCGCGACTCCCGCCGCTTGAAATGTCCGCTGCGCAATCTTGACCGCGGCAGGATCTTGGTCGGAGGCATAGATGGCAGTCGGCACTTCCGCCAGTTGTTTCATCCGAGAGGCTTCGCGCAGATGGCCCCAACGTTTATCATCGTGGACCAACAAACGCTCAAACGCGAATGAACGGGATTGTCCGGGCGCGATCCGGCGCGCCATCAACGCGGCTTCGAGGGGAATCGTTCCGCTGCCGCACATGGGGTCGAGCAGTACGTCGTTGGACGTCCATCCGGCGAGCCGCAGCAATCCCGCCGCCAGGTTTTCGCGCAACGGTGCCTCGACGGACACAACACGATGCCCACGCTTGAAGAGCGGCTCGCCGGAGGTGTCTAAATAGAAGGTCACCGTTGACTCATCGAGAAAGGCGTCGAGCCTGACGTTCGGGCGATGCGTGTCCACACTCGGTCGTCGATGGCGCATCGACATATACTTATCGCAGACGGCGTCTTTGATCCGCAGCGTGACAAAGTCCAGGCTGGTGAGTAGACAACGGCGCGCACTCACTTTCACCTTGATGGTTTGTAACGGCGTGAACCAGTCCGGCCAGGGCAGCTTATAGGCTGCGCGGTACACATCGTCTTCCGAACGATAAGATGCCTGTCCGACTTCCCAGAGCACGCGGCTGGCAATGTGACTCTTGAGATTGACCCAATACATCGTGGACCAGGGTGCCTGGAAAGCGACCCCGCCGTCCGTCTTCGTGGTCATGGGTACGCCAATGTCGTGGAGCTCCTGTTCGAGAACCCCCTCCAACCCGCGCGGGCAGGGTGCAAAGAACCGTAGTTTTGTGCTATCCATGCTCATACTAACCCTTCGAGAGACGTGCGTGACGTGCAGGACAGGTGAGACGCGCGTGCCCTCCTTTTCTCGCTCGTCACGCTTCACTATCCTATGAACTATTGCAGCGCCTGCGGTGCCCCGGTTACGAAGAGAATTCCTGACGGCGACAACCTGCCCCGGTTCGTCTGCGATACCTGTCGGGTCATTCATTACCATAATCCAAAGATCGTCGCAGGCTGCATTCCGGAATGGGGCGGGCAAATCCTCCTCTGCCGGCGTGCGATCGAACCCAAGTCCGGTCTCTGGACGTTTCCAGCCGGCTTCATGGAAATCGGCGAGAGCACCGAGCAGGCGGCCGTTCGTGAGACACTGGAGGAAGCACAGGCTCAGGTGGAGCGTGTCTGCCTCTTTGCGGTGCTGAGTCTTCCCCACATTGGCCAGGCCTACCTGGTGTTCCGAGGGGCGATGTGTTCGCCCGATTTCGGGGCGGGTGTGGAAAGCCTCGAGGCGCAACTATTCTCGCTCTCTGCAATTCCCTGGGACAAGATCGCATTCCCCGTGGTCAAGGACGCCCTGCGCCGCTATGTCGACGATGTGGCGCGGGGCGAGTTCCAGGTGCATGTGGCCAGCTTGCCGGACCGACTCATCTAACGGTCAGCAGGATGCTGAAAAAGAGGCGGGGTGGGTGGGACGATCCCCTTGCTCGCGCAACGCGCGGCCTCAGAAGGCCCTCGTTGGACGCGCGCAGTTGGGATCATCCCACCCACCCTTTATGAAGTGATAGTTCGCTGCGGCCTTGCTTGGGATAAGGCGCGTCTCGGCGCGCCAGGGTTGGGCGGGTGAGAAGTCTGGACTTTCTGAGCATCCTGCCTGAGTGTTTTCCTGTCTTTTCACACATGGGACCATCAAATCGTTAGCGTGCTAACATTGCTCTTCCGCAGCCTGCTAGACCTCTCTGTCAATTGAGTGTGGGAATCGTGAGAAGAGGCAGGCTGTGGCCCTCGCCATCGTGAAGAAAGCGAAATCCGTCCGCCTCAGTGTAGTCCACAGTCACGCCTTCCATCCGTGGGGCACTCGGTCGGTCAACCGCAATCGTGAGGCTATCGATCTGCCGAACGTTGTCGTCAGGCTGGGTGTTTGCTTCCAACGTGATGCTGAAGCTTAGGCGTGAATCGCTCAGATCCCGTACGGAAATTCGGACGACCGGGTCCTCAGGATGATGGGCTTGAATTGCTTTCAACTTTGCGATGGCGGCAATGGTGACGGAAATCATGAACGGAGCTCTCTGCGGCGAACGATGCCGTGAATATCGACTAAGTGATCGTCCCGGTCAATAGAGTAGAAAATTCGCCAGTCCTCGACCGCATATTTGGAAAGACCTGGCAGGTCTGAGGCGATGGGTTCGTGGCGCAAGTTATCGATGTTGGAGGCGATCCATTTGGTCTTGTCCAAGAGTCGTTGTGCCATGGATGGCTCAAGGCTCGCAAGGTCTATGAGAATGGCTGGGCGATAGGCAAGCCGATACCAGGCCATGTCGTCCTTACCAGCGGAGACCGAGCTGGTCCGCGATGTCCTCCCCGGACAGTCTTTCTTTATTGGACAAGGACTCTTTCAGGCGGGCGCGCAGGCCATCGCCAAGTCGGAGTCCGAGGTCCGGATCGCCGAGTAACTCGCGCAGACGATCGTCGACAATGCCGCGAATGAGTTCTTTGAATTGTTCCTGGGACAGTTGAGCGAGGTCCATAAAGATGGAGGATACGGATGCGAGCGCCCAATATGCAACTAGCCCGCATTATTCACGAGGGTTTGTGATGAAACCGCATAGGAATCAGGCGAGGAGCAATGGGGACGTAAGGCGTAAAAGGTAAGGGCGTAAGGCGGTCGAGCGGGATTCGCCTAACGCCTCACGTTTCACGCCTCACGATATAGCCCCTAGACTCTGGCCCCGTGCCTCGCGCCCGAGCATTGGCGATTGCAGTAGAAGCCTTTGTGAATTATGCAGGCTAGAGAGAAGGCTGCCTACTGAAGGCCGGTCTTGCCCTGGAGCTGCTGGATCATGTGGTCCAATCGGTCTTGATGTAGGGGGGCTACCGTCAGGAACTCTAGGCCGATGCCGGCGGACCCGGACCAGCGGACTGCGGCATTGTCGATCAAAATGGGCTGAGGCTCACCTGGGATATGCAACTGCACGGTGAGCTGCATGCCGGTAAAGGGGCTGATGATACTGGCTACGAGACATCCCTTGGCCGAAAGATTTCGGAGGGACCCCGCATGGCGGAAATGGTCCTTATGCACCAAGGTGCTGGAAAGCGACACGGGAAATCTGGGATGTTTTCTGGTGACCATAGCTGTGCTTTGAGAGATTCCTATGCGGCGATGTTCACTTGGGTTGCCAGGAACTTCTCCAGGCGGGCGCGCTCTAGCTCCTGCATCTCAAGAACTTCTAACCCAAACTCGAGGTCCAGAGTCCACTGGACTGTGGCGGCTCGAATGGTGAAAGCAAGAGTCTGTTCTGGAATCCGGAGGTGCACGGCGAGGAGAGCGCCGCTCTGTACCGCAAAATCGCTCACGACCTTGCAGCCACCCATCCCGAGGTTGTATACGATCCCTATCCCGGCATGGTCGCCCGCGAATGTAGCAGGGAATTCCACCTGGTAGCGAACGTGCTGCCTCTGTTCCGTCATGTCAGTGCTCTCAAGAGGTATGCGTTTCAACAGTGGCCTCTGCGATGAGGCTTCCCTGACTGTACGTTTCAGGAAAGGCTAGTCGGTGAACAGGTGGTTGTCAAAGAAATAGAGATCTTTGGAAATTTCTGGTAGAAAAAATTGGGGGGACATAGCCCCCCTCCCTCACCCTCCCCCATACTATGAAGGAGGGATGAGTGGAGGGCCGTGTGAGCCCTGTCTCTGCCTGTCGCGCTTTTCCCGCCAGTCTCGCCCGTCTCGCTTGAGGCACACATCGGCCGCAGCACTTGTTCAGCCTGGTTGCCATTTGATTTTTGGTGGGTGCACTTTTAGAATGCCGCCATTGGATTGACGTTGCGATGCCCACCACTTCTGGCTCACGAACATCCTCTCAACGCAAGAAGAAGAGCTCGAAGACGCCCTCCGGCCTCGACGCCTCGCAGAAACGCCGTTTTCAGGCTCGGTTGCTGAAGTGGTACGAGAAACATGGACGTGATCTGCCTTGGCGAAGGACCTCCGACCCCTATCACATTCTGGTCTCTGAAGTGATGTTGCAACAGACTCAGGTCGATCGGGTGATTCCGAAGTACCACGAGTTTCTAGACCGCTACCCAAGCATTGAAGAGTTGGCTGATGCGCCGGTCTCGGATGTGAAGAAGACATGGTACCCGCTAGGCTACAACATTCGGCCGGAGCGGCTGCATAGCATCGCGTGCGAGACAGTGGAGCGGTATGGAGGCCGTCTTCCGAGCGATGCGGAAGAATTGCTGTCGTTCAAGGGAATTGGACGTTACACGGCCGGCGCGATTCGGTCGTTTGCATTCAACGAAGATGCGCCGATCTTGGATACGAATGTCATTCGGGTCTTTCATCGGGTGTTCATGGCGAAGGGCGATCCAAAGGCTCAAAAGTCGAAGCTCTGGCAAATGTCGGAAGCCCTAATCCCGAATGGGAGGGGCTATGACTTCAACCAGGCAATCATGGACTTTGGGGCGATCTGTTGCACGGCAAGAAATCCCTCCTGTCGGCAATGTCCAATGAAATCATTTTGCAAGACGTACCCCTTCGATCGGAGGTCGCAAAGAGCGACGATGCGGCATGAAAGTCGTTGAAGTCGCTGCCGGTCTTGTTTATCGTGAGGGCCGCTACTTGATTGCAAGACGGAGTCAGGGCATGCACTTGGCGGGTTTCTGGGAATTTCCAGGCGGGAAGTGCGAGCCGGGTGAAACATTGGAAGAATGTCTGCGGCGGGAGTTGTTCGAGGAGCTGGGTATTCGTATCGACGTGCCGATACCTTTTCAAGTCATTCGGCATGAGTATGCGGAGAAAACCGTGGAGCTGCATTTCTTCCGTTGCAGGATCGAAACCGGACAGGCCACAGCAATCGACTGTGCGGAAATTCGATGGGTCTGGCCACACGAGTTGGGCGACTATGAGTTTCCCCCGGCGGATCGTCCGATCATCGAAGCCTTACGGCGAGAGAGCATAGGGCAGACTTTATGAAGGTCGTCCTGGATATTGAGACCATTCAAGCGCCTCGGGAAGAATGGGCGCGGCTGGTGGGGAAGCTTCCGTCAAGCGGCGAATCTGAGCCGGCAGGCGAGGGCTACGATTTGTTTACGGCGGGCGCTGCCGAAGCTCAACGACACGCCGAGAATGAACAATATGCGAAGTCCGCCTTTGACGGCACGTTCAGTCAGATCGTCTGTATCGGCCTGTTGGAGTTTTCTGACCAGCTCGAGCCGCGTGGGTCGGTGGCCTGGTATGGCGGGAATGAGCGAGAGTTGCTGCGACAATTCTGGAGCCGTCTGGCTCAGAACCGTCCCTCGCTCTTCATCACCCATAACGGTCTGGGCTTCGACCTCCCGTTCCTTAAGAAGCGATCGATAATCCACCAGGTCAAGCCGAGCCTGGACGTCACCCTCGCCAAGTTCCGCACGGAACCGGTTTACGACACGATGGCAATCTGGAGCAATTGGGATACGCGTGGGTGGGTGAAACTTGACGTGCTGGCGCGAGCGCTGAATGTCGAAACTAAATGGGGCAGTGGGGCTCAGGTGACTGAGATGTGGGAGAAAGGACAGAGGTTAGAGTTGGCTCGGTACTGCCTACAAGATACCTATGTGACGTATGCCTGTTATTGCCGGATGAATTTCCGCCAGCCCCTGGCCAGTGAAGTGGTCTTACTCCAGACGGAGTTGCTGAATGTAGACTGAGGCAGGCTAGCGAGTCCGTATCGCATGTGCGTCTTTTTTCTTCGGTGCTGGTTTGCCGGATACCTTGGTCAATCTGAGCGCTTCTATTTCTTCTGCGCGGTCCCTCAGTTCGTGCTTCATCCATTCCGTTTCCTTGCGAAGCATACTGATCTCGGAATCTTTCTTGGCGAGCGCCTCTTTTGCCACTTTCAAGTCATAGAGTTTCTGAGCCAAAAATTCTTCCTGTCCCGCCACCTTCCCCGCGCTAGTAGAGACCACCTGAGCGTTGGCCGGAGCTTCTTCTGTCATGGGCGCAATCGGAGTGCTCGGCGTGGCTTGTGTGATCGGCATGGCGGGAGGCATCGGCACCTTGGCCAATGCATGATAGTCGATGATCATCGTCGTGGCGTCGAGTGCACCATCGGCGGCATAGGCCGGAGCCGGTTCGGTGCGTGCAGCCGACTCAGGCATAAAACCAGTCGGCTTGGCACCCTTCCAAATGGTCAAGTAGAGCAATTCCTTCTGGACGTAAATACTGCCCGTGGTGGGTTCAGAGCCTGACCCTGCCGATGAGGATACGCGGAACCCAACAAGCTGTTCGGATTTCGCTTTTGATAAGCCTTGTGCAAGCAGGGGAGAGAGAAATTCTGCATCCTCATCGCTGAAAATTCTCATCGGCTTGCTGCCACCAGCGGACATTCTCGACGATCCGCTCATGCCGTCATTGCTATATAACCCTTTCACGATCTTTGTGATGGTCAGTTGATCGATCACAGCGGGATGGCCGGCTTGAAGCGACCAATCGGTCACTTCTTCCAAGTAGACGCTGCCCTTTGCATTGTGAGCGAGTTTTGTCCCACCGGCGCAACCGCCGATGACGAGGGCACAGGCGGCGATCCCAACAAGGCTCTGGATGACTGGTCTCTGGACATTCGTTGGCGGGAGGCAGCTCTTCATCGCGACTCTCCTTCGTTCAGGACGGGTGGAGTGATTATCCGTGGCGAGAGGCAATGTCTGTGGCCTAGGGGATTACCAGATTCCCAGACCCATCAGTGCCATACTCAGTGCAATCCATCCGAAGAGTCCCACCGCAATGAGGGTTTCCAGGCTCAAGGAGGAATCTGATTTTTCTTTCACGCTGGGATCTTGCTCCTCGTTCATGCTTTGTCTCCAGAGAGGGAATGTGTGGGGTTACGTATAGGTGATTCATGGCAACGCAAAGATTATGCCTCTAGTTGAAGTAAATTAGACTCAGTGAAGTAGTAGGGCAATATCGGGAGAAGATAGGGATTGTTACGGAAGGGACTGACCAAATGTGAATATGGACTAACACACGAGGTAATGATTGTATCTATATTATACTACAGTACTAAATATCAACGTAGTGCATGATTATTTCATGGACTCCTGAAAAGAAAACTCTTATTCCACTGCGGATCATCATGCGGATGGTAACCCCACATCACTTCTTGAAGGCCGTAAGGGACGGAAGGATTTACAAACAGATCTTGTTCGAAAGTGTTCGTTTTTGGAGTCAATTCTACAGAAATGATTCCTGGGGAAGCTGGGCGGTCACGAAGGATTCAATTTACCGGAGGACGCCCTGCATACAACGTTGTGGACGACGCATCGTAGATGGTGAGGGGAATCATGTCTCCCGGTTGAGAGGGTACCGCGCATTTGTCCCAGATGACGGTGATGTTGCCATCCGATTTTCCCATGCCTTGCGCGGCGGATCGTTTGGCATCCCCTTCGACCAGGACGGGAACTGTCGTCCTGAGATATTCCCGGTTGCGCTCGTAGGAAATGTTCCGTTGGAGGTCGAAGAGTCGCGTCACCCGTTCGGTCTTTACCGTCTCGGAGACATCGTCAGAAAACTTGCGCGCGGCGATGGTGTTCTTTCGCTCAGAGTATTTGAAGATAAACGCCGAGTGAAACCGTGTCTCCTCGACAAGCCGGTACGTCGCGGCAAAGTCGGCATCGCTTTCCCCACAGAAACCACAAATGATGTCGGTGCTTAGGACAATGTCCGGCCGCATGGTTCGGATACAGTCGGCCAAGGCACGATACTCTTTAATAGTATAGGTGCGGTTCATCAAGCCGAGCATGCGGTCGCTGCCGGATTGCAGTGGTAAATGAATTTGCTTACAGATTTTGGGATGGGACACGACGGCTTCCAACAGTGAAAGTGGAAAGTCTTTGGGGTGCGGGGACGTAAACCGCACCCGTTCGATGCCGGGCACGTCCGCGACGGCCGTGATCAATCGTGCAAAGTCCCAGTCGCCAAACCGGTACGAATTGACGTTTTGCCCCAGGAGCGTGATCTGCTTGAACCCCTGCTCGGCGATCCGGCGAGCTTCCTGAACGATTCCCTCTGGATCGCGGGAACGTTCACGCCCCCGAGTGTAGGGGACCACACAGAAACTGCAAAAATTGTCACAGCCTCGCATGACGGCGATCCAGGCGTTCACTCCGTCGGTTCGGTCAGGCACAACATCGTGATAGGTTTCATATTCCGAAAGGTCGACCGCGATTCCCTTCTGATCCAGTCCCTCTTCTTGAGAGAACATCGCGTTGCGGATCAGCATCGGTAGCTGGCGATAGGCATCAGGGCCGGCAAGGACATCGACCAGCGGTTGGATATCTGTCAGCTCCTCTTTCAGGTTTTGCGCCATACAGCCTAGGACACCTACAACCAATGGGCGCTGTCGCTTGAGTTTTTTGAGATCAAATAAGTGTCGATAGACCTTCTTGTGGGCATTCTCGCGAATCGCACAAGTGTTCAGAAGAATCACGTCTGCGCGCTCGCGCTCGTCGGTAAATACAAAGCCGTCCTCTTTCATCAGCGAGCGAATGAGCTCCGAGTCGTATTCGTTCATCTGACAGCCAAAAGTTTCAAGATGCACATGAGTCGGTGTGGCTCTGGTCGTCATAGAACCGGTACTCCTCGCATGGGCTGATGGTCCTCTGTCAGCTGACCCACTGCCCAACGGTCCGACGTTCCGATAATCCGTACCTCTCTCAAGTGATTGGTGAGGTAGATGTGTGAGGGGACGCCGACTCTTAAAAAGTTTGCTGTTACCCCTAATTGGAAGCCGTCCATAACTCCTGACTCGAACAGGACGGGCACGGTAGATTCGATGTACCGTTCTGCAAAAGCCAGGCGTTTAAGGCGGGACAGTTCAGCGAGTATCTTGGCGCGTTGCCGAGCAACTGCGATTGGTACTTGGTCGGGCAGCTTCATCGCTGCGGTGCCGGGCCGTTGTGAATAGGTAAAGACATGGAAATAGGAAAATGGGAGCTCCTGCGCGAGGCACAGGGTATGTTCGAATCCATCATCAGTTTCTCCGGGAAACCCCACCATCAGATCGGTTCCTAGCCCAAGGTGAGGAATCGCCGTCACAGCACGGTGGATTAGACGGATAAACGATTCCACGTTGTACGGACGGTTCATAGCCGACAAGATGGTGTCGTCTCCGCTCTGCAGGGGGATATGGAGATAGGGGCAGAGCTTCGATGAGGATGCCATCCGATCTAGGAGAGCGTCCGTGATCGTCGTCGGCTCGATCGATGAAATCCTGATTCGATCGAGTCCGTCGACTTCCTCTAATTGTGCGATCAATCCGACCAGATCGAGCCCGCCCTGGCGATATTGTCCGATGTTGACACCGGTCAGCACAATTTCCCGATAGCCCTTTGCTACAAGCATCTCGGCCTCTCGGACCACGTCGCCCAAGAGGCGACTCCGCTCATGCCCGCGGGCGAAAGGGATAAGACAGAAGCTGCACATCACGTTGCAGCCGTCCTGGATCTTGAGCAGTGCTCTCGTAGAGTCCGGTTCGCCGAACTCCGGTAGGGAGAAATCCTCTCGGTCGATGGTGCGAGTATGGAGCACTTCCGGATCCGGCTGCTTCTTCAGAGCATGGGGGGCCGGAAGAAACGACGGCAAGTCCCATTTGTATTGATTGCCGATGATAAGATCGATGCCTGGAATGGTGCGCAGCTCCTGAACGCCGGTCTGGGCGTAACAGCCGGTCACCGCCACAAAGGCATCGGGGGAATGTCTCAATGTCTTACGGATGACGTATCGGCAGGTCCGTTCTGCATCCTCTGTCACGGAGCAGGTGTTTACGACGAGCAAGTCCGTCGGCTCACCGAACTCGACGACGCGGTAGCCATCGCGCCGCAAGCGAGCTGCGAGCACCGCGGTCTCTGCCTGATTCAGCCGGCAGCCGAGTGTATGGAGTGAGGCACGTTTCATGATAGTCGGGCCATTATAGGGAGATCCCTGCGATGGGAGCAAGGACCTGCAGCGAGGTCTTCACGTTGCGCTCTGTCCTCGCTTGAAGGCCTTAGAAGGCCATGATAAAATTCGCCGATGCCACGCCCGCCCGATTATCGTGAGTCTGTTGTGACACCTTCGCAGTTGGCGGCTTCCATCTTCACGGTCTCTCTCCTCCTTCTCCTCTCTGGGTCAGGAGGTTGGACAAAGGAAATTCTTCCTCTCGAACCCGACCTCGCGACGAGAATTGACGAGCAGTACGATCACGAGGCGCGGCTTTTCTTAATGTTGTATTCGCTCCATGGTAATGGCCAAGTTGACTACGTAACGGGCCGGTTGGTCCAGGATTATTCCCGTAGCAGCTACGGCAATCCTGTCTACCGAACGGAGGTCTATCCCTTGTTCTACTGGTGGAACCACACCATGTATAACGATCCGGAGCAGGATGGCGTGAACGGCAACGAGCGGGTCTACCAAGAAAACGTAGAGTTTGATATTTCGCGCTACAAGCCCTGCACCTTCAACGGACAACCCTGCTGAGTTTCGATGGGCTGCTGCGCTGGGTGGTTCTTCGGTGGCTCTTCGACCTACTCCTTTTTCCTCTCGATAGATTAGATTTCAGAATATCCTGAGCCGCCTCCCATTCCGATGATATGCTTCTCCCTCATGCGTGCTAAAACGGCTCGATGAAAACCGCATCGTTCACTCAGATCCTTGCGAACCGGCGCATCGGCATCATGTTGCCCTTGGGCTTTGCCTCGGGGTTGCCCTTGGCCCTCACAGCTGGGACGCTCCAGGCTTGGCTGACGGTTGTCGGGCTCGACTTGAAGACCATCGGCATTTTTACGCTTGTCGGTCTCCCCTACACACTGAAATTCTTGTGGGCCCCATTTATGGATCATCTGGTCCCTCCCTGGCTGGGACGACGGCGTGGATGGATGCTGGTGGTGCAGCTCTCCGTTGCTCTGGGTTTGGCGGCCATGGCAGTGACTGGTCCAGGCCAGCATCCGGAGATACTCGGGGTCCTGGCTCTCGTGGTGGCGTTCCTCTCTGCCTCACTCGATATTGTCTTCGACGCCTATCGGACCGATGTGCTCTTACGTCCGGAACGGGGATTCGGTGCAGCTGTGTGGGTGAACGGCTATCGATGTGCGCTGTTGTTTGCGAGCGCCGGCGCACTTTTGTTGGCCGATCGTATTGGATGGCAAAACACCTACTTGCTGCTTGCCGCGATAATGGCGGCAGGAATTGTGACGATCCTTGTCAGTCCGGAACCGTCAGAGCCAAGTGCGACACCGGCGAGTCTGGCCGAAGCGGTTGGAGGACCGCTGAAAGAATTCTTTACGCGTCCAGGGGTGGTTGAGCTTCTCGCTCTGATCGTCCTCTATAAAATCGGAGACGCCGTCGCGGCCTCGCTTCAAACGGCGTTTCTTATTGGAGGGATGGGCTTCTCTGTCAGCGAGGTCGGGTATGTAAAGGGTCTTGGGATTGGAGCCACGCTCATCGGCGCATTGGCCGGGGGCGTCGCGATGGCGAAGCTCGGGATGGTCCGGTCGTTACTGCTCTTTGGTCTCTTGCAGGCGGTCTCGAACTTGGGATTCATGTGGCTCGCCTGGATTGGCAAGAGTTACGCGGCTCTCACGACATCGATTCTCGTCGAGAATGTAACCGGGGGCATGGGCACCGCAGCGTTTATTGCGCTGATTATGTCGCTGTGCGATCATCGCTATACAGCAACCCAGTTTGCGTTGCTCTCTTCTCTGGAAGCGCTCGGGCGGGTATTCTCCGGTCGTCCGTCGGCTGAGTTGGTCGAAATGGTCGGCTGGGCACAATTTTTCTTTTGGTCATTTCTGTTCGCTCTACCCGGTATTTGGCTGGTGTGGGGTCTCCGAGCCCAATTGGATCAAGATGCCGATCATGATGCGTAGGCAAGCGCCGGTTCAGCCGATCTATGACGACCGGGAGCCTGTCCGACATGACTGTTCGTGACGAGGCGAAGGAGGTGCGGCCAGATGCGAGGCCGCAGGCTCGAAAAAACTGGAGGTGTATTCGCTGGAATACATCGAGGATTTTTTCGGGCCGAGAACGACGTAGATGGCCGCGGATCGTTCGCCACAGTAGAACGGCCATGTCGGACAGGCTCCTAGATGCGGCGCTGGAGGAACAAGACGAACAGCATTAATGTTGGAAGGGGTGCCAGGACGAAGGGGACAAGCCAAACCCAGAAATTTTTCCCGCGCATGCGGGCTTGATCGATCATCCAGACAAAGACCCACGCAACCAAGCCGAGATAGTTAAGGGCCATCCAGCGTGTTGTATGAATCTTGAAGCCGCTCGTGCTGTCAGGAGCTCCATTGAGGAGAAAGACTCCCAGCATGAGTACAAATAATCCCAGCAAGGCTACCACAAGGCGTTTGCTCCAGACAAACATGATGATCCTCCTGATACAAGCAATGTGAGCAGCATGGTTGCCGCAACAGACCTAACCCACATTATTCCTGAGCGAGACAGGCGCGATGCGAAGTTCCAGAATCCTCGAACTTCAGACTTCGAACTCTCTCCCATCTCGCTCGTCCCGATTTTCTCGCAAGTCTCGCTCGAAGAACGAGCGTAGGCTAATCATCCGGCTGTTGTTTGTCAAAGGAGAGCTGCGCGCCTTCGTTTCCGTTGTGCCTGTTGCGACATCGGTTCAGCAGCAATAAATCTAAGCCAGGACCATTCATGAATACTTCTTCTGCAATCGCGAACTTTCTGGCGGGGGGTAAGTGGCCGGAGGCAAGGGGCAGTGGGGACGTAAGGCGTAAAGGGTAAGGGCGTAAGGGGTCGAGCGGGATTCACCTAACGCCTCACGTTTCACGCGTCACGATAAAGCCCCTTAGCCCCGTGCCCCTTGCGTGGCTTCCAAGCGATTTCGCGACGGCATTCATGAATAATCCTGGCTAAGGGCCTATATGAGCTTTCTACGTTTGAGTGTAGTCATGACGGCCTTGGTCGTGAGTGTCGGGCTGGTACTGACAAATCCCACCACGGATCAATATCTGGGCTTTGTGCAAGCCGAACTGGTCAAGGCGATGGATCGAATGGATCAGTCCACACCCGAACGGGAAGGGACGGTGGTCAGAAATATCTTTCGCAGGCATAGTCAGGAGTTGCTCGATAGTACGGTGCGCCCTCACACCATGCGGCAAAATTATGGGGTCCTCAGCCGGTTTGAAACAACGGTGCTGGGTACTCGGGTTGTGGTTATCGGCATCGGCAACCAGTTCATTCCCGTTGAGGGAGTGGATGAAGCCATTTTGAGCCTCGGCCGCCAGGTGTTTTAGTTTTTCGCCCGTGGAGATGCCTTAGACATCAAAATTAGCATTGTTTTTGATCAAAACACTGTGGATAAGTCCCTCTAAATCCCCGAGAGTTGGCCTGTCCCAATCTTTTATAGTTATCCACAGGATTTCCTCGGTTTCCCCAGCCAAACCACCACATTTGGTATTGACAATTTATCCTGATCGCTATATGTAGGTACTTCGTTGGCAGATCAATCGTCACGACACCAAAACTAGGACGTACAAAGTACATCGCCATATAGATATTAAAGCCTGATTGTCCCTGTTTGGAATCGAACGCAGTGCCACACCAATTACGCAGACTGGGGGAGGGAAGATCGTGAGAATAGAACGCCGATTTACACGTCGCGGGCAAAGCCCCTATGAAGGCCTGCCTTTCGTAAAACGTTCGTCGGAAATTCGTAATCCCGACGGCTCGACCGTGTTTAAGTTGGAAAACATCGATATTCCCGAGCCCTGGTCCCAGCTCGCAACTGATATTCTCGCGCAGAAATATTTCCGGAAAGCCGGAGTACCGCAGCGAGATGAGCAGGGGAATCCGGTCGTCGGACCTGACGGTAAGCCGCAGTTGGGAGGAGAGCGTGACTCCAAACAAGTGTTTGAACGGCTCGCAGGTTGTTGGACCTCCTGGGGGAAGAACTTCGGCTATTTCAAGACTCCGGAAGATGCCGATGCCTTCCATGATGAGCTCTGCTACATGCTCGCGCATCAGATGGCAGCACCCAATTCTCCTCAGTGGTTTAATACGGGGCTTCATTTTGCCTATGGACTATCAGGGCCTGCGCAAGGGCATTTTTATGTCGATCCCAAGACCCGTGAAGTCGTCAAAGCCACCAACGCATTTGAGCATCCGCAACCGCACGCTTGCTTTATTCAATCCATTGAAGACGACTTGGTCACTGAAGGCGGCATCATGGATCTCTGGGTGCGAGAAGCCCGCCTGTTCAAGTACGGATCGGGGACCGGCACTAACTTTTCGAAGCTTCGCGGCGATGCCGAGCCGTTGTCTGGCGGTGGCCGCTCGTCCGGATTGATGTCCTTCCTTCGCATCGGCGATCGAGCGGCAGGCGCCATTAAGTCGGGCGGGACGACCAGACGGGCAGCCAAAATGGTTTGCCTCGATTTGGATCATCCCGACGTCGAAGAATTTATCAACTGGAAGGTGCTGGAAGAGCAAAAAGTCGCCGCTATGGTGACCGGTTCGAAAATCTGCGCACAGCGCCTTAATGCCGTCCTCAAGGCCTGTCACATCGTCGATGACGCCGGTCAGATGAAAATCGAGGTTGATGCCAAGCAGAATCCGATTCTCAAGGAATCCCTGGCCGCCGCTCGGAGGGATGCGGTTCCAGAATCCTACATCCAGCGGATGTATTCCTATGCGCAGCAAGGGTTCACGCATTTTGTATTTCATGAGTACGACACAAATTGGGACGGCAAGGCCTATCAAACGGTGTCCGGACAGAACTCAAACAACAGTGTGCGCATTCCCAACGAGTTTTTTGCGACGTTGGAGGTGGACGGCGATTGGCAACTCAAGCGACGGATTGACGGCAAAGTCTCCAAGACAATCAAGGCGCGGGATCTCTGGGATCAAATCGCCTGGGCTGCCTGGATTTGCGCGGATCCCGGTACGCAATACGATACCACCATCAACGAATGGCATACGTGTCCGGAGGATGGCCGAATCAATGCCTCCAATCCTTGCTCCGAATACATGTTCCTCGACGATACGGCATGCAATTTGGCTTCGCTCAACCTCGCCCAATTCTTCTCGAGCGACGACCAATTCGAGCTGGACAATTTCCGCCACGCGGTGCGTCTCTGGACGATTGTACTGGAGATCAGCGTGCTCATGGCTTCGTTTCCCAGCCGCTCTATTGCCGAGAAGAGCTTTGAGTTTCGAACGCTGGGGCTTGGTTATGCCAACCTAGGTACTGTGCTGATGCGGCAAGGCATTTCTTACGATTCTCCGAAAGCACTGGCCATCAGCGGTGCGCTGACCGCCATTATGACTGGCGAAGCCTACGGCACATCGGCTGAAATGGCCGCAGAGCTGTGGCCTTTCCCGAGCTATGCCAAAAACCGGGAGGCCATGTTGCGCGTCATCCGTAATCATCGACGAGCCTCGTACAATGCCGCTCCGGAAGAATATGAAGGGTTGACAATTACCCCGATGGGGATCCAGCCGGAGTATTGTCCTCCAGAGTTGCTCGTGGCTGCACGCCGCGGATGGGACCGTGCCCTCGAATTGGGGACGGCCTATGGGTTTCGCAATGCGCAGGTTACGGTGATTGCCCCTACGGGCACGATCGGACTCGTGATGGATTGCGATACGACAGGTATCGAACCGGATTTCGCGCTTGTCAAATTCAAAAAACTGGCCGGTGGAGGCTATTTCAAGATCATCAATCAAAGCATACCTGCCGCACTCAGATCCTTGGGGTATGCCGAGTCTCAGATTCAGGACATCGTGAACTATTGTGTTGGCCGGCAAACCTTGCAGACCGCACCATTCATTAACCACGAGACCCTGAGACAGAAAGGGTTTGACGACGCCGCACTCGCGCGAATGGAAGTCGGTTTGGCCCAGGCCTTTGAGATTCAATTTACGTTTAATAAGTTTGCGTTGGGTGAGGATTTCTGCCGGGAGAAGTTGGGATTGACCGATGCGCAATTGAACGAATCCAACTTCAACATGCTGAAAGCGCTGGGATTTACACAAGAGGAAATTGCCGCTGCCAATGATTATTGCTGCGGCACCATGACGGTGGAAGGGGCCCCACATCTCAAAGCCGAGCACCTTCCGATCTTCGATTGTGCCAACCGCTGTGGCCGGATCGGTCAGCGGTATATCGCCGTCGATGCGCACATCCGCATGATGGCGGCGGCACAACCTTTCATCAGCGGCGCCATCAGCAAAACGATCAACATGCCGGCCGATGCGACGCTGGAAGAAGTGAAGTCGGCCTATTTGTTTGCCTGGAAGAGCATGGTCAAAGCCGTGGCTCTGTATCGCG
>Ga0247727_10008747_pt1 | contig 18660 bp, 14 predicted proteins | sample WisWelCaveWW1625_FD_202498 | JGI IMG/M metagenome (GOLD analysis project Ga0247727, IMG submission 202498) | Biofilm microbial communities from Wishing Well Cave, Virginia, United States - WW16-25 | ecosystem: Environmental > Aquatic > Deep subsurface > Groundwater > Cave microbial mat | place... | reverse complement strand
CTGAACCGCGTTACACTCCGTGCGCATTGGGCGGGCCTCCTGATCCGTTATAGGTGTTTTCGGCAACTCACCTTGTAACGAATCAGCCCGCCCTTTGCTATGTCATTCGTGAGATATGCGGGCTAGCCCCTCGCCTCGCCCCGCTCCGTCGTCACGGGCCCCGCTCGCGGCCCACACCATTTCGCCTCGCCACGATCCCCGCCGCGGGATTAAGATCGGCCCTCGGACACAAACCGCTTCCGCTCCCCGCTTCCTTCACCGATCGATCCTGGAGGTCGCTCATGAGTGCCCGCCGCTCCCTGTCAGCCGCTCTCTCCCTCATCCCGTGGCTCGCGTTCGCCGGTGCGCCGAGCGCCGTCGCGCAGGCCGCCGCCCCGCCGCCGGCCGCCGCGGCGAGCCCCGCCCAGCCGGCGCCATCCGACTCCGCCGCGCGGCCGCCGCGCGCGCTCCGGCCCGAGGACCTCGAGGCGCTGGCGTGGCGGAGCGTCGGGCCGGCGAACATGGGTGGCCGCGTCGCGGAGATCGCCCTCGCGCCCGGCAACGCCAAGACCTTCTTCGTCGCGTACGGAACCGGCGGTCTCTTCAAGACCGGGAACGCGGGCACGACGTTCGATCCCGTCTTCGACAAGGAAGAGACGGCGTCGACCGGCTCGGTCGCCGTCGCGGACGCGCCGCCCGAATGGCCGGGGTGGAAGGACGAGCCCGCGGACGAGCCGGAGCGGAAGGCCGAGAAGGGCGCCGGGAAGAGCGGCGGCAAGAGCGCGAAGAAGTCGCCGCGCGACGAGAGGATCGAGAAGGGGAAAGCGAAGATCGTCTGGGTCGGGACGGGCGAGGGGAACGGGCGGAATAGTTCGTCGTGGGGGCGTGGCGTCTACCGCTCCACGGACGGCGGCTCCACCTACAAGAACGTCGGGCTCCGCGACTCGCACGACATCCCGCGGCTCGCCGTCGATCCGCGCAACCCGGACGTCTGCTACGCGGCGGCGCTCGGACACCTATGGGGCCCCAACCGCGAGCGGGGAGTGTACAAGACGGACGACGGCGGCAAGACCTGGAAGGCCGTCCTCCAGATCGACGAGAACACCGGCGCGTGCGACGTGGTCCTCGATCCCGCGCACCCGGACGTCGTCTACGCGGCGATGTACATGCGACGCCGGGCCGCGTACTCCTACCAGAGCGGCGGCCCCGAGGGTGGGATCTACCGCTCGCGAAACGGCGGCGCTTCGTGGACGAAACTGACCAACGGGCTGCCGCCGCAGACCGGGCGCATCGGGCTCGACGTCTACGCGAAGGACCCGCGCGTCCTGTACGCCGTGGTCGAGTCGGACATCGGCGGGCGGTCCGATTCGTGGGACGAGCGGAGCCGCGCGGGGGGCGTCTTCCGCTCCGACGACGGCGGCGACACGTGGACGCGCGTGAACGAGCGCACGCCGCGCGCGTTCTACTTTTCGAAGGTCCGGATCGACCCGACGAACGACCAACGCATCTATCTACTCGGCTACACGCTCTACGTCTCCGATGACGGCGGGAAGCAGTTCCGCGCCGGCGGGGCGCGGAAGCCGCACGGCGACATGCACGCGCTCGCGATCGATCCGGCGGACCACGACCACCTCCTCATGGGGACGGACGGCGGGCTCTACGTCTCCTGGGACGGCGCGAAGACGTGGGACTTCCTGAACCACCTGGCGACGGGCGAGTTCTACAACATCGCGCTCGACATGTCGGACCCGTACCGGATCGGCGGCGGGCTCCAGGACAACGGGAGTTGGCTTGGCGTGAGCGGCACGATCAAGGAGATGTCGGGCGACGCGCCGGGCCAGCCCGGGGCCGGCCTCTCCAACTTCGAGTGGCAGCTCGTGCATTGGGGGGACGGATACCACTTCGCGTTCGACCCGAGCGACCCGAACATCGTCTTCGCCGAGTGGCAGGGGGGCGGGCTCGGGCGCATCGACCTCGCCACGGGCCGCCGCAAGGTCATCCGGCCGCAGCCGAAGGAGGGGCAGCCGCGCTTCCGCTTCAACTGGAACTCGCCCTTCTTCGTCTCTCCGCACGTCAAGGCCGGCGAGCCGACCACGCTCTACATGGGCGGGAACTACGTCTTCCGGCTCCTCGACCGCGGCGAGCGATGGGAGCGGATCAGCGAGGACCTCTCGACCCGCGACGTGGACAAGATCGAAACGGTCGGGTCGGAGGCCGAGACGCACGGCACGGTCGTCTCGCTCGCGGAGTCGCCGGTCACGCGCGGAATGCTGTGGGCCGGCACCGACGACGGGCTCGTCCACGTCACGATGAACGACGGCAAGACGTGGGCGAACGTCACGCCGCCCGACGTCGGCGGGCGCTACATCGCGCGGATCGAGCCGTCGCACCACGACCGCGAAACGGCGTACGTCGCGGTCGACGGGCACCGGGGCGACGACATGGAGCCGCACCTCTACAAGACGACCGACGCGGGGAGGGGTTGGGTCTCCATCGTCGGGGACCTTCCGGTGGGCGCGCCGGTCCTCGTCGTGCGCGAGGACGTCGCGAACCCGGCGGTGCTCTACGCCGGCACCGAGGCCGCGGCGTTCCTCTCGATCGACGGCGGGGCGCGGTGGCTTCGGCTCAACGGGAAGTCGCTCCCGACCGTTGCCGTCGACGACATCCAGCAGCACCGGCGCGAGCGGGACCTCGTCGTCGGCACGCACGGGCGCTCGATCTACATCATCGACGACGCGTCGCCGCTCTCTCAGCTCACGCCTGCGGTCCTCGACTCGTCGCTCCACCTGTTCGACATCCAGCCCGCGAAGCCGCGGCTCTTCCTGCTCTACGAGGGCGTCTGGACGGAGCGCGCGTTCACGGCGCCGAACCCGCCGATGGGGGCGCGGATCACGTACTGGCTCCGCGACTACACGGGTGAGGACGTGAGCATCGCGATCGAGGACGCGGCCGGCCGGCCGGTGCGGCGGCTCACGGGGGGGAGTCGGCCCGGCTTGAACCGCGTCGTCTGGGACCTCGAACCGGAGGCGTTCGATCGGCTCTCGGACCCGGACCGGGAGCTCGGGCAGAAGCAGTTCGTCCCCGCGGGCGAGTACGCGGTGACCGTGACGTGCGGGAAGGCGAAGGCGCGGAAGACCGTGACCGTCCTGCCGGCGCCCGGGCGGGAAGCGGCCAAACCCTGACCCGGGGCGGCGTTAGAGCGGCGTGGGGTCCGAGGGCCGGGGGCTCCGATCCGGGTCGCCGACCGATTCTTGTATCGCGGGCGACGCGGCCACACTTACAGTCCGATTCTCAGGGCCGGCCGAGGAACGATCGGCCCCCCAAGGTTCTTTGTCGAGAGGAGACACGATCCGCCGACTCCGCGTCACGGTCATCGACCTCGTCACGAAGGGCCCGAGCAAGGCCCTCTATAGCCGCCTGATGAACGCGAACCTCGCGAGCATCATGCCTCAGGTGATCGGCGCCTGGTGCGAGGAGGCGGGCCACGATGTCCGCTTCCTCTGCTACACGGGGACCGAGGATCTTGGCGCCGAGCTCGAGGCGCCGGCCGACATCGTCTTCGTCGGCGCCTTCACGCAGGCGGCGCTCCTCTCGTACGCGATCAGCGCCATCGCCCGCCGCAACGGGGCGGTGACCGTCCTCGGCGGCCCGCACGCGCGCTGCTACCCGCAGGACGCCGCGCGCTACTTCGACTTCGTCCTCGGCTTCACCGACAAGCCGCTTCTCGAGGAGGTGCTGCGCGACCGCGCGCCGCACCGCCCACTCGGGCTCATGATGAGCGCCGCGCGCCAGCCGGTTGCGCTCCCCGGCGTGAAAGAGCGGTGGAAGTTCATCGAGCCGACGCTCGCGAAGGCCCCCACGATCAAGATGGTGCCGATGCTCGCGAGCATCGGGTGTCCGTACACGTGCAGTTTCTGCATCGATTCGGTCGTCGACTACCAGTCCCTGTCGCATGACCAGATCCGGGACGACCTCCGCTTCCTCCTCACGAAGTTCCGGCGGCCGCGCGTCGGCTGGCACGACCCGAACTTCGGGGTGCGTTTCGACGAGACGATGACCGCGATCGAGGACGCGGTCCCGCCGGGGCGGATCGATTTCCTCGCGGAGAGCAGCCTGTCGCTCCTCTCGGAGCCCCACTTGAAGCGGCTCCAGAGGAACGGCTTCAAGGCGATCCTCCCGGGGATCGAGTCGTGGTACTCGCTTGGCGACAAGTCGAAGACCGGCCGCGCCGTGGGGATCGACAAGGTGCGCCAGGTGGCGGAGCACGTGAACCTGATCCTCGACTACATCCCGTACGTGCAGACGAACTTCGTCCTGGGGCTCGACATCGATCGCGGCGCCGAGCCGTTCGAGCTGACGAAGCGGTTCCTCGATCTCGCGCCGGGGACGTTCCCGGGCTACTCGCTCCTCTCGGCGTTCGGGCAGGCGGCCCCGCTCAACCTCGAGTACCAGCGGGAGGGCCGCGTCCTCCCGTTCCCGTTCCACTTCCTCAACAACAACCACGCGATGAACGTCCGCCCGAAGAACTACACCTGGCCCGCGTTCTACGACCACGTCGTGGACCTCACGCGCGATTCGTTCTCGTGGACGCGCATCGGGCGCCGGCTGCGCGCCAACCGCGGGGCGATCCCGCGGTGGATGAACGTCATGCGGGCCGTCTCATCCGAGGGGTTCGGGCGCGCGAAGTACCACGCGACGATCCGCCGCCTCCTCGATACGAACGGGGACGTGCGTCGGTTCTTCGACGGCGAGAGCGACGCGGTGCCGGCGTTCTACGAGGCGCGCGTGAAGCAGGACCTCGGCCCTCTCTGGGACGCGCTTCCAGCCGGGGCCATGACCCACGATCCCAACGCCTACATGAAGTCCCTGGCCGCCGACGTGGCGGCCGTCGTCGGCACCGCGTAGTCCGACCGCGGCTATCTCACCACGACGAGCCTCCGCGTCTGGGCCGCGCGGTCCGTCTCGATGCGATAGAAGTAGATCCCGCTCGGGTGCCGCGCCGCTTCCCAGACGAGCGCGTGCGTCCCCGCGGGCCGCGGCGAGTCCGCGAGGCGCTCCACGACGCGTCCCGCGGTGTCGTAGATCGTGACCCGCACCTGGGACGGCCGCGTGAGGCTGAACCGGATCTCGGCGACGGAACCCGTCACGAGCTGCTCGACGGGCGGGTCGGCCATGACGATCCCCTGCCCGATCGGCGGACCGCAAACGACCGGCGGCGTCTGAGGCACGTCGGAGGCCGAGTCGTACGTGTAGCCGCTGAGCGCGAGGTTCGTCACGTCGAAGCAGAACTGCCCCGACGGGTTCTTCTTCTTCTGCGAGTCGATGGTCGCGACGCCGGAGCCGTTCGTCGTCCCGGTCACGCCGGTCTGCGTCACGATTCCGGACCAGTTCCCGGTGACGACGACTCCCGAGACGACGACGTGGTTCTGATTGTGGGCCGTGATCGTCGCGCGCCCGTTCCATCGCCCGCCCCCGCTCGAGATGTTGGTGACCGTGAGCCCGTGCACGTGGAGCGCCAGGGCCGGCGGGGCGGTGATCGTGAACGCCGCGTTCGACAGGTCCTCGCCCGAGTTCCCCGCCGCGTCGCGCGCGACGACCTTCACGAACGCGTTCGAGGACGGCGCGTTCGGGACCGTCCACGCATAGACGCCGTCGTTCGCCTCGCCCGTCGCGATCGTCGTGAAGGACCCTCCCGCGCCGGCGGTCGAGTACGAGAGATCGACCGACGTCACGCCGATGTTGTCCGTCGCGGTCCACGTGATGCTCTGCGCCGAGTTCGCCTGCCATGACTCGCCGCCGTTCGGCGCGTTGACCGTCACGACGGGGGCTTCCGTGTCGCTCGAGCCGTCGAGCGGGAAGTCCGCGAACGGCACGATCCCCGCCGCGGCGCGCTCGTCGGGCCCCTGGCTCACCGCGCCGGTCCCGCTCACGCGGAAGGTCCCCGCGCCCGACGTGGTGATCGCGATGTCGCCCGAGCAGTATCCGGCGAAGCTCGTGTTCGTGCCGGTGGGCGATCCCTCCTCCGTTTGCAGGACGAGCGCGGCGGACGCCGTGATGCACGACGCCTGCGCCATGAGTACGTTCTCGACGACGTCCCGGCGCGGGTGGTGGTACGTGGAGCCCTGGCCGGCGCCCACGTTGATCGCGGCGACGCGCGGCGCCAGGAGGTTCATGTACTCTGAGTTCGTGCTCGACTCGCTACCGTGGTGGTTCACGTCGAGCACCTCGACGCCGTTCGACGTGAGGAGCGCGGCGCCACCCCCCGGCATGAGGGACACGGCGAGCGGCGACTCGACGTTCACCTGGCCCGTCGTGCGCCCCGTGCACGTGTTGTCCACGCTCCACTGGCCGCCGCCGAGGTCGCCCGCGGTGATGTAGTCGAACCCGCCGTACTGGACGAGGATCGCGACGGACATGTCGTTCTCGTTGTTGGTGGCGCCCGACACGGCGCCGAAGCCGAGGACATCGCCGTGGGACGCGACGCAGCGCGCGGTCGCGCCGCCGCCCAATTGAACGATCGTCCCGAGCGGCATCTGCGTCACGGGGCCCGCCGTCGTTCCCGAGGCCGCGGTCAGGAACTGCGAGACCTGCGTTCCCGTCGCGCTGCTCCCGTTGTCCCACACCTCGACGAGCACGTCGTAGCCCGCGTTGATGACCTCGTCGAGGCCGCCGAGGTGGTCGCTGTCCCGGTGCGTCGCGAGCATGTAGTGGAGCTCGTCCGACGTCGTGATGCCGAGACTTTGCAAATACGGCACCACCTCGGCGTTCCCCTTGGCGGCGTTCCCGCCGTCGATCAGGAACCGCGTGCCGTCCGGCCCGATGATCAGCGTGCAGTCGCCCTGCTGCACGTTGATGTGGTGGATCTCGAGGAGCCCGGAGGGCGTGAAGGCGAGGGCCGTCGCGGCGGGGAGGAGAGCGAGGAGCGCAGCCGAGACGAGGGAGAGAACACGATTCCGCGCGTGCTGGTGAGGGAGCACGGTTCGACCTCCTCTCGCGGTCTGCCGAGGGACGCGGGGCGTGCGCCCGAAATCCGCCGAGCCAGGCCGCGGCGAACGGTTAACGTCGACTCCGCACAGGGAGGAACCGAATCGGCTGGATCCTACGCCCCGGCTTCGCGCGAGGCAATCTCGGAAAGTCGACGGCGACGGCGAGGGCGGGCGGTGCCGCGACGAGCGCTTGTCACGGGCTCGGCGGGGGCTTTCGCTCTCGCGGGCCCGCGGTGTATACTCTCGCCTGCTGAATCGAGCAGCGCCGAACGCCGTGCGCTTTCTTCTCGCCGAACGCCTCGCGAGCGCCCACCGAAGCCACTGCCCGATCGCACGCGTCCCTTCCTGCCCGAGAAAGGAGCCCGCCATGCGCGGCCCATCGTGCATCGCCCTCGCGCTTCTCGGCACGCTCGGCGCCGGCGCACTCCACGCCGCGTACGCCGATGCCGCCAGCGCCGTCCGCCGCCCGGACCTCGGCTCCGGCTGGCTCGAGATCCGCGTCCGCAACACGGCCGAGAACTTCCCCAACCCGGGCGACGAGGCGGGTCCGATCCACGATTTCCACCTGAACATCTCGACGCGGAGCGGCCGCCCGGAAGTCACCTTCACCGGAGAGCACGGCGCGTATCGGAACGGCTGGAACCACGTCGCCGATTTCACCGGCCGACGCGACGCCGCCTTCTCCACGCTCACGAACCCGATCCCCGCCGGGCAGAACGCGACGTTCATTCTCCAGGTGACGAACATCGACGACATCTTCCTCATCTCGTGGGCGACGACGGCGCAGAACGGCGGCACGATCGCGAGCGGGACGATCACGAAGTTCCCCACGCCGAAGCGGGAGTGAGGGACGGAGTCGAGTCACACCCGATTCCCGGGAGAGCCATGACCGACCTCAGCGACACCCAAGAAGTTCCGATCCTCGAGCCCGCCTCGGGCGTGGAGACCCCGGTCTCCGCATCGGCGACGGTCCGCGTCGACTACGGGGCCGCCTCGCACGTCGGGAAGGTGCGAGCGAACAACGAGGATCACTTCTTCATCGCCCGCCTGGGCCGATCGATGGAGTCGCTTCTCACGAACCTCCCCGCGGGTCTCGTCCCCGCGAAGTTCGAGGAGGCCGGCTACGTGTTCATCGTCGCGGACGGCATGGGGGGCGCGGCCGCGGGCGAGGTGGCGAGCGCGATGGCGATCGCGAACGGCGTGAACTTGGCGCTCCACAACCCGAAGTGGAGCCTTCGCATCGACGAGAACGAGGCGCGCGAGCTCACGCAACGCGTCACGCGGTACTTCGAGCGGATCCACAAGGCTGTCAGCGACAAGGCGCGGTCGGACGGCGCGCTCGCGGGGATGGGAACCACGATGACCACCGCCTGGTGCGTCGGCTTCGACCTCTTCACGTTCCACGTCGGCGATTCGCGGGCCTACCTCCTGCACGAGGGGCGGCTCGAGCAGCTCACGCGCGACCACACCGTGGCGCAGCTCCTCGCGGACGCGGGGCACGTCTCGCCGAAGGAGATCGGGAAGACCGGGATGAGCCACGTCCTCACGAGCGCCGTCGGCGCGGGGAAGGAGGAGATCGCCCCGCAGATCCGCCAATTGCGTCTCGCGCCCGGCGACCGGCTCCTTCTCTGTACGGACGGGCTCACCGACATGGTGGAGGACGCGCGGATCGCCGAGGCGCTCCTGAGGTTCGATGCGCCGGCCGACGCGTGCGACGCGCTCGTCGACCTGGCGCTCGACGGCGGCGGGAAGGACAACATCACCGCGGTCGTCGCGCGCTACGAGAGAGCCGAGGCGAATCGCTAGCGCCGCACGAATCGGTGGCTCCCGGCTCGGCCGACGTGATAACGTCCCCCTCCGTGACGGGGGCCGGCGATCCATCCGCTAGACACGCGAACGCAGTCCGCGGGATTCGATTCGCCGCTCGGCTCGTTTTCTCCCTCTCACTTTCGCTCGCATTCCTCCTCGCGCTCGTCGTGGGCTGCGCGGCCCCGGGCCGCCGCGTCGCTCCCCGGCGTTCGTCCACTCCGGCGATGACCCATCGAACCCCCGGATCGACCGCCGCCGACACGACGGCGCGGCCGGCCGGCCGCAAGCCCGCGCCGAGCGTCCCGAAGAAGAAGGCGACGAAGCCCAGGAAGTCCGGTTCGCGGCCCGGCCCGACGGCCGAGCAGTTGAGGCAAGCCGCGCGGGCCTATCAGGAGGGCGTCGAGGCGATGACGCAGAACCGGCTCGAGGTCGCGGCGCGGCTCTTCGAGACCGTCCATGAGTCCGTCCCCAGGTACAAAGACATCGCCGCGCGTCTCCGTCAGGCCTACCTCTTCCTCGGCATGGAGCACTACACCGAGGGGGAGCCCGAGGAGGCGATCCAGGTCTGGACCAAGGTCCTCGAGATCGACCCCCAGGACGAAAAGGCCCTCGCCTACATCCGCAAGACCAAGCAGGAGCTCGAGAAGATCAGGGAGTTGCCGGGCGTCAAGGAGCCCTAGGCCCTTTCCGCCCATGGGCGGCGCCCAAATGAGTTGGTGACAAACGCCGCGCCGCTCTGCTATCCTTGGTGTCACGAGTAGAGGATTTCGCAGGCCTCTTCGCCGATCTCCAGCGATCACGCCGAGCCCCGCGCCGACATCCGGGCCCGCATTCCCCTGCGGCGCGACGTTCGGACGCCATAGCACGTCATAACCTGTCTTTCTCCGCCGGGACGACGCCATCTCTCCCCGTCCCGGGCCGGCCGGGTCCCTCGGGACCACGTCGAGGCCGCGCGCATCGAGAAGGAGGTCTGGAGCCATGCCAGTCCCAGTGCCAGTAGAGATCGTGATCACGGTCTACGTCGGAACCGGTGGGATGACGTTTTCCCCATCCAATCCGAAGGTCAAAAAGGGAGGCGAGGTCACTTGGAGTATCATCAAGCAGCCCCCCGGGCCTGGTGGAACCGCGCAGCTCTGTTTCCCGAACCCTCCCGTGTTCGGCACGCTCACGGGCCCCTTCCCGACCACGCAGGGTTGGGAGTTCGTCGGCGCGGACGCTCTGAACTCCGGAGAACTCAATTACACCCTCACTGTCTGGTTGGATGATACGTCCCTGCCGATCATTGCGGCCACGATCCTGATCGTGGTTTGAGCGGCGCCCGTCGCGCGGCCTTAGGCGGTCAGACGATAGTGGGACCGACCCTCCGCTCTCCTCGGGGCGCATTCCCCATGTGACTTCCCGAAGTCGCGGTGGTGGAAGGGGAGGCGCGGCGATGAATCGTTTCCGGTCGGCGGCCCTCGCCGGCGTCTTGCTCGTGGCCGGCGCCGTTGCGGACACGGGGTGCGGCGGCGGCGGCTCGAGCCCGCAGTCTCCGGGCCCCCCGGCCGAAGTCACGATCGAGATCGTGGCGAACAACTTCGGCAACTCCTATTCGCCGAACCCGGCGACCGTGCGCGTCGGCCAGCGAGTCGCCTGGCGCAACGCCCACAACCAGGACCACACGGCGACCCAGGACGGCGGGGCCGGGTTCGACACGGGGAACATCTCTCCGGGCGCGACGAGCGGCGCGATCACGTTCAGCGCGCCCGACACCCTCGGGTATCACTGCTCCCCGCACCCCACGATGGTCGCGACGCTCCGCATCATCCCGTAGGGGCGCTCGGCGGCCGTGCCTGGAGGGCCGGGCCTCGTGGTTTCTCTCCTGGACAAGGCGATCGAGGCCGGCCTCTTGGTCTTCCTCGTCCGCTATCCCCTGGGGCCTTGGCCGTTCTCGCGGGGCACGCTCTCCCTCATCGGGCGGATCGCCCTCGCGTCGGCGGTGATCCTCTGGATCGTGCGATGGCGCACGGGGCCGCGCGTCGCCCGCGTGCGAACGCCGATCGACCGGCCTCTCTTGGTCTACTCGCTCGTCGTCCTCGTCTCGCTCCTCTATTCAATCGATCAACGTGAAACGCTCCGGTGCCTCTTCGGCCCCTACGCGACCGGGCTCGTCCTCTTCTTCCTCGTCCTGGATCGCTTTCGAGCCGCGGAGGGGCGGCGGCGGCTCGCCACCGTCCTCGCGGCCGCCTTCCTTGTCACGGTCGCCGTCGGGCTCGCCAACTACTTGAATGGCCGCACGAACGCGCTCGGCGGGATCACGGCGTTCGGGATCGACGGCGTCCACACCATCGGGAAGGGCCTGAGCGGGCTCTTTCCATTCGTGCTGATCCTCTGTCCCGGAACGGGCACGACGCGGCGGAAGATGTTCGGCGCCGCGGCGATCCTCGTCGCGCTCTTCGGGGTCTTCATGACGCTTTCGCGCGGCGCCTGGGCGGGCGCCTTCGTGACGGTCGTCATCTGGGGTCTTTTCCGCGCCCCGCGGCTCGTGACCGCGGTACTCGTCGCGTTCGTTGTGTGCGTCTTCGCGTTCGGGCCGCCGGTCCTCCTCGACCGGTTGAACCTCTTCCGCTACCAAATGGCGACCTTGAGCGACCGACTCACGATCTGGGAGGGCGCGATGGAGGATGTCGCGAAGCGGCCGCTCCATGGTTACGGCTACGGCTTGCGGATCTACCAGAACCTCTACGACAGGCGGCATCCCGATCGGCGGCACGACGACCCCGACGCCACGCACGAGCACAGCATCTACTTGGCGCTCCTGGTGCAGACCGGGCTCGTTGGGCTGGCGGCCTTCGGGTGGCTCTTCGCGGCCGCCACCACGGCTCTCGTCCGGGGGATCCGCCGCGTCCGGGCCGGCCCGGACCGGGATCTCCTCCTGGTCGCGCTGACCGGTCTGATCGGCGAATACATGGTTCACGGCCTCGTCGACCGGAACAACATGGCGAAGTGGGCCCAACCGTTCTGGGTCTTGCTCGCGCTCGGGATGGGGTCGCTCCACGGGGCGCGCGCCGCGCCCCCGGAGCCGGATCGGGCGGCCTCGAATCCCACCGTTCCCGCATCCTGAAACGGATTCTCCTATAGTTCACGGCGCCCCGCCCGCCACGCCGGCCTTCGATTCCGCTTGCCAGGCGGTGCGGCGGCCTTATCCTCACCACGTCACGTTCATGCGAACCGGTGGGGCGCGCCCCGCGCTCGCGCCGGCTGTGCGGAGGAGGTGGGTGCGATGGGAGGCAAGTTTGCGCGGACGCGTCGCGCGTCGCTCGGCTTCACGATGATCGAGCTCATGGTGGTCGTCATCATCGTGGCGGTCCTGGCGGCGATCGCGACCCCGATCTACGCCAAGTACGTCTTCAATTCCCGCATCACGGAAGCGACGGGCCACATGGGCGATATCCTCACGGCGGCCAAGGCGTTCGCCGTCGCGAACGACGACGGCGATCCGTCGACCGTCGAGTGGCCGGGCAGTTGCGCCGCGGCCGGGTTCATCGGCGACTGCGCGCCGACCACGAACTTCACGCAGTACTCGCTCGAGCGGGGTGGCACCGAGCTGAAGATCCTGGCGATGGGCCGCGCCAAGATGAGCGGCTACATCGTCACGATGGAGATCAACGGCCTCGGTTCGAACGGCATCGTCTCGGTCCAGCGGCTCGGCGGGAGCTGAGACTTCCGAGGAAGCCCCGCGCCCCGGCCGAACCAAGCCTTCAGGCATCGCGCCCGCTTTCCGATAATCAGCGGGTGACCGTGCGCGCGCGCCCGGCACAGGAGGAGGGCCGTGGGCGGTCGGTTGCCGAAGTCCCCGAGGTCGAGTCCGGGATTCACCATGATCGAGCTCATGGTGGTCGTGGTCATCGTGGGCGTCCTGGCGGCGATCGCGGTCCCCGTCTATCAGCGCTACGCGCGGAACTCGCGGGTTTCCGAGGCGACGACCCGCATGGGGGAGATCCTCACCGCCGCGAAGACGTACGCGGTGCAGAACGCGGACCCCAGGCGCCCGGTCCAGTGGCCCGCGGCCTGCACCGCCACGGGCTTCCTCGGCGACTGCACGAGCACGGCGAATTTCCGCTACGCGCTCTCGAGGAGCGGAAGCGTCCTCACGATCTTTGCGAACGGCCAGGGGAGGATGCGGGGCGTCCAGGTGATCATGACGGTCCGCGGGCTCGATTCGAACGGGCGGATCACCGTGAGCTGGAGGCTACCGGTCGCGGGACCGGGTTAGCCGAGCGTCGTCAGACGAGGTAGCGGGCGCTCTTCACCGCCGCGTTCACGACGTACACCTTCTGGTTGTTGCTGATCGGGTCGGCGGGGAAGAGAAAGAAGCCCTGCCTCTTCTTGTCGTACCCCATCGTCGAGCCGACCAGAACCTCCCCGTCCTTGAACGTCACCTCGATCCGCCGGCCCGCCGGCTTTCTCGCCGCCGAGAAATCTTTCTTCTCCGTGTAGTGCGGGTTCCCCGTGAAGTCCCTGACGAAGAAGAGGGCCTTCAGTTCGCTGATCGCGATCTCCGGCTGGTCGGCGTCGGTCGGCGCGCCCATCGGAAGCAGGTGGAACATCGCCTTCGCGGGGTTGAAGTCGAGCGTGTGCCCTTTCGCAACCCGTCCGTCGGCGAAGCGGGCGATGACCTTTACGGCTTCCACGGTCCGAAGAGGTTGCCAGAGGGAAGCCGAGTCGTCAACGGTCGCGATGCGGCGGTGCGCGATGCGGCGGTCCGCTGCGCTCGGCGGGTTCTGTCGCTCGGCGACTTCGCCCGGTCCTCGCGGGCGCGCGGGTCGGCTTCCTCGCTCGGTGGGCACGCTCCGCGGCCTCCCGGCCGCTCGCTCCCGCACGCTCCGCCGCCCGCTTCTCCGCGACGCTTTCGCGTCGCGGTTGGCGGGCGCCCGGCGGAGTCGTGAGGGACCCACCGAGCGAGAAGCACGACCCGCGCGCGATCGCGCAATGATGAGGGATGGCGAGCGACAGGACCCGCCAGGCGCCGCGCCCGGGGCGCGTCAGATTCCTGCGCCGGCCGCGCCGCTACTCCCCGCTCCAGAGCGGCACGCGGCCGGGCGTCCACGGCGCCCCGGCGGACTCCGCGTCGTCCTCGAGCCGCGCGAGGTCGACCTCGACGAGCGTCCGGAGCGCCGCGAGCGTCTCCTTGAATTCCGCGGCCGCGATCTCGTACGAGGCGCGGTGCGTGCGCGTCGCGTCGGACGTCGCGTACCAGTGCCCGTACACGACCCCCTGCACGCGATCGACGATCGCGGGCGGCGTCGGCTCGTTCCGCTTCTGCCGCACGGGGTCGCCGCTCAGGGCCTCCGCGATGTCCAGTAGGCGCGCCTCGAGCACGCGCGCCTCGTCTGCGAGGCGCGGCTCCGCGCCGGGCGTCGCGAGGAGCGCCTTCTTGACGTGCGCGATGCGGCTCTTCGCCTCTCCGGCCGCCTCGATCGCGCCGAGCACCGCGCGCTGCAGCCGCGCGGTCTTCTTCTGGAACGCGAGGAGCGCCTCGCGGTCCGGCGCCGGCAGGCTCGCCGCCCCGAGCGGCGCCGTCGTGAACGCGACCGGCTCGGCGAGCGGCGTCACGACCCCGTCGACGCGCTTCGCGAGGGCGACCCGGTAGGTCCCCGGGGCCGCGAGCGGCCCGGCGGGCGGCTCGGAGAACGGGTCCTCGTGCGGCTTCTCCTCAACCTTCGTCGGCGTTGCCGCGGGGTAGCGCAGGTCCCACGCGACCCTGTGGAATCCCGACTCGACCGGCCCGGTGAGCCGTCGGACGACGTTCCCCTCCTCGTCCGTCACGGTGAGCAGGATCGCGGGGTCCTCCTCGCGGTCCTCGGCCCGGAGGGTTTCCCAAGCCGGGTAGAACACGTCGCCGCCCTCCTTGGCGGCCTCCTTCTCCGCCTCTTGGCGCGCCTTCTTCCGCGTCTTGACCTCGTCCTTGAGGTAGTACGTGAAAATCGCTCCGAACGGAGGGTTGGGCGCCGTGTAGAAGCCGTCGCCCTGGAAGGATTTGTCCTTCAGGCCGAGCGGGACCGCGGGGACGTACATCCACGCCGGCTTCGTCGGGAAGAGGACGGCCTCCTTCGCGAGGAGCGCGTCGGAGACCCCGCGAAGCGGAGCGTAGTCGTCGAGGATGTAGAAGCCGCGGCCGAAGGTCGCCACGAGGAGGTCGTTCTCCCTCCTCTGGATCGCGAGGTCGCGGACGGCGATCACCGGCATCCCGCCCTTCAATTGCGTCCACTTCTTGCCGCCATCCACGGTGAAGAAGACGCCGAATTCGGTGCCGGCGAAGAGGAGCTCCGCGTTCACGTGGTCCTGAGCGAGCGCGAGGACCGTCCCGCGCTCGGGGAGATCGCCCGCGATCGACCTCCAGGTCTTCCCGCGGTCGTCGCTCCGGAGAGCGTACGGCTTGAAGTCGCCCATCTTGTGGTTGTCGAACGCCGCGAAGACGACGTCCGTGTCGTGTCGCGACGCCTCGAGCCGCGAGACGTACGACATCTCCGGCACGCCGGAAAACTTCTCGACCCGCCGCCACGTCGCGCCGCCGTCCTCGGTGATCTGGACGAGGCCGTCGTCCGTCCCGATGTAGATGAGGCCCTCGGCCATCGGCGATTCGGAGAGCGCGACGCAGTTGCCGTAGAACGACGTGTTGGCGTTCTTCGCGACGGCGTCGACGCTCCAGACGCGGCCCATGACCTCGAGTTTGTTGCGGTCGATCTCCTGCGTGAGATCCGGGCTCACCGGCCGCCACGAGTCGCCGCGGTCGTCGCTCCGGAAGAGGCGGTTCGCGGCGAAGTAGAGTCGCGTGCGCGAGTGCGGGCTCAGGAGGAGCGGCGAGTCCCAATTCCATCGAAGCGCCGGCTCGCCCTTCCCCGGTTGCGGCTGGATGTCGATCGTCTCGCCGGTCCGCCTGTCGAACCGCACGAGGCCGCCGTACTGCCACTGCGAGTAGACGATGTTCGGGTCCTCGGGGTCGACTTGCGTCTGGAAGCCGTCGCCGCCGACCGTGACGAACCAGTCCGAGTTCATGATGCCGTTCGACGTCCTCGTCCGCGACGGCCCGCCGAGCGTGTTGTTGTCCTGCGTCCCCCCGTACACGTTGTAGAAGGGCTCGGCGTTGTCGACGGCGACCTTGTAGAACTGCGTCACGGGGAGATTGTCGAAGTAACTCCAAGTGGCGCCGCTGTCGAACGACTCGTAGAGGCCGCCGTCGCATCCGGCGATGAGGTGCTCGGTGTCGGCCGGATCGATCCATAGCGCGTGGTTGTCGACGTGCTTGTACTTCTCGCCGACCTTGTGGAAGTTCTTCCCGCCGTCGTCCGTCACCATCATCCACGTGTCCATCGAGTAGACGCGGTCGACGTTCTTGGGGTCCGCGACGATCTCCTGGTAGTACTGCGGACTTCCGGAGACGTGGTCGCCCATTTTCTCCCAGTTGCCGCCCGCGTCGATTGAGCGGTAGAAGCCGCTCCCCTTGTTCGCCGCCTCGACGATCGCGTACACGACGTCGGGGTTCACGGGCGAGACCGCGAGCCCGATCCGTCCCATTTCGTCCTTGGGCAAGCCGTTCTCGAGCTTCCGCCACGTCGCGCCGCCGTCGGTCGTCTTGTGGAGCCCCGAGCCGGGACCGCCGTCGATGAGGGTCCACACGCGGCGCTGCCTCTGGTACGCCGCGGCGTACAGGACGTCCGGGTCGCGCGGATCGAACACGATGTCGCTCACGCCCGTGTACTCGTCGATCTCGAGAACGCGCTTCCAGGTCTTCCCGCCGTCGGCCGTCTTGTAGAGGCCGCGGTCGCCGCCGGCCGCCCAGAGCGGGCCCTGCGCCGCGACGTACACGACGTCGGCGTCGCGCGGGTCGATCAGGATCTTGCCGACGTGCTCGGATTCCTTGAGCCCGACGTTCTCCCACTTCTTTCCGCCGTCCACGGACTTGTAGACGCCGTCGCCGTAGCCGACGCTCCGCTGGCTGTTGTTCTCGCCGCTCCCGACCCACACGACGAGCGGGTCGCTCTCGTCGATCGCGACGCAGCCGATCGAGTAGGAGCCCTCGCCGTCGAAGATGGGCGTCCAGGTCGTGCCGGCGTTGGTCGTCTTCCAGACGCCGCCGCACGCGACGGTCACGTACCAGACGTCGCGGCGCGTCGGGTGGACCGCGACGTCGCTGATGCGCCCGGACGTCACGGCCGGGCCGATCCCTCTGAGGGAGAGCCCGCTGAACGTCTCGGACTTGAACGGCCCCTCCGGAGCGGACGGCTTTTCATCTTTCTTGGGCTTGGCGGCGAGGACGAGGTTTGCCGCGAGGACGAGAATCGACAAGACGGCGGCGATGGCGCGCTTCATGGTCCTTCTCCTATGGGAATGACGACGCGATGACGATCCGGGATCCGCCCGGGGAGAATACCACGGGCGCCGCCGGGATGTCAGGCCGCCGCGCGCGGGAACCGGCTCGCTAACTCCGCGGGGTGCGCGGCGGGCCGAGACGCAGCATAAGGGCCGCCGAGAGACAGCCGAAGAGGAACATGGCGGCCCACAGGGCGCGCGGGCCGAGCGCTTCGAGCATCGCGGTCCCCGCCCACGGCCCGATGGTGAACGCGAGGCTGAACGTCATCGAGTAGAGGCCCATGTACTCGCCGCGGCGGGCGTCCGGCGCGACGTCCGCGACGAACGCGGCGCCCGTCGGCAGGAGGATCATCTCGCCGAACGTCCACACGACGACGGTCGCGACGACGGCGGGGAAGGTCGTCGCGAAGGCGAGCGCCCCGAAGCCGATCCCATTGAGGAGCGCGCCCAGCGCGAGCGCGCGGTGGTGCGGCCAGCGCGCCATCGCGGTCGTCAGCGGCACCTCGAGGAAGATGATGAGGACCGTGTTGATCGTGAAGATCGCGCCGTAGAGGGACTCGCGCATCCCCAGGTCGCGCACGAGGTAGAGCGGGAGCGCGGCCTCGTGCTGGAAGAACACGATCATCACCGGGAGCATCGCGGCGAGGAACAGGAAGAGGGGGCGGCGCGAGCGGGCGCCCTCGACGCCGCGCGCCGGCGCCGAGACGGGGCCCGCCGACGCGCCGCTCGCCGTGGCGTTCTCCGCGGCGCCCGGAGCCGGCGGCAGGCGCCGCAGCGAGACCGCGAGCACGACCCCGGCCAGGATCGACGTGCCGGCGTCGATCGCGAAGAGCGACCCGAACGACACCGTCGCGAGGAACCCGGCGACCGCCGGCCCGACGCTCATTCCGAGGTTGATCGCGAGGCGAATCAGCGCGACGGCGGCCTTCCTCTGATCGGGGGCGACCGCGCGCGTGATGTCCGACATGACCGCCGGGCGGTGCGCTTCGTTGGCGACCGCCCACGCGAACGTGAGGCAGAAGATCGCGGGGAGGCTCTTCACGAACAGGAACACGAGGAGGAGCGCGCTCGACAGGAAAAAGGAAGCGAGCATCACGCGGCGCGGCCCGATCCGGTCCGAGAGCCGGCCCGCGAAGGGGGCGGTGATGAGGGCCCCGAGCCCATAGACCGTCAGCGCGAGGCCCGAGGTCGAGGCGGAGAACCCGAGCCCGCGGGAGAGATAGAGGACGAGGAACGGAAGCACCATCGTCCCCGCGCGGTTGATGAGGGTCGCCGCGGAGAGGACCCACACCTCGCGGGGGAGCCCCTTGAGCCCGCGCCAGGGATTCATTTTGGGGCGCCTCGCCGGTCGGTGGGCAAGAACGAATCGTATCGCACACGCCGTCGCTGTCAAGGCGCCGACCCGACCCTTGATCCGTCGGTAAGGCTCCGTTGGTAGGGAAGCAAAAGCACCTTGCCGGCCGCTGAGACAGCGGTTAAGAAGAGGCGAGCTTCGACACTCTCTCTTCACCGGCGAGGTGCGAGGATGACGGTA
>Ga0247727_10008746_pt1 | contig 18661 bp, 13 predicted proteins | sample WisWelCaveWW1625_FD_202498 | JGI IMG/M metagenome (GOLD analysis project Ga0247727, IMG submission 202498) | Biofilm microbial communities from Wishing Well Cave, Virginia, United States - WW16-25 | ecosystem: Environmental > Aquatic > Deep subsurface > Groundwater > Cave microbial mat | place... | reverse complement strand
CAAGGCGGTGGAGACCGCCGATGTCATCGTCTTCGTCGTCGACGCGCGCGCCGGCCTCACCGCCTCGGACGAGCATGTCGGCGGCCTGCTGCGGGCCTCGCGGCGGCCGGTGATCCCGGTGGCGAACAAGGTCGATTCGCGCGGCCAGGAGGGACTCGAGTACGACCTGTACCGGCTCGGCCTCGGCGAGGTGGTGGCGGTCTCGGCGGAGCAGGGGCGCGGCATCGACGACCTCGTCGAGCGCATCGTCGCCGTGCTTCCCGAGCGCCCCCCGATGGAGGAGCCACCCGGCGTGCCCCTCGCCATCATCGGCCGCCCGAACGTCGGCAAGTCGTCTCTGTTCAACCGCATCATCCGCGCCGAGCGGTCGGTGGTCTCGGAAACCCCGGGCACGACCCGCGATCCGGTCGACGCAACCTTCGAGCATGCCGGTGTGCTCTGGCGCATCGTCGACACGGCCGGCATCCGCCGCCGGGTCGGCGGGGCCGAGTCGATCGAGTGGGTCAGCGCCCTCAAGGCGCGCCAGGCGATCGAGCGCGCCGAATTCGTGATCGCCATCGTCGAGGCGACCGCGGACCTCGGGCACCAGGACCGCGCGCTCATGGGGCTGGTGCTCGACAGCCGGCGTCCGGTCGTGCTGGCGGTGAACAAGGTCGACCTCGTGGAGGGCGGCGCCGCGGGTGTCGAGGCGAAGGTCCAGGCGGCGCGCGACGAGCTGCGCTTCTCGACCTGGGTGCCGGCGTTGCCGGTGTCGGCGCGCACCGGGCGGGGGATCGCGGCGCTCCTGGCGGCGATCGCGCGCGTGCGCGAGCAGACCCGCCGCCGCTTCGCCACCGCCGATCTCAACCGCGCCCTGGAGTCGATCGTCGCCGAGCGCCACCCGCCGTCCGATCGCGGCCGCGAGGTCCGCTTCAACTACGTCAGCCAGGCGCCCGGCGCCCCGCCCTGCTTCATCGTGTTCGGCAACGGCCGCCGGGTGGACGCGTCCTACAGGCGGTTCATGGAAAAGCGCCTGCGCGAGCGCCTGGACCTTCCCGAATCGCCCATTACATTGCTGTTCCGCGGCCGCGAGCCGCGTTGACCATGCCCGGGCCGGATGCTATATTCCACGGGCCTTCGGAGCGCGGATGGTCCTCTTCAACTACTCGACCCGTGAGCTGACCGCCAAGATCGTCTACTACGGTCCGGGTCTGTGCGGCAAGACCACGAACCTCCAGTACATCTACAACTCCCTGCCGGAGAGCGTCCGGAAGGGGAAGATGCTGTCGCTCGCGACCAAGACCGACAGGACCCTGTTCTTCGACTTCCTGCCGATCGAGCTGGGCACCATCCGCGGTATGCGCACGCGGGTGCAGCTCTACACCGTCCCGGGGCAGGTGTTCTACAACTCGACCCGCAAGCTGGTGCTCAAGGGCGCCGACGGCGTGGTGTTCGTGGCCGACTCGCAGGCGAAGATGATCGAGGCCAACATCGAGAGCTACCGCAACCTCGAGGAGAACCTCCGGGAAATGGGCATCCGGCTCGAGGAGATCCCGGTGGTGATGCAGTTCAACAAGCGCGATCTGCAGAGCCTGGCCTCGATCGAGGAGATGAACACGCGGATCAACCGCCACAACGCCCCGTTCTACGAGGCGGTGGCGATGACCGGCATCGGTGTCGAGGACACCCTCAAGGCGATCACCAAGCTCGTCCTCAACAACCTGTCGGCCCGCTACCGCATCGATGAGGGGACCGGGGCGCATCCCGTCGCCGCCGGCATCGCCGCCGCCGAGGCGCCGGCCGGCGCCACCGTGGCCGTCGCCGCGCCCCCCCCGCCGGCGGCGCCGCGCCAGGCGCCCCCCGAGGACCTCGCCATCGACGCGCTCGACGCCGGGAACGCCATGCCGCACGCGGGGCCCCGCCGGCCGGCCGCCGCCGCGGCGCCGGCGCCGCCCCAGCCCGCCGACGATGTCATCGAGCTGGTCGACGAGGTGGACGACGCGCCCCGTCCCGCGGCGGCGGCGCCGCCGCCGCCCGTCCGGCCGCGCCCGGAGGGGCGCCGCGAGTCGCCATCGCCGTCCCCGTCGCCCTCGTCCGCGACCGTGACCATGCATCCGGCCGCCCTGCGCGGCGCCCCGCCGCGGCCACCCGCCCAGGTTCGCGCCGCGACGCTGTCGCCGGCGGCGGCGCTCGACGCCGACGTGCTCGACGAGGACGATCCGATCGATCTCGACGATCCCTCCGAGGCCGCCGTGGTCACGCCGCCGGTCGCGGGGACGCTGGCGATCGGCCCGCTCACCCCCGGCGAGGAGCAGGAGGTCGAGCTGCCGGTGCGCATCGACGTGGGCGGACGATCCCTCCAGATCAACGTGAGGCTCAAGGTCCGCCTCTCCGGCTGACCGCGGCCGGGAGATGTCCCTGGCCGTTCCCACGACACGCGTGAGCGCCGAAACCGGGCCGCCCGCCGACACCCTCCCGGCGCGGCCGTCGCCCGGCCCGCGCGAGATGGCGCTGGTCGGCGGTCTCGCCTTCTTCCTCACCGCCTTCTCGGGGACGCTCCTGCAGCTGGCGCACGCGCGCGCCGGCTTCGTGCTCAGCCAGGCGCTGTTCATCGTCCTGCCCGTGCTCCTGGCGATTCGGTGGTTCTATCTGGACCGCCGCCGCGTCCTGCCGTTCGGGCGGCCGCAGCCGCGTGTCCTTCTCGGCGCCCTCCTCGGGGCGGCCGGCCTGAACCACCTCCTCACCGCGTACGGCGTCTGGCAGGAAAGCATCCTTCCGACGCCGGAGCCGATCCGGGCGCTGTTCGACGGCCTGTTCGCCTACCGCGGGCCGGCCGATTTCGTGATCCTGCTGCTGGTCTTCTCGATCGTCCCCTCCGTGTGCGAGGAGATCCTCTTCCGGGGCTTCCTGCAGACCGGCCTTATGAACCACCTCGGCACCCCGGCCCGGGGGATCATCGTCTCGGCGCTCATCTTCGGGCTGTTCCACATCGACCCGTGGCGCTTCGCCGGTGTCTTCGGCCTCGGCGTGTTCCTCGCCTGGCTGCGCCACGTGAGCGGCAGCCTCGTGCCGTCGATGGCGGCGCACGCGCTGAGCAATCTCATCTCGATATCGCTCAAGGCCCTGGGCGGCCCGGAGGACACGCGCGCCCCCGCCGGTGTCCTCGGCACGCTCCTGGCGGTGGCGGCCCTGGCGGCCGCCGTCCGGCTCGTCCGCACCGGGGAGCCGGCGCGCGACCGCGTGCTATAATCCGCCACCCGTGGCCCCCGCGCGCGCTCCCGCGGCGCGGCCCGGCGCCTCAGGAGGTCACCCCGAGATGAAGCCACGAGCCGTCGCACCTGTCCTGGCCGCGCTCTCCTGCCTGTCGGCGCCGCTTCCCGCGCAGGAGGTCCCGCCCGGGGCGCCGCTGTTCACCGCCTATCCCTCGTACGACGCCAAGTTCGATCTCGCGAACGAGAAGTTCTCGCTGGTCACCAACATGCTCGTGTACAACATCAGCGGCAAGACGGTCACCGACGTCTCGTTCAAGCAGACCTACCCCGACGGCGTCTCGGTCAAGGAGACCTTCCAGCGCGACGTCGGCACCGAGGCCACGGGAGAGCAGTCCTCGGCGCGCAAGGTGGAGGGGAACACCTTCTACGCCAGCCTGCAGAGCTGGAAGCACCGCCAGTTCGTCGCGATCTTCAACGAGCTGGTGATGGCCCGCCGCCTGAGCGAGATCACGTTCCCGGGGATCGAGATCAGCTACACCGACGCTGACGGCAACCGCCAGACGACAAAGCTCCAGGACAACACCTACGATCTGTTCAAGTACTCGAACGTGGTCGGCGGTTTCGAGCGCTTCATAAAGAAGTACAACAACATCGTCTTCGAGTTCGGCAAGGCCGCCCCCGCCCGCAAGGAATGGGAGTTCGCCCCGATCGCCGCCAGCGCCAAGGGCCGGTTTCCGACCGGGATCATCGGCACCTACCAGGGCGAGGACGCCTACAACGGCTTTTTCCGCATCCGCACCGGCCCGCCCGGCGACACCATCCAGCTCCTCGTCGTGTACAAGCAGGTCGACAAGAAGGAAGCGATCGCGAACCAGGAGCGCCTGCTCAAGGACCTGCGCGACTACATGCGCTGGTGCGGCGAGTTCGAGTTCGTGCAGGACGGGCTTGACGTGCAACGCACGAAGTGGAAGAAGTACCGGGACGTCTGGCACGTCGACGGGCGCTGGCGCGACACCGTCAAGAACCGCCTCGGCGAGGGGTTGCTCGAGGCGCACGTCTTCTTCGGGCCGCGCGAAGACGTCGAGTACTACATCCTCGGCCTCGCCCACGGCCGCGCGCTGGGTGAGGCGAGCACCACGCCGAACCCCGAGAAGGAAGCCGCGCTGGCCGCCGAGATGTCGGCGCTCATCGACTCATTCGAATCCGACATCGTGCCATTGGCCTACGATCGGCGCTGACGAGCCGTCCGCCGCCCATGCACCATTCGCCGGTTCCCTTCCGAAACAGGAGACGCGCAAGGACATGAAGACCGCAGCCGACGTGTTGAAGCAGGCCAAGGAGCAGGGGGTCCGGATCGTCGATCTCCGGTTCATGGACATCCCGGGACTGTGGCAGCACTTCTCGGTGCCGGTCCACCAGCTCACCGAGAAGTCGTTCGAGGACGGTTTCGGGTTCGACGGGTCGAGCATCCGCGGGTTCCAGGCGATCAACGAGAGCGACCTGCTCGTGGTCCCCGACCCCGAGACCGCCTTCATGGATCCGTTCGCCGAAATCGCGACGCTCGACCTGATCTGCAACGTCTTCGAGCCGATCACGAAGCAGCGCTATGCGCGCGACCCGCGCGCCGTGGCGCAGCGGGCCGAGGAGTATCTCAAGTACACCCGGGTGGCCGATACCGCCTACTTCGGCCCCGAGGCCGAGTTCTTCATCTTCGACGACGTGCGCTTCGACCAGAAGGCGAACTGCGGCTACTACTTCCTCGATTCGGTCGAGGGGCAGTGGAACTCCGGGCGCGAGGAGGGGCCGAACCTGGGGTACAAGCCGCGCCACAAGGAGGCCTACTTCCCGGTCCCGCCGATCGACCATTTCCAGGACCTGCGCTCGGAGATGGTCGTGAACCTCGAGCGCTGCGGCCTGACCGTCGAAGCGCATCATCACGAGGTCGCCACCGGCGGGCAGATGGAGATCGACATCCGCTTCAGTTCCCTCGTCCGCTCGGCGGACAACCTGGCGATCTACAAGTATGTCGTCAAGAACACCGCCCGGCGGAAAGGCCACACTGTCACCTTCATGCCCAAGCCGCTGTTCGGCGACAACGGCAGCGGCATGCACTGCCACCAGAGTCTCTGGAAGGCCGGGAGAAACCTGTTCGCGGGGGAGGGGTACGGCGGCTTCTCGGAGATGGGGATGCACTACATCGGCGGGCTGATCAAGCACTCCCCGGCGCTCGCCGCGATCATCGCGCCGACCACCAACTCCTACAAGCGGCTGACCCCCGGCTTCGAGGCACCGGTCAACCTGGCCTACTCGCGGCGCAACCGCTCCGCCGCCATCCGCATCCCGATGGTCTCGGCCAACCCGGCGGCCATCCGCCTCGAGTACCGGCCGCCCGACCCGTCGTGCAACGCCTACATCGCCTTCGCCGCCATGCTGATGGCCGGTCTCGACGGCATCGAGAAGAAGATCGATCCGGGGAAGCCCCTCGACAAGGACATCTACAGTCTCGGGCCCCAGGAGCTGAAGGGGGTGCCGTCGCTCCCGGGCTCGCTCGACGCGGCGCTGCACCACCTCGAGGAGGACCACGATTTCCTGCTCAAGGGCGACGTCTTCACCGAGGACATGGTCAGCCTCTGGATCGACTACAAGCGGGAGCGCGAGGTGAACCCGATGCGCCTGCGGCCGCACCCGTACGAGTTCGCCCTGTACTACGACATCTGATCCTCCGGTACCGGGGCGCCGCGCGCGCGGCGCCCCGGAAGCCGATCCGCGGCGCCGGGCGCGACGCATGATCCGAACCGGGCATCCCCCATCGGCGCCGCGATGAACGCCGCGCGCGCCCGCGAGGCCCTTGGCCCGCTCGTCCCGCCCGACCAGATCGAAGCGCTCGCCGACCACCTCAGCCGCCTCCCCGACCCGGAGGGGGCGGTGCGAACGCTCGAGCGCCTGGCCGCGCACGGCGCGGCCCTCCGCGACCCGATCCGCCTGCATGCAGCCCTGACACTCGGCGGCTGCAGCGCCTGGCTCGGCGGCCTGCTGATCGAGCGGCCCGACATCCTGGAGGCGATCCCGACCGCCGGCCCGGCGCGCGCGCTGCCGGCGCGCGAGGACCTCGAGGAGGACCTGGCGCGCTTCCAGTTCCGGGCCGGCATCGCCGACCCGTCGGCCGTGCTGCGCCGCTTCAAGGAGCGGGAGTACGTCCGGATCGCGCTCGCCGACCTGCTGCGCGCCGCCGACCTGGGGGCGATCACCTCGTCCCTGGCCCTGCTCGCCGACGTGCTGATCGACCGCGCCCTGCACGCGGCGCTCGCCGCGCTCGAGGCGCGCCACGGCCGGCCGACCTTCCGCAACGACCGGGGCGAGGTGGAGGAGTCGACGTTCGCGGTGATCGGGCTCGGCAAGCTCGGGGGCGGGGAGCTCAACTACAGCAGCGACATCGACATCCTCTACCTGTTCGCCCGCGACGGCGAGACCACAGGCACAGGCGCGGCCGCCGAGGGGGCGATCAGCAACCGCGAGTTCTTCCTGCGGCTGGCGGCGGCGGTCACGCGGATCATCGGCGGTCGCGAGCAGGGAGGCGAGGTGTTCCGCGTCGATCTCGACCTGCGTCCCGGGGGCCGCGACGGCGATCTGGCGCTGTCGCTCGGCGCCGCGGTGGCCTACTACCGCAACTGGGCCGAGGGATGGGAGCGCCAGGCGCTGATCAAGGCCCGGGCCGTGGCCGGCGATCCCGACCTCGGCCGCCGCTTCGTCGCGGCGGTCGAGCCGCTCGTCTACCCCCTGAACGCCGACCCCTACCTGGCAATCGAGATCGCCGCCATGAAGGACCGCATCGACGCGCGCCTGAGCCGGCAGGGGACCACCGAGCGCGACGTCAAGCTGGGCCGCGGCGGCATCCGCGAGCTCGAGTTCGCCGTCCAGGCGCTGCAGCTGCGGCGCGGCGGCGCCGACCCGTGGCTGCGGCAGGGGAACACGCTCCTGGCGCTGCACCGCCTCGCCGAGCGCGGCGTCATCGCCTACGCCGAGTACGCCAGCCTGGCGGACGCCTACGTCGTCCTGCGCGACATCGAGCACCGCCTGCAGCTCGGGCACAACCGCCAGACCGCCCTCCTGCCGGCCGGCGACGACGCGTGGAAGGCGCTGGCGCGCACCATGGCGCCGGCCGCGCCGCCATCCCCGGATGAGCCACGCCGCTTCGCCGCGACGCTCGAGAAGCACCGCGACGCGGTGCGCGCCTTCTACGACCAGGTGATCGGCGGCGCGTCGCAGCTGGCCATCGCCGACGACACCGCCGACGTCCTGCTCGACCGGCTCGACGACGCGGCGCTGGTGGAGCGCCTGCGCGGCGCCGGCCTGCCGGACGCCGGGACGCTTCTCAAGCCGGTGCACGCGCTGCGGCGCCTGCTGCAGCCGGCGGCGCTGTCGCCCGACCTGGCGCACGCGCTCCGGCGCGCCGGGCCTCTCCTGATGCGGGCGGCGCTCGAGTCGGCACGCCCGCGCCGGGCGCTCGCCAACCTCGAGACCCTGTTCTCGACCCTGCTCGCCGAGCCCGACGGACTGCGCCGCTTCCTGGAGCGCCGCGACCTGCTCGCCCCGGCCGTCCGCCTGCTCGGCCGCAGCGACCTGCTCGCCGGGCTGCTCATCCGGCAGACGGCGATCCTGCGCGATCTCGAGGATCGCGCCCGGGTCGTGCACACCCCGAGCGCTTCCCGGTACCGCGAGCCACTCCTCGGCGCCGCGCGCGCGGCCGGCGATGCGCTCGATCGGGCCGCCATGCTGCGCCGCCGGCACCAGCAGGCCCTGGCCACCATCGCCCTGCGGGACATCAGCCGCCAGGCGACGGTGCGCGAGGTGGTCAAGAGCCTGTCGCTCCTCGCCGACGCCACCCTCGACGCGGCGCTGGTGCTGGCGCGCGACGAGGTGCGTCTCATGGGCGGGGACGGCGACGGCCCGCGCCTCGCCATCCTCGGCCTCGGCCGGCTCGGCTACCGGGAGCTCGACTACGGCTCCGACCTCGACCTCGTCTTCCTGCACGATCCGCGCGCGGGCGACCCGGCGGCCGACCGCGCCGCCGCCAGTCGCGTCTGCGAGGCGGTGGTGCGGCTGCTGTCGTCCCTGAGCCGCGAGGGCCAGCTGTACCGCGTCGATCTCCGGCTCCGGCCGTCGGGGAGCAAGGGGGAGCTGGTGGCGTCGCCGGGCGCGCTGCGCGCCTACTTCCAGGGCGATGCGGACGTCTGGGAGATGCTCTCCTTCCTCAAGGCGCGCGCCGTGGCCGGGGATCGCGCGCTCGGCGGGCGCGCCGTTGCCGACGTCGAGACGACCCTGCTCGAGCGCGCCGCCCGCATGCCGGAGCGCGAACTCGTGGCCTCGGCGCGCGACATGCGCCGCCGGCTTCTGGAGGCCGGAGGCGGCGTCGCCGGCGCGCGCCGCCCCAAGCACGGCGCGGGCGGGCTCGCCGACATCGACTTCGCCGCCGAGTACCTGCAGCTGCGCCACGGCGTGCGCGGCCCCGACGACAAGGATACCCTGCGGCTTCTGACCCTCCTGCGCGAGCGCGGCATCCTCGGCGAGTCCGAGATGAGCGCCTTCTACGAGGGGTACCTGTTCCTGCGCGGCGTCGATCACGAGATGCGGCTCATGCATGGCGGCCCCGTCGACGCGCTTCCCGACGACGCCTCCCGCCTGGCCGAGATCGCCCAGTGCCTGCCCGAGACCGCCGGGTCCCCGCCCGCTCCGCCGCACGCGCGCGACCGGGCGGCCGCGTTCCTCGCCGAGTACGACGGCCGGGCGGCGGCGGTCCGCGCCGCCTACGACGCGGTGCTGCCCGAAGAGGTCTGACCGGCTCAGCGCACGGTGAAGTCGGCCACGATCGTCCCGGACGGGTTGCCGGCGCGGTCGGTGGCTCTGACGCTCAGCCGGTGCGGCCCGGGGGCGAGGCGCGGGTCCTCGAACGGCCGCGCCACCCCGCGATCCGGGTCGTACTCGGCCGGGATGCGCGCACCGTCGAGCACGAAGGCGACGCCGTCCCACGCCAGCCCCTTGCCCACCTCGATCACATGCGCGGTGATCTCCGGACGCCGGCCGGTGACCCCCCCGGCGGCCGGGTGGACGCCGAAGATCCGGGGCGGGGATTCGTCGGCGAGCAGCGCGAAGCGGCCGTAGCGCCGGAACAGGCAGCGCAGGGAACGCGTGGCCGCCTCGACCTCGTCCCCCTCGAGCGTCCAGCGCCGCGCCACCGGGTCGAAGCGATAGATACCGAGTCGCCCGGTCACCGCCGCGCCGGGGTCGCAGGCCAGCGTGAGGCTGGCGCGGGCGTCGAGCGCCTCGCCGTCCGGCAGGATATCGACGGCGTCGCCGATCGGCGTGAGCCCGGGCGGGAGATCGCCGGCGGGGCGGCGGGTGAGCACCAGCGGCCCGGGGAAGAAGCGCCCGCCCGGAGGGATTTCGACCCGTGCCCCGGCGACCTCGAGACGCAGGGCCTGCCCCGGCCGCGCCACGCCGATCGCGGCGCCGGTGAGCGCCGCGGCCAGGGGGCACCCGGGCGCGAGCGCCGAGGCCCGCGCCCGAGCCGCGAGCGCCGCAGCCTGGTCGTAGCCGATCGCCACCCCGACGAGCGTCCCGCCGTCGAGCGGCACCCATGCCCCGATCTCCGGGGCGCCGCAGGCCTCGAGGGCCGGCGGAGCGGCCGCGCCCGCGGCCCCGATCACGAACTCGGCGAAGGTGCCGTGGTAGCGGCCCTCCGCCTGCACCGTCGGGGCGCCCGCCGGGCGATCCTCCGGCCGGCCGCCATCACGCGGCCCGCCGGGCGCCGCGCTCTCCGGCGGCATGCGCGGGGTGCGGCTCCCGGGCGCCGGCACGACGACTTCGATGGCGGCGCGCCGCTCGCGGCCGGCCGCGTCGGTGGCGATCACCTCGAGCCGGTGGATCCCGGGGCCCGGGTCGAAGGCGCCGGCGGGCGCTCCGGTCGCCGCGCATCCCCGCCGGGCGAAGACGTTGCCCGGCAGTTGTCCGAGGCGCCAAGTCATCGTCGTCGGACCGATGTGGCTCAGCCGGTGGTCGTAGATGAGGCCGGCGATCGGGTACTGATCGAAACGGAACCCGGGTATCTCCACGCTGTGGCAGGGGACGCCGTCGAGGAGGGCGACCACCTTCCTGAGCCCGGCCCGGCCGCCGCCCACCGGGTCCCATGCCGTGAGCGCGGCCGTGAAGGGCCCGCTGACCTCGATGCGCACCGGGCCGTCCGGGTGGGCGCGTGGCCGCCTGAGGGCGACCGTCATCGCGCGCCAGGAGCCGCCGATGAGGGTCTCCGGCGACGCCGCGCCGAGCACGATCGACTCGAGCGCCGGCGGCGTGTCGTCGGGCGGCGGCTCGAGGCCGGCGCGGAACGGATCGATCGGATCGTCGGCCGGGCCACGGACCTCGAAATGGAGATGCGGCAGGCCGACACCCGACTCGCCCGAAATGCCGATCACCTGCCCCCGGCGCACGGGGATTGGAGGTTCGAGGTAGATGTCGCCGGGGAAGGGGTTGCCGGCCTCGATCCGCCGCTGCGCGACCCGCGACTCCAGCCCGAGCCCGGTCTCATCGAAAGTCTTCAAGTGGCCGTACACCGTCGAGCGCCCATCGGGGTGGCGCAGGTACAGGGCCCGCCCGTAGCCCCGCCACTCGACCTTGAGCCGGTAGACGGCGCCGTCGGCGGCGGCGCGCACCGGGCGGCCGCCCGCCCCGCCGGTGGAGATGTCGACCCCGGCGTGCAGGTGATCGTAGCGGTACTCGCCGAAGGTCGAGACGATGGCCGGCGTCCCCTCGACCGGCCACAGCAGCGCCGGCCGGCCGCCGGCGCCGCGCCCCTTGGCCGCCGGGCGCGGCGCGGGAGCCGCGACGGCGGACAGGAGGATGAGCCCCGCGGCGGCGATGGAGGCGGGGGCGGCGCGGGAGCGGGCGGCGGCGTGCCTCATGGCGCCGGGATTCTACCCGCAGCCGGGGGCCGGCGACGCGCGCCGGCGCGCGTTTGACTGCCGGGAATCCTTCCATATATCATCCGCCGCGCGCCGCGACCCGCGCGCCGCATCCTCGACGCCGCATCATGGCCCCGGACCCTTTCAAGAACCTCACCCTTCGCCGCAAGCAGGGCGAGATCCTCTTCCAGGAGGGCGATCTCGGCAGCGAAATGTATGTCGTGCAGGCGGGCGCGGTGCGCCTGTTCCGGGTCCGCGACGGCGCCAAGCAGGAGCTCGCGGTCATGGAGAAGGGCGACTTCTTCGGCGAGCTGGCGGTGCTCGAGGGACTGCCGCGAACCTCGGGCGCCGAGGCGATCGGCGACATCGAGGTGATCGAGATCAACAGCGCCACCTTCGATCGGATGATCCGCGCGAACATCGAGATCGCCGTCCGCATGCTGCGCAAGCTGAGCAACCGGCTGCAGGAGGCCAACAGCCGGCTCGAGGCGCACACCGAGGCCGGCCCGGCCGTGCGCCGGGACGCGGTCGCGACCGCGGTCGACATGGACCGGCCCGCAGCGCCCGCCGGCCCGCCACCCGAGGCCGCGCCGGCGACCGCGTCCGCGCCGGCGGCCCCGGTCGCGAGCGCCGACATCCAGATCCCCAAGGGGGCGCTCGGCGTCCTGGTCCTCGAAGGGGGCGGGAAGGTGTTCCCGCTCACCGGCGCGGCCGCGGTGATCGGCCGGTACGACCCGGTGACCGGCACGCGGCCCGAGATCGACCTCACCCAGGTCGACATCAACCGGTCGGTGTCGCGCCGCCACGCCCGCCTGGCGCTGCAGGACGGCGCGTACCACCTCATCGAGGAGGTCGGAGCGCTCAACGGCACCTCGGTGAACGGCAACAGGCTGACGCCGGGGAAGCCGCAGGCGCTGGCGAGCGGCGACCGGATCGCGCTCGGCATGGTCTCCCTGCTGTTCAAGGCCGGCCCGGCCGCCGCGGGGAGCCGGTGATCGGCGCCCCGCACGTCGCGCGCCGATCGACGCCGCCATGACCACGGCCGCCGCCGGGCGCGCGCGCGTCCTCTCCGGATTCCGGCCCACCGGCCCGATGCACATCGGCCACCTGGTCGGCGCCCTCGAGAACTGGGTGAGCATGCAGGACACGCACGAGTGCTTCTTCGCGATCGCCGACTGGCATGCCCTGACCAGCGAATACGCCGACCCGTCGCGGATACGCGAGCACACCCTGGAGATGGCGGCCGACTGGATCGCCGCGGGGATCGATCCGGAGCGCTCGACCCTGTTCGTGCAGTCCCACGTCCCGGAGCACGCCGAGCTGCATCTCCTGCTGTCGATGATCGTCCCGATCGCCTGGCTCGAGCGGGTCCCGACCTACAAGGAGCAGCAGGAGCAGGTGAGCCAGCGCGACCTGTCGAACTACGGCTTCCTCGGCTACCCGGTCCTGCAGGCCGCCGACATCCTCGTCTACCGCGCCGGCTTCGTGCCGGTGGGGGAGGACCAGCTGGCGCACCTCGAGCTCTGCCGCGAGATCGCCAGGCGCTTCAACGGGCTGTACGGTCCGATCTTCCCCGAGCCGCAGGGGCTGACGACCCGCGTGCCGCGCCTCCCCGGGACGGACGGCCGCAAGATGAGCAAGTCGTACGGCAACGCCATCAACCTCGCCGACGAGCCCGACGCGATTCGCAGGAAGATCCTGACCATGGTCACCGACCCGGCGCGCAAGCGCCGCAGCGATCCCGGCAACCCCGAGGTGTGTCCCGTGTTCGACTTCCACAGGGCCTACTCCGACGCGGCGACGCGGGCCGGGGTCGATGCCGGCTGCCGCAGCGCCGGCATCGGCTGCGTCGAGTGCAAGACGACGCTCCTCGGCCATCTCGAGCCGGCGCTCGCCCCCGTCCAGGAACGGCGCCGGGAACTCATGGCGCACCGCGGCCGGGTGCGCGACATCCTCGCCGAGGGGGCGCGGCGGGCGCGTGTCGAGGCCGGCGCCACCATGCGCCTCGTCCGCGCGGCGATGAAGATCGACGCGGGGGGGTTGTGACGACCGCCCCCGCGCCCGTCCCGGAGCGCCTGCACGGCCCGGCCCGCGTCGTCCTGCAGGGGTTCGACGGGCCGCTCGACCTGCTCCTGCACCTGGTGCGCACGGGCGAGCTCGACATCTCCGGTGTCGCCGTGATCGACGTGGTGCGGCAGTGCAACGAGTACATCCGCCTGGTCCAGGATCTCGATCTCGAGGCCGCCGGCGATCACCTGGTGATGGCCGCGACCCTCGTGCACATGAAGTCGCGCAGCCTCCTGCCCCCCGACCCGGAGGCGGCCGCCCTGCCGGAGGAGGAGGACATCCCGCCGCGCCTGCAGGGTGTGGTCCAGGAGCTGCGCCGCGCGGCCGAGCAGCTTCAGGAGAGGGAAGCCGCCATGGAGCTCCTCTACACCCGGCCGGCGGGGAGGGTGGCGGAGTTCACCGGCGAGCAGGGGCTCGAGGTCGATCTCTACTCCCTGGTCAGCGCCTTCCAGACGATCCTCAAGCGCCTCGGCACCGAACCCGAGGAGCACCGGATCACCCGCGAGAAGGTCACCCTCATGGAGCGGGTGACCTGGCTCATCGACACGCTCACCGTGAGGCGGCGGCTCGCGTTCAGCGCCCTGTTCGAGGGGATCGGCGACCGGCTCGGTCTGATCCTGACGTTCCTGGCGCTCCTGGAGGTCCTGCGTCTCCGGGTCGCCCGCGCCTACCAGAGCCACCATCGAGAGGATATCCTGATCGTGCTGTCCGAGGAGGCCGCGCCGTCCGCGAGCGGGGAGGACGGCCAATCCGCAGAGGAGAACCGCCCCGATGCCTGACCGGAACGTCCCGCTTCCCGAAGCCGATCAATTGCGCGCCATCGTGGAGGCCCTGGTCTTCGCCGCCGAGGATCCGCTGACCCTGGGCGACCTCACGGACCTCTTCCCGGGGGCCGCGCCCGACACCCTGGAGCAGGCGCTCGACGATGTCATCCGCCTCTGGGAGGGGGCCGATCGCGGGCTGCAGATCATCAAGGTCGCCGGCGGCTGCCGGATGACCACCCGCCCCGAGCTCGGTGAATGGGTCCGGGCGCTCTTCCGGGCGCGCAACCGCCGGCGCCTCTCGCCGGCGGCCCTCGAAACGCTGGCGATCGTCGCCTACCGCCAGCCGATCACGACGCCCGAGATCCAGGGGCTGCGCGGCACCGACCCGGGCGGCGTCCTGCAGACGCTCCTCGATCGGCGCCTCCTGCGCGTGGTGGGACGCAAGAAGGTCGTCGGGAAGCCGCTGCTGTACGGCACCACCCAGGAGTTCCTGACCCACTTCGGGCTGAATTCGCTCACCGACCTGCCGACCCTCGAGGAGTTCGGCGCCGTGGCGGCGCAGCTGGCGCGCCAACCGCACGCCGCCGAGGCCGAGGTGGGACCGTTCGAGGAGGATGACGATGACGCGGCGGCCGGCGAGGAGTTCGAGGATGCGACCGAGGACGAGCGCGAGCGCGACGACGACGGCGACGACTCCTGACGGGGAGCGCGGCGTCCGTCTGCAGAAGGTCCTGGCGGCGGCGGGGGTCGCGTCGCGCCGGGCGGCCGAGCTTCTGATCCTCGCCGGTCGCGTGGCGGTCAACGGCCGGGTGATCACGGCCCTGGGGACGCGCATCGATCCGGCGCGCGACGTGGTGAAGGTCGATGGGGATCGGGTCGGCCGGCCGGAGCGCCCGGTCTACTACCTGCTTCACAAGCCGAAGGGCGTGCTGTCGACGGTGCGCGACCCGCGCGGCCGCCCGACCGTGATCGGCCTGCTGCGGGGCGTGCAGGCCCGCGTCTTCCCGGTGGGGCGTCTCGACTGGAACAGCGAGGGGCTCATCATCCTGACGAACGACGGCGACCTCGCGAACCACCTGACCCACCCGTCGAACCACGTGCCCAAGGTCTACCGGGTCAAGATCAAGGGTGTGGTCGAACCCGAGGCGCTGGAACAGGTGCGTCGCGGGCTCTACCTCGACGGGCGCCGCACCCTGCCGGCGCCGGTCACACGGATCTCGTCGCAGCAGAACACCTGGCTCGAGGTCGTCCTGTTCGAGGGGCGCCGCAACCAGATCCGCCGGGTCTTCGAGCGCCTCGGGCACCCGGTGCTGAAACTCAAGCGGACAGCCATCGGGCCGATCGCCGATCGGGCGCTGAAGCCGGGGGAGTATCGGCCGCTCCTGCCAGCCGAGATCGCCCGGATCAAGGAGCTTCGATGAGTCTCAGGCTCCCGGATCACGTCCTGCGCATCGCCCCTTACGTGCCGGGGAAGCCGGTCGAGGAAGCGGCGCGGGAGACCGGGCTCGCGGACATCGTCAAGATGGCGAGCAACGAGAACCCGCTCGGGCCGTCGCCGCGCGCCGTCGAGGCCGCCCGCGACGCCGCCCTCCGGGCCAACCGGTACCCCGACGGGAGCGGCTACGTGCTGCGGCAGGCGCTCGCCGCGCGCCACAGGTTCCCGGCCTCGCAGGTGGTGCTCGGAAACGGATCGACGGAGCTCGTCGAAATCGTCGCCAAGACGTTCCTGGGAGCGGGCAGGACGGCGGTCGTCGCCGACCGCGCCTTCATCATGTACCGCATCGCCGTCCTGGCGATGAACGCCCCCCTGATCTCGGTGCCGCTCCGGGACGAGCGCCACGATCTCGCCGCCATGGCCGCGGCCTGCGACGCCCGGACCGCGCTGGTCTACATCGGCAACCCGAACAACCCGACCGGCACCCACGTCGGGCGCGCCGCCTTCGCCGCCTACTTCGCAGCGCTCCCGCCGCACGTGCTCACGGTCATCGACGAGGCCTACTTCGATTACGTCGAGGCCGGGGACTATCCCGACGGCCTCGATTTCCTGCGCGCCGGCCGCAATGTCCTCATCCTGAGGACCTTTTCCAAGATCCACGGGCTGGCCGGCCTGCGCATCGGCTACGGCATCACCGCCCCCGAGGTGGCGCGCGGCCTCGAGGCGGTCCGATCGCCCTTCAACACGTCGTCGATCGCCCAGGCGGCGGCCCATGCCGCGCTCGATGACCGCGAGCATGTCGACCGGTCGCGCGCCGAGAATCGCCGGGAGGCGCGCTTCGTCCAGGCGGAGCTGGCGCGGCGGCGGCTCGATTTCGTGCCCTCGGTGGCCAACTTCGTCCTGGTCCGCACACCGCTGCCGGGGGAGGAGCTGACCCGGCGGCTCCTGGCGCTCGGCGTGATCGTCCGGCCGATGGAAACCTATGGATATCGCGACGCGGTCAGGGTCTCGTTCGGCACGCGCGCCGAGAACGAGCGCTTCCTCGCCGCCCTCGACCAGGTCCTCGACCTGGCAGGCCGCCCCGGGGGCGCCCCGTAACCCCATCAAAACGCGCCGTTTTTCCACTTGACAGGGGAGGGGTTGCGTCCGTATGATCCCCAAATCCTGAACAGCTCTCGGAACCGGTCCACAAACCGATGAAGCGCTGTCCGGGTTGGGAGGCCGGCACATCCGGCCCCCGAGGAAAAATGCCGAAGGAGGAACGCAACCGAATGGACTTGCAGAACGCCAACGACGACCCCATGAGCGGCCTCGAATCACCGCCCCCCGGCCTGCCGACCACCCCGAAGTCCCCCAAGAAACGCGAGCCGTTGCGCCTGATGCACCTGGGCGACGACCAATCGGTCAACCCCCAGGACCAGGAGCTGCTGGCGATGTACGACCAGTCCCTGCGCACGCTCGCCGAGGGTGAGGTGGTCCGCGGCAAAGTCTTGAGGATAGGGCCGAACGGCGTCATCGTGGACGTGGGCTACAAGTCCGAGGGGATCATCGACCTGGACGAGTTCAGCGGCCCCGATGGCGGCACGCATGTGAATGTCGGCGACGAGATCGACGTCCTCCTGGAGAAGACCGAGAACCGCGACGGCTACGTCGTGCTCTCCAAGGAGAAGGCCGAGAAGATGAAGGTGTGGGAGGAGATCGAGCGCGCCTACACCGACGGCCGGGCAGTCACGGGAATCGTCAAGGAACGCATCAAGGGAGGTCTCGCGGTCGACATCGGCGTGCGCGCCTTCCTGCCCGGTTCCCTCGTCGACATCCGCCCGGTCCGCAACCTCGACGCCCTGAAGGGAAAAGAGCTGCAGATGCGGGTCATCAAGGTGAACCGCAAGCGCGGCAACATCGTGCTCTCCCGCAAGGCGATCCTCGAGGATGAGAACAGCTCCAAGAAGAAGCGCACCCTCGAGGGCCTCTCGGAGGGCAAGGTCATCCGCGGCGTGGTCAAGAACATCACCGAGTACGGCGCCTTCATCGACCTCGGGGGCATCGACGGGCTGCTGCACAAGACCGACATGTCCTGGGGGCGGATCAACCACCCGTCGGAGATGTTCAACGTCGGCGACGAGGTCGAGGTCGTCATCCTCAAGTTCGACCCCGACAAGGAGCGCGTCTCCCTGGGGCACAAGCAGCGCAGCTCGGACCCGTGGGAGACGGTCGACACCAAGTACCCGCGCGAGTCGCGGGTGCGCGGCAAGGTCGTCAGCCTGACCGACTACGGCGCCTTCGTCGAGCTGGAGTCGGGCGTCGAGGGTCTCATCCACATCTCCGAGATGTCGTGGACCAAGCGGGTCAAGCACCCGTCGAAGGTCCTGGCGGTCGGCGACCCCGTGGAGGCGGTGGTGCTCGACGTCGACAGGTCGGCGCGGCGCCTGTCGCTCGGCCTGCGCCAGACCGAGCCGAACCCCTGGCAGACCATCAGCGAGCGTTACCACGAGGGGGACCGGCTCACCGGCAAGGTCCGCAACCTCACCGACTTCGGCGCCTTCATCGAGGTCGAGGAGGGGATCGACGGCCTGGTGCACATCTCCGACATGTCGTGGACCAAGCGCCTCAAGCACCCGTCGGAGATGCTCAAGAAGGGCGACGACGTCGAGGCGGTCATCCTCAAGATCGACACCGAGAACCAGCGCCTGTCGCTCGGCATCAAGCAGCTGCAGCCGAACATCTGGGAGGAGTTCTTCAAGAACCACGTGATCGGCGACATGGTCACCGGCCGCGTGGTGCGTCTGACCGACTTCGGCGCCTTCATCGAAATCCAGGAGGGCATCGAGGGGCTGGTGCACGTCTCGGAGATCGCCGACGAGCGCGTCGAAAAGCCGGCCGACAAGCTGTCGCTCGACATGGCCATCACCTCGAAGATCATCAAGATGGACATCACCGAGCAGAAGATCGGCCTGTCGATCAAGGCCGCCGCCCACGACGCCCATCGCGAGGACTACCGCACCTACATGCGCGCCCAGGGCAGCCCGGGCATCAACCTGGGTGAGGTCGCCGGGCACACCGGAGGCCGCCGCCAGCGCGACCAGAAGCGGCGCCGCGGCGACGTGTACGAGGACGAAGGCGACGAGACGTAGAACCGGGCGACCCGGGCGCCGGCTCGAGGCGTCCGGCACCCCGGCCGGGGGCGATGGCATGACCAAGGCCGACCTCGTCGAGGAAGTGGCGCGCGTCTCGGAGCTCACCAAGAAGCAC
>Ga0247727_10008745_pt1 | contig 18661 bp, 17 predicted proteins | sample WisWelCaveWW1625_FD_202498 | JGI IMG/M metagenome (GOLD analysis project Ga0247727, IMG submission 202498) | Biofilm microbial communities from Wishing Well Cave, Virginia, United States - WW16-25 | ecosystem: Environmental > Aquatic > Deep subsurface > Groundwater > Cave microbial mat | place... | reverse complement strand
CGTCCGTCACGGCCAACGGGATCGTCATGGTGTGGACGATATACTCCTTCATGTACGTTTCGTTGATCAACGGATGGGCCAGCAGCAGGCTGTTGGGGAACACGATGGCGCGGCCGGAGTACTGGGAGGTCACGTGCCCGGGGCCGATTTCCAAAATTGTCGTGGCCAGGAAGGTCTGGTCGATGACGTTGCCGCGCACGCCGTTGATTTCGATCCGGTCGCCGATGGTATACGCGTTGGCGCCGATGCGCAGCGCCGTGCCGCTGAGGCAAAGAATCAATTCCTTCGTCGCCAGCACGACGGCGACGGCAATCGCCACCAACGAGACGGCGAAGGCCCGCAACTCATTGGCCAGGATAAAAAACAGCCCAAGGACGAAGACGAAGCCCAGGACGTTGCGAATTTGCACGACGAGCCGCCGCCGCACATCCAGCGGCACGCTCTCCCGCTCGACGATCGCGCGCAATAAGATAAACCGCAGGACCACCACCACGGCCAGCAGCGCCAGCACGGCCAGCACATTCGGCGTCATCGCCTGGAACAAGGGCCGCCACGCGTCGATCAGGGTCTGCATCACAAGTCTTTCCTCTCACGTTTATCCCGATCGTCATCGTCCGTCCGCTCGTGTTTCCACCGTACGGTACACCAGAGCGCATAGCCCTGCGCGAGCAGGCCGGTGACGATCAACCCCTGCGCGGTCTGCAGCCAGCCTGATTCAGGCTGGTCCAGCCCCTGCATCCCCAGGATGAATCCGAGCGCGATCGCCACCACGCCGACCGACCGGGCGATCGTCGCACTCTGTTTCAGCTGCAGCGCGCGTTCCGTCATGCGAGCCTATTCGATGCCTTGCGACCGGAGATAGGCGACCAGCCGACGGTCCTCGCGGGCCGAGCGCAGAAACTTCATGCCGACTCCCTTGGCGCCGATCGAGCGGACCATCGCGGCCACTTCGATGGCCGGTTCCTGCTCGTTCACAAACAATTTCAAGTGAAAAATATCGTCCACCTTCACCGGCGCCGTCGTCTCGATCAAGCACCCGCCCAACGAGACATTAATGAGCGTCCCCTCGCCTTTGATCCGGCCGCCCGAGAAGGCCAGGGACAGCCGGACCGGAACCCGTTCGTGCGTCCGTCGTTCCGAGACCGGAGGGTAGTGCCGCCCCAGCCGGAAGGCCAGGAACCGGTGGCCGCAGGACTGGCATCGGAAAGGCGAGACGAACAGCAGGCCCTGGAGCTGCTCACTCAACGAGAGACACGGCACCCGGTGCACCGATTCCTTCCTGCACTCAGGGCACCGGAGTGCCGAGTTTTCTGACAAGTCTTCGGCGGCCATACGGGGCGTCATTCTACCTAAGTGCCGCGCAGAAAGGCGAGCGAGACAGACATTTTTTCGCCTGCTATAATCCCCGCGCATCGACCGGAGGGAGCCGCCGCGTGACATTCAAGATCGCCACCTACAACGTGAACTCGATCCGCAAGCGGATCGACACCGTCCTGGGATGGCTCGAGACGCACAGGCCCGATGTCCTCTGCGTGCAGGAAACGAAGGTCCAGGACGAGGACTTCCCGCTGCTCGCGCTCCAGCCGTCCGGCTATCACATCACGTTCCGCGGCATGAAGGCCTACAACGGCGTGGCGATGTTCAGCCGTGAGAAGCCCGTCTCCGTCGCCTACGGGCTGGACGTCGGCAACGGCGACCCGGATGAGCCGCGGCTGATCCGTGCCGTGATCCGGGGGATTCCGATCGTCAACACCTACATCCCGCAAGGTTTCGAGATCGATTCACCCAAATACCAGTACAAGCTGCAATGGTACAAGCGGCTCGGGAAGTATTTCGACGCGCACCTCTCGCCAAATAAGCCGGCGATCTGGTGCGGAGACATGAACGTGGCGCCGGAGCCGATCGACGTGCACAGCCCGGACAAGCATCTGAACCATGTCTGTTTTCATGCCGATGCGCGGAAGGCCTACCAGGACATCGTGGCCTGGGGTTTCGTGGACGTGTACCGCAAGCTCTATCCGGACAAGCAGCAGTTTACCTTCTGGGATTACCGCGCGCCCAGTTCGCTGGAAGCCAACAAGGGCTGGCGCATCGACCACATCATGGCGACTAAACCGCTGGCGGAGAAGTGCGTCGCGTCAGACGTGGATATCGAGCCGCGCAGACAGCCCAATTCGTCGGATCACACATTTCTCTGGGCGGAATTTTCCCTGTAGTACCCGTGTTTCTTTTTTCGCGCGAATGCTATACTCCCCCTCCGCGTGAGGTTCCATAACGAAAGGCTTTCCATGGACAGAATGATGATGGCCGTGCTCGTTGTCTTGTCGGGGGTCGCGTTCGGCCTTGGGCCTGTCCCTGCGCTCGGTGCCGACACGCCGTCCAGCCCATCGCCCGGCCGCGAGCCCGCGCACCTGCATTACTCGCAAGGCGTCGGCTTGCTGTCGTCGGGTGACCTGGTCGGAGCAATTACGGAGTTGCGCCTGGCGCTTCGTCTGCGACCGGACATGGCGCAAGCCCGGTTTAGCCTTGCCACGGCGCTGTATCAAAGCGGCGATGTCGAGCGCGCCATTGCGGCCTATCGCGCGGTGCTCCGCCTGCAACCTGATCTGGCCCATGCCCACCTGCACCTGGGATTGGCCTTGATGGTGACGCACGATTGGGCGGGCGCCAGGACGGAGTTACACACCGCCGCGACACTCATGCCGGATTCGGCGCTGGCCCATTATAACCTGGGGTTGGTCCGCGACAGGCTGGGAGATCGTCCCGGCGCGGTTGAGTCATACCGTGAGGCGCTGCAGCTCCGATCCGACTATCCGGACGCGCACTACCACCTCGGAGTCGCGCTGAAGGCGGCCAAGCAAGAACCAGAGGCCACGCGCGAATTCCTGTCTGCCGCCGAGGCCGGCGTGGTCAGGGCCCAGTATTTCGCCGGCGCCGCCTATGCCTCCGGGTTGGGCGTGGAGAGGAATCTGGTGCCGGCCATTCGATGGTGGATCCGGGCGGCTGAAGAGGAGGTGCAGCCCGCCAAGGAAGCGCTGGCGCATCTGCGTCAGATGGCAGTGCCGAAGGGAGCACGGTCGCTCGGTGAAGCACGGATCGTGCAGGACGCATTTGCCGAATTCCGCCGCTCGCTCTGGCAGGAATTTCCCGACCTGAGGGGACAGGCTGACCTGAGCGTCGGCACGGTCCTCTTGCAGCAGGGGCGCGCGCCGGAGGCGGTTCTTGTCCTGATTCGCGAAGCCTCGGCAATGAGCGAGGAGGCCCAGACACAGTTGGCCACGCTGTATTCGGAGGGCGTGTCTGGGAAAGTCACCCCGTACGATAGGCGGATTTTGGGCTACTTCAGGGCGGCGGCGGATGAAGGCCTGGCCTATCCACGAGTGATCCTGGCCCGCATCTACGCGCGGGGCTTCGGCGTACCGCCGGACGCGAACAAGGCGCTCGGTCTTCTCAAGGGAAATCCCCGCGAGGATGCGCAGGCGCTCGCGAAGGAACTGTCCGCTTCGGCAAGGAACGCCCCGGCCAAAAAACCGTAATCACGTGGCTGCCAACAGCCACCTTCTTCTCCCACAAGGAAAGGCTTGGGGCACCCTGGCCATTTTGCCTCACGCCCCCTGATCGCTGGCGCATATATGTGTGCATATGCGCTGTGTCCAAGTGCATTATCTTGGGGAAGTGTCTATTTTAGGAGGAACAACTCACGAGGATCTGCCGGCCCCAGTCGGGCGGCGGGGCGGCGTAGGCATCCATATCCGGTTGCTCCGCGAATGGATCTGCGAGCAATTGTCGGAGGCGGTCGATTTCCGAATAGTCTTTCTGCTGGGCCCGCTCGATGGCCGTCTGGGCCAGATAGTTGCGGAGGATGTACTTGGGATTGACCCGGTTCATGCGTAGCCGGCGATCTTCGTCGCGGCCGGTCTCCCCTCGCAGCCGGTCGTGATATCGAACGGCCCACCGGTCGAACCCGTCGCGATCCACGAAGAACTCCCGCAACGCATCATTCCTGTCTGCCCCGCCGCTCGTGAATCTCCCCAACGCACGAAAGAAGTTCGTGTAGTCCACCTGGTTCATCGCCATCAACGCGAGCAGATCGCTGATCAGCGCGCCGTCCTCCAATTTCGATTCCTGCAATCCCAGCTTGCCCCGCATCAGCTCCTGATAATGCGAGGCGAAAACGGCTTCGTAGGCAGCCAGCGCCTCCTGTTCCTGCTGTGGCGTGACCAGAGACGACAGGGCCTGGCCCAGGCAGCGCAGGTTGAAATAGCCGATGTCCGGCTGGTTCCGGAACGAGTACCGGCCGTGATGATCGGAGTGGTTGCAGATGAACGACGGATCGTAGGCGTCGAGAAATCCGTAGGGTCCATAGTCGAGCGTGAGGCCGACGATGGACATGTTGTCACTGTTCATGACGCCGTGCGCCCAACCGACCGCCTGCCACTTGGCGATCAGGCTCGCCGTGCGGACCGCAATCTCATAGAAAAATCGTAGATACCGGTCGGTCTCCGCAGCCAGATGCGGGTAGAATCGCGCGATCACGTAGTCGGCCAGCTGTGTGACATGCTCCGGCTGCCGGCGGGCAAAGAACGCCTGAAAGGAACCGAACCGCACGTGCGTGGGCGCCATCCGCAACAGCATCGCGCCGACTTCCGGGCGTTCGCGCAGGACCGCTTCGTCCCCGGCGACGATGCAGAGCGAGCGGGTCGTCGGAATGCCCAGCCCGTGCATGGCTTCCCCGCAGAGATATTCCCGAATCGCGGAGCGCAGGACGGCGCGGCCGTCGCCATCGCGTGAAAACGGCGTCTGCCCCGCGCCTTTCAGATGCAGATCCCACTTTTCTCCGCGACTGTTGCGCACTTCGCCCAATAGGATCGCCCGTCCGTCCCCCAGTTGCCCCGCGTAGATGCCGAACTGATGCCCCGAGTAGAGCATCGCGATCGGCTCGCTGCCGGGGATAAGCAACTGCCCGCTGAACACGCCGGCGAATTCCGGCCGTTTGGCCTCGTCCGGATCCAGATCCAGCAGCGCGGCCGCGTCCGGATTGAAACTCACGAGATGAGGATTCGGCAACGGCGTCGGCTCGACCCGGGCGTAGAACGCCTCCGGCAACCGCGCGTAGGTGTTGTCGAGGGGAAGCTCTTCCAACTTATGCAATTTCGGCATGCGACATGATCGCACGGGGCTCCGGCACCATTCAACCGCCACCGGGCTTCTCCGCGCGCCACGCGCTGAGACAACACAAGGCACTTATGCTATAGTGGCTCCGCCGGAGATCGGCCGATAAAAGGGGTAGCCTCTTGCGACTTCTGGAACAGATCCTCGGCGCCGTTCTTCAAGCGTTCCGCCTCGATACGGTCAAGCGACGCATCTTGGCCCTGGCCGTGCTCGCCACGCTCATCCCGACAGGCACCACGGGCTGGCTGCTCTACAGCCAGAACAAAACCGCCCTGACTGGAAAAATTCACGAGGAGCTCCGGAGCGCGTCCGTCAACATTGCACGCGAATTCGATCTCTGGCTCAAGGAACGCATGTACGAATTGCGTGTGTTCTCGGGTTCCTACGAGCTGTCCGAAAACGTGGAGAAGGCGCTGCGGGGGGGCGGCACGCGCGCCCAGGTCCTGCGCCGTTCCCAGGACTATCTCAAATCGGTCCAAAACAAGTTTTCGGATTACGAAGACCTGTTCGTCCTCGATACGACCGGCGCCGTGATCGTGGCCAGCGCCAAGCAGACGGCCCGCGTCTCGCTCCCGCCGGACTGGCAGAAGCAGGCCAGGCTCGATCAGCCGATCCTGACCGGCGTGCGCTGGGACGACAGCCTCGGCAAAACCGTCATGACCGTGGCCGTTCCGTTGAAAACCGCCAATGGCCGTTTCCTGGGGGTCCTGGCCACGACGCTCAACTTCGGCTCGATGGAAGCCGTGCTGCGTCAGTGGGCCCAGGGACAGACGCGGCATCTCTATATCGTGAAGGCCGATGGGACGCGCGTGCTCAGTTCATTGCTCGAACCGAAACCGGTGCTCACGACCAAGCTCCCGGAGGATGTCGCGCGCTCATTCTTCGGGGGAGATGTCGGAGAGCTCCACCGGATGACCTATGAGGACCTTGAGGTCCTGGCGGTGATGCAGCAGGTTCCCCGGCTGGGGTGGGGCGTCGTGGCGGAAAAAAATTATGAGGACGCCTATCGCGCGCTGGTGGAAATTCGCAACGTGGCCCTGGTCTCCACGGCCTGGCTGCTGTTGGGCGTCGGATTGTTCGCCTATCTGCTGTCCCTGACGATCATCGGCCCCCTGACCCGCCTGACGGACGGGGCGGCCCGGGTGGCGGGCGGGGACCTGTCGGTGGCCATCGTGGCCGATCCGCCACGCGAGATCGGACGCCTGGCGACCATGTTCAACACGATGGTCACCTATCTTCGGGAGGCGCAGCAGGAACTGACGGCCGTCAACCTCGCGCTCAACGAGCGGAACCAGTCGTTGGAAGCGATCTCCTCGACGGACCCCCTGACGGGCCTCCACAACCGCCGCCGCATGCTGGATGCGCTCAACGCGGAAATCGCGCGGCATGGGCGGCATGGACGCTCCTTCTCCATCACGATGGTGGATGTGGACCATTTCAAGAAATACAACGACTCGTACGGTCATCCTGCGGGCGATGCCTTATTGAAGAAAGTCGGTGAGATCTTGAAATCGTCGCTGCGCACCAACGACTTCGCCGCCCGGTACGGGGGGGAGGAGTTTTTGATTCTGCTGCCCGACCAGGATCAAAAGGGAGCCGTGGAGGTTGCCGAGCGTATCCGTCAGCGGATCGAGGTGGAAACGGTAGACGAGGTCAATAAACGGAAGGCCGTCACCGCCAGCCTGGGCGTCGCGACGTTTCCGGAGTCCGGACGCACCGCCGACCCCCTGCTCGCCAACGCCGATGCTGCGCTCTACCGGGCCAAGAACAACGGCCGCAATCGCGTGCTGACGGCCGGCTCGTAGACCGCCTCCACGCCCCGTTCGTTACGGACTGGCGACCAGGTTGTAGAACATCCAGCCCCACCGGTCGCCCTCGCCTTTCACGCGAATCCACGGACCTTTGTACGAGACCGCGGTCGGCGACGCGCCCCGTTCGACGGACCAGGCGACGGCGGCGTCAGCGGCAGGCCGTTCGTACACTTTCCCGGACGCGATAATCTTGAGCGGCAACGGCAGGGCGAGGAGCACCTCCCCATCCACCGACGTCAGCTTCTCACGCCCCTGCGCATGGTCCTGGATGTCCTTCAGAATGGCCTTGACCTGATTGGTCGCGTAGAGCGTGCCGCTGTAATTTTCCTTCTTGAGCTCCTCGACGCTCATTTTCATCAGCGCATTCGCCTGAGCCAGATCGGGCCGCTTGTCCGAACCCGACAGGGGATCTGTGAGTGTCTTCAGCGCCGTTTCCGCTTCGGCAAAATTGGACGCGGCGTCCGCTTTGTTTTCCTGGCTCCGGAGCTTGGACTTGGTGCGGACCGTTTCCTGAATCGTATCGTCAAGTTTCCGGTGCAGCTTCTGCGCCTGCGCATCCTTCTCGGACAGCAGCGCCTGGAGTCTGGCAAGCTTGATGTCGAACTCCGATGAAGCGGACGATCGATTCGCCGCGGCTGCGCCGGACTTTTCCGGCTGCTCGCCCTCGACCCTGTCTTGCAACTCCCTCAATTGGGTCTTGATCTGATTGGTCAGATAGAGCGAGCCCCCATAGTTTTCTTTTTTGAGTTCCTCCTCGCTGGCCTTCATAAGCTGGGCCACGCGCGCATAATCCGGCCGCTTCTCCAGACCCTTGACGGAACCCTTGAGCGTCTTCAGCGCCACTTCCGCCTCGGCAAGATTGGTGGCGGCTTCGGCACGGCTTTCCTGGCTGGCGAGCTTGGCCTTGCTGCGCACAGTTTCCTGAATCGCCTCGTCCAGCTTGTTGTCCAGATTCTGAATCTGAGCTTCCCGCTCCAGCAGCAGGAGCAGCGGTTTGGCCAGTCGCTCGTCCATTTCCGGTGTCATCACGAATCGCTTCGGCGGCGCGGGCGCCTTCTTGCGCTTCAGCTCGGCCTTGGGCGGCTCCGGGGCAGGCTCAGGAGACGCGACGGGAACGGGCTCCGGCGTCGTGCACGATGCCAGGAGCAGGCCCAGTGCGATCAGCCCGCAAGCCGACGCGCGCACGCGTTGTGCGAGCCCGCTGCGGCCGGTATCAGTCAGATGGTTCATGCCTGTCTGTGGCTGCCTCAAGAAGAAGCATTCTAACTAGTATGCGTGGAGGATGCCAGATCGGATTTGCAGGAGCAGTTCCGTCACGCTGCCGGGGAACGAACGAGGAGCAATGGAAAGGACTGTGGCTCAGTCGGTGATGCACCACCCGGGCAGAACGGCGGCAGGCTTCGCGCTGGATGGTCCAGCGGGGAATGCTGATGCGGTCGATGGTGAGTTCGCGAACCATGCTGATGTCACGCATCGGATACCCGTGCGGCAAACTTGACCGCCCCTGGCCGATGATGACGGAGCGAGCCCGTCTGCATTCATTCGTGACGCAGTGTCGCTTTCAGACGGCCGGTCGAACCTGTTATACTGCGTCCTCACTCGATGGCAGGATCGCCCATGGCCGCCAAAACACTGTTCGAAAAAATCTGGGATGCGCACGTGGTCCGGACGGAACCGGACGGCACCACGCTGCTCTACGTCGATCGCCAACTGGTGCACGAGGTCACCTCTCCGCAGGCGTTCGAGAGCTTGAAGCTGGCAGGACGCAAGCCGCGGCGGCCCGGCGCGACGCTGGCCGTGCCCGACCACAACGTCCCGACGACGGACCGCAAACTGGGCATCGCCGATCCCATCAGCGCGAAACAAATCCAGACGCTGGAAGAGAACTGCCGGGACTTCGGCATCACCATCTTCGGCATGAACGATTCCCGGCAGGGCATCGTCCACGTGATCGGCCCGGAGCAGGGCTTCACGCTGCCGGGCATGACGATCGTCTGCGGCGATTCGCACACCTCCACCCACGGCGCGTTCGGCGCGCTGGCCTTCGGCATCGGCACGAGCGAAGTCGAGCACGTGCTGGCCACCCAATGCCTGATCCAGAACAGACCCAGGACGATGGAAATTCGCGTGGAGGGAAAATTATCCGAGCGCTGCTCGGCCAAGGACGTGATCCTTGCGATCATCGGCAAGATCGGCACGGCGGGCGGCACGGGCTACGTGATTGAGTATACCGGGTCGGTCATCCGCGCCCTGACCATGGAAGGTCGTATGACGCTCTGCAACATGTCCATCGAGGGCGGCGCCCGCGCCGGCATGGTCGCGCCGGACGACAAGACGGCCTCCTATATCAAGGGCCGCCCGATGGCGCCGGCCGGACATCTCTGGGAGCAGGCGGTCAAGGCCTGGCAGGCGCTCCCGACCGATTCCGGCGCCAAGTACGACCAGACCGTTGAGTTGAAAGCCGAACAGATCGCGCCGCAAGTGACGTGGGGGACGAGCCCAGGCATGGTCACTGGCGTGGACGGCAAGGTGCCGGATCCGAAGGCCATGCCGGACGAGAAATCGAAACAGTCAACAGAGCGGGCGCTGGAGTATATGGGGCTCACGCCCAACACGCCCATAACGCAGATCACCATCGATAAGGTCTTCATCGGCTCCTGCACCAACTCGCGCATCGAGGACCTGCGCCTGGCTGCCAGCTTCGTGAAGGGCAAAACAGTCGCGAAGAGCGTGCATGCGATGGTGGTGCCCGGCTCCGGGCTCGTCAAGCAGCAGGCCGAGCAGGAAGGCTTGGACAAGATTTTCAAAGACGCGGGCTTCGAATGGCGCGAGGCGGGCTGCAGCATGTGTCTCGCCATGAATGCCGACGTGCTCCTGCCGGGCGAGCGCTGCGCTTCTACGAGTAACCGGAACTTCGAAGGCCGCCAGGGCGCGGGCGGACGGACACATCTGGTATCGCCGATCATGGCCGTCGCCGCCGCGGTGGAAGGCCATTTTGTGGACATCCGAAATTGGAAATGACAGAACAGAATTGACGATTTGATCATTGATTCATTTTGTCAATGAAGCAATCGTCAATGACTCAATGAAACAATAGGGGATCGCGTTGCAATCTTTTACCACCCACACCGGTCTCGTCGCCCCGCTCGATCGCGTCAACGTGGACACGGACCAGATCATCCCCAAACAGTTCCTGAAAACGATCAAGCGCACAGGCTTGAGCGAAGGCCTGTTCTATGACTGGCGCAGAAAGAAGGACGGATCGCAGGACCCGGAGTTCTTCCTAAACCAGCCTCGCTACAAGAACGCGACCATTTTACTAACTCGCGACAACTTCGGTTGCGGCTCCTCGCGCGAGCATGCACCCTGGGCGCTGCTCGATCAGGGTTTTCGCTGCGTCATCGCGCCGAGCTTCGCGGATATTTTCTATAACAATTGTTTTCAGAACGGCATTCTTCCGATCGTGCTGAAAGCCGACGACGTCCAGGCGTTGTTCAAGGGAGCGGCGAAAGAAGGCTACCAACTGACCGTGGATCTCGCCGCGCAGACCGTCGCAGCGTCGGGCGGCGCAACATACCGCTTTGACATCGATCCGTTCCGGAAGGACTGCCTCTATAAAGGATTGGATGCGATCGGCCTCAGTCTCCAGCATGCTTCGGCCATTGCGGCCTACGAGAAGCAGCGAATATCCGACGCGCCGTGGCTGTTCACCGATCTTACGGCGCGCTGACCAGCACAATGAACTGGCTCAAACTTTTCCTGCTCCCGAAGCTCAAGTGGGTTGCGGCATTGGTGCTCCTCGCGGCCGCCGGATATCTGTTCTTCATCTTCAACTGGAGCTACTCGGACGGAGACCGGGCCGGGTATCTCCAGAAACTCTCGCGCAAGGGCTGGATCTGCAAGACCTACGAGGGCGAACTGGCCATGACCACCGTGCCCGGCGTGGCGCCGGTGATCTGGACCTTCAGCGTCAGGATATGGGATGACCCCCTCGCCTCCCAGATCAACGGGCTGCTCGGCAAGAAGGTCGTGGTACACTACCGGGAACTCCGCTATCTGCCCTCGACCTGCTTCGGCGAGACCAGTTATTTCGTGGACAGCGTGAAGGCGGCGGACTAGCGCAGTCTATGGATTCAAAGCCGACCGGTCCCTATTCCTTCCTCGGCGATCTCAAGCACGATCTGTTTTCCTCCGTCGTCGTCTTTCTCGTTGCGCTCCCCCTCTGCATGGGCATCGCGGTCGCATCGGGTGCTCCGCCGGCCGCCGGCATCATCACCGGCATCATCGGCGGGCTGGTCGCAGGCGCGCTGGCCGGCTGCCCGCTGCAAGTCAGCGGACCGGCCGCGGGCTTGAGCGTGATCGTCTGGCAATATATCCAAACCTATGGAATGGAGAAGCTGGGCGTTATCATCCTGCTGGCCGGCGTTCATCAGATGATCGCCGCCTGGCTGCAGTTGGGACAGTGGTTCCGGGCTGTTTCCCCGGCGGTGATTCACGGCATGTTGTCCGGCATCGGCCTGATGATCCTTGCCAGCCAGTTTCACATCATGATCGACGACGCGCCGCGCAGCAGCGGACTGGAAAATCTCCTGAGCATCCCGGCGGGAATCTGGAAGGCCGCGTTTCCCGCAGAAGGCGGACCCGCTCACCAGGAGGCGGCGGCGATCGGCGTGCTGACGATCGTGACGATTATTCTCTGGAACAAATTCGTCCCGAAAAAGTTTCAAGCCATCCCCGGCGTGCTGGTCGGCGTGGCAATTGCGACGGCCATCAGCGTCCTGTACGACCTTCCGATCGCCCACGTGAAGGTGCGCGACAACCTGTTGACCATCATCGAGCTTCCCAAACTCGAAAGCCTGGCGCACCTGACGGACACATCGCTGCTCTCAGCCTCGCTGGCCGTGGCCTTCATCGCCAGCGTGGAGACCCTGTTGTCCGCAACCGCTGTGGACCAGCTGCATTCCGGCCCCCGCACGCGGTACAACAAGGAGCTCTTCTCCCAGGGTGCAGGGAACGCGCTGTGCGGTCTCTTGGGAGCCCTGCCGATGACCGGTGTGATTGTGCGCAGCTCGGCCAACGTCCAGGCTGGTGCACAGACGCGCGCCTCGGCCATCCTCCACGGCGCCTGGCTGTTGCTCTTCGTAGCCTTCCTCCCCTTCGTGCTGCGGCAGATTCCCACCGCCTGCCTCGGCGCGATTCTCGTCTTTACCGGCTACAAGCTGATGAATATTGCGGTGATCAAGGAGTTGCGGGAGTACGGGCGAAGTGAGGTGGCCATCTTTTTCGGCACGATGGGGGTGATCGTCGCCACCAATCTGCTCACCGGCGTGCTGGTGGGCGTTGGGCTGGCGATCGGCAAGCTGCTCTACGCGACCCAATATCTGGAAACACGCCTTGAGCAGGCCGGCGGCGGTACCGTCGCCTACAACCTGCACTTCATGGGCATCGCCACCTTCGTCAGCCTGCCCAAGCTGGCCACGGCACTCGAGGACGTGCCGCCGGGCGTGAAGGTGGAGATGCACTTCGAGTCGCTGCGGCACATTGACCATGCCTGTTTGAATCTTCTGGAGTCCTGGAAGAAGCTTCACGAACAGAAGGGCGGGCACGTCACAGTTGACTGGGGCAAACTGAAGGCCAAGTCCTACCAGATCCGGGCCGGCAAACGGACGTCGATGAGCCGATGGTTCGATCGTGTGTGGCCGCGGTAAGCGTGGAAGATTGCGTATCTCGTCGTTTGTGACGCGTTGTTAGTGAGCGAGCACGGCCCGAAGAAACCCGCCCAGCTTCTCAAGGACGATCCCAGGAATTTCATGCCCGCCCTGGAAACCGACCCATTCGACAGACAGCCCCGCTTGAGTGAGCAGATCGCGCAATGACTCGGCCATGAAGGACGGCAGCAGCGGATCGGCGCTGCCATGGCTCTGAAAGACCCGCAGACCTTTCCGCTTCGGCATCAGCGGCGTCCACTCGTCCGCTGCCAGCAGGGTTCCCGACAGCATGACCAACCCGGCCAGCGGTTTACCGGTGCGCAGGGCGACGTCGCAGGCCAGCATCGCTCCCTGTGAAAACCCGCCGAGGACGATCTGTTTCGCGCCGAGACGGCGTTCCAATTCGTCGAGCAGCGCAATCACCTTCGCGCGCGCCTCGGCCAATCTCTCCGGAACCTTGCGGGACAGATCGCGCGCCCGGCCGGCGGCGATCTCGCGCTGACGTTTTTCAAGATCCAGCATCCACCAGCCGCGCGAATCGCCGAATCCCATTTGAAGCGACAGCGGCGCTTCGGGAAAGACGAAGCGCGTCCCGCGCGGGGCATCAATTTCCTGTCCCAGCGGCACCAGATCGTCGCCCGGCGCGCCCCACCCATGCAGGAGCACGACGACCGGGCCATCGCCGCCACCGCGACCATCCGTGCCGCCGGTCAGACGAACTTTCAGACCGCCGAGTTGTTCGACTTTCATTTTGTGAGGCGGTTATACAAGGCAGCCCACAGGAAGCCGATTCCCCAGGCGCCCGCAAGGAGCGCGACGAATTCGGCCAGCATGAGCAACAGGTTCAGATCCTTCGGCAGAAGCGAGGCGACGTCGGCGCCGAAAAACTGCGCGTTGAAGAAAAAGGTGAAAAACGATGGCAGGAGAAACCGCAGCGCCCAGAGAAACACCGTCAGCGCGGCGGTCGTGACGGCTATGGCGTTGGCAAAGGCAATCGGCTTGAGCATGGGCGCCTCAATTAAAGCATGGTAGGTAAACCCTCCGGGGAATGCAAACCCCCTCCCGAAGAAAATCTCTCCCGCCCCACACATCTATTTTATGGACTGCTCCGTACTGTATGGTGTGGGCTGGGGTGTGTCCTTAACCAGGAGGGGTCTATGAAGAACGGCGGAATCTTGACGATCACGGCCGCGGTGGCGCTGCTCGCGCTCGGCGCCTGTACCGGCATGGACGGAATGTCGGGAGGCACGGCGGCCAAGCCCGCGCCCAAGGACGGCGAGCTGGCGGTCGATATGGGCTACAAATCGTGGCCGGTGTTCCTCGCCAACATCGACAAGGAGCAGGCCAAGCAGGTGCGCGACATCTACATCAATACGATCGGCGCCAAAACCATGGCCGGCAAGGACTTCCCTAACGGCACGGTCATGGTCATGGAAATCTACAAGGCCAGGGAAAACATGGACGGCACCCTGGAGAAGGGCCCTGACGGCAAACTGGTCAAGGGGGCGCTGGCCAAGGTCTTCACCATGACCAAGGGCGAGGGCTGGGGCCAGATGGTGCCCGACACCCTCAAGAACGGCTCCTGGGTCTATTCGGCAAGCGGCCCGGACGGCAAGCTACTGGCGGAGGACTTCACCAAGTGCCGCGCCTGCCATGCGCCGCTAATGCAGAAGGATTTCGTTCACCGCTACGACGAATACTTCGAAAAGCGCGGCAAGAGCTGAGCACTGCGTTGTGTCCCGCCCGCGCGACTGCGCGGGCGGGCGCGATGTTATAATCGGGCCATGGCCCGATTAGCTCTGCTCATCCTGTTCACACTCCTGCCCGCTGCCGGCTCCGCTCAGGAGCCGCTCCAGCCCGGTGATCTCCCGCCTGAAATCGAAGTGCCCATCGCGCAGATGCGGTTCGATCATGCGACCCGTATCGAAGGCCGCGTGCTGTATCTCGACACGTACGACGACGCGCTCTGGATTGAATGGACCGCTGTCCACGACGGCGGCCGGTGGCTATCCGTGCCGGAGGAGCGTCAGTTCGTCGTCTACCCGGCGAACGCCGAGATGATGGCAACGTTCAAGGCCCTGCCGAAGGGAACGGTGCTACGCATGACCGTCCAGCGCGACAAGGATGGCAAACGGCGGGTGCTGTTTCTGGAGGGAACGTAGGCTTCAACTTGCGTCTGCCTTACCTTTTCGTATACAAGGATCGGCACTTATTGTTAATAAACTCTAATGCCAAAAGAATCTGTTGACACAAGACTCCACACTTTCCGCTCTCCGAAGTTCAAAAGCGTAGTCCATGAGGCCATCCGTTTCTTCGACTCCACGCCTGTTCATCCTCTACCTCCCAAAAGTAGATTTTCTGCTGGAGGTGTATATGCTCTCTACTATGTTGGTAAATCTCCTCTCTACTGTCACATTGCAATATTGAACAAGTCTACATGCTCTCAGCCAATTTATGTAGGCAAGGCAGTCCTGCCTGGGTGGAGAACTGCGAGAGCGGCGAACAAATCTGATGCAGAATCTTTGTATTCGAGGTTGCGCGAACACTCTCGTAGCATCGCGCAGGGTGCAGGACTTCAGGCATCAGATTTTCTGACAAGATTCATGATTCTTGAAGGGCTGGAAATCGATCTGGTAGTTCCAGTTGAAGCCGAATTGATTCGACAGTACAAACCATTGTGGAACACGTACGTGGACGGTTTTGGGAATCACGATCCTGGCAAAGGGAGATACAAGCAAGCCCGTTCTGAGTGGGACGTGTTGCATCCTGGCCGGTTGTGGGCTAAACGACTTACGGGACGTTCTCCTCGACGAAAAAGCATAATCGAGAAGATTGAGCGCTTAGGAAGGTAACTACTTCTTCTGTAACTCTACGACGGCTTCGTATAACTGATGTGACTTTTTTGCTTTCTCGACACGAACATTGGATTGAATGATGCTATTCCCAACACGGGTTGCACGAGGAATGTGAATTTCCACTAACCTCAAGCCAGCGGATTCCGCTATTTCTCCCAAGTAACGATCAGTTGGAATCATAGCTCCCTGCAAAATACTGTTTCCGACCACAACTAGTGCCGTACCACCCCGTTTGAGCACGTGCCTTGCGCACTTTGCAAAGCGATGGCAATCGTTGAAATATGACGCCGCATAATTTGCCCATCCGTTACCTCCGTAGACTCCTTTATCGGGATTGAGTCTGCGAAGCGCTTCAATCTGTTGCTTTATCTCCGAATTACCCATTTTGAAATCTAGATCGATTCGCTTGCTATCACGGACTGTTTGCCAGAACTTCCCAAAATTTTCCTCTTCAAGCGGCTTCATATCTGCTGGGCCCTTGGCGTACCCCAACCAATATAGGTGAGGACGAGTATTGCGATTGTAGTGATAGTTGTTTAAATACGGAGGCGAAGTAATAATTAAATCTGCCATACCCGCAGGCAACTTCTTGGTGCATCCAAAGAAGGATTCATTATAGATTTTGTATTGGGGAGCCTTCCCATTGCGCTGAGATTTGACTTGCGCAATGTCCTCAGCCATCTCGCGGAGTTTACCCAGTACAACTTCTGCTACAGGATAGTCATGTACGTCGTCGCGGCCAGCGCTTTTTCTCTGGCCGAGACTAGGCTCGTAGGAATAATTCGAATAACTTACCATCGTTGATGCGAAAGCGAGTCGAAAGAGGTCGCGCACAAGGTCATTTTTTATGCTTTTGATGAAATCTTGGATGATTAGAACCTTGCGCAGCACCTTGGGGCTATAGAATTCGCCTCTTGTCTTGAACCCTAGTGGGGGAGAGCTGCGTGGAGTATAACCGTTTGATACTTTGTCACGGTTGAATTCTCCTAGATTCAAGATTGCAGCTTGCAGCTGGTCATGGTCTACCCGAAAAGCGCTCAATTTTGCGCGGCAGGCTAGTGCTGCGTATGGATTAATCTCAAAGCCTATTGCATCGTGTCCTTCTGCAACTGCTTCAACCAAACTCGTGCCAACCCCCGCAAATGGATCTATGACAACCCCTTTTGGAGATAGATGCCGCTCCAATGCTCCTCGAACGAATTCGCTCGAAAAACCGGCAATCCATGGCACCCATCTGTGCAAAGGAATTTTCTTGTTACATGCAAACGCAGGGTCTTTGAATGTCACCTGATTAGGATCTTTGGCGCTTTCTCCAAATGAAAAAAGCTTAAGCTGTTTTATGCTGTTTGCAAGCATTGCGCCCTATGCTTTCCTGATGACTAACCAACACTGCTTTTAAGCTTATCGAGTTCCTTCAACTTGTATAACCGGTATTTGTTTAATGGGTGCCTCGATGCTTTCAGTTTTCCGGATCGATCCCAATTCCGAAGAGTTGACGGAGAAACGCCAAGCTGCTCAGCAGCCTGAGCCACAGTTAAGTAATCTCCTAATTTGTTGGCAATACCCTTCACTTTTTTCAAGGTTACCAAACATTGTCAATCTTTGCAATACAAATTTCTCTTTTGCCACTGACAACATCAAGGGGTGAGGCATTTTTTGAAATTAGCTTCCTCACTCCTCTCCATTTCGAGTCAGTTCCTCGTAAGTTTTCGATACCTGATCCGGTGCGGTCGGTCGGCGTCTTTGCCCAGACGCTTCTTGCGGTCCGCTTCGTAGTCTGAATAGTTGCCCTCGTACCAGACGACTTTGCTGTCGCCCTCGAAGGCCAGGATGTGCGTGGCGACGCGGTCGAGGAACCAGCGGTCGTGGCTGCTCACGACGGCGCAGCCGCCGAATCTTTCCAAGCCCTCTTCCAACGCCCGTAGCGTGTTCACATCCAGGTCGTTCGTCGGCTCGTCCAGGATAATCAGATTTGCCCCTTCCTTGAGCATGCGGGCCAGATGCACGCGGTTCCGCTCGCCGCCGGAAAGATCCTTGACCTTCTTCTGCTGGTCCGTCCCACTGAAATTGAACCGCGAACAATAGGCCCGTCCGTTGATCTCGACCTTGCCAAGCTTGATGGTGTCCTGACCGCCCGAAATCACTTCGAACACGGTTTTCGTCGCGTCCAGCGTGCGGTCCTGATCCACGTAGCCGAGCGTGACCGTCTCGCCGATCCTGATGGAACCGCTGTCCGGCTTCTCCTTGCCGACGATCATGCGGAAGAGCGTCGTCTTGCCGGCGCCGTTGGGTCCGATCACGCCGACGATCCCGCCTTTGGGTAAATTAAAATTCAGCTTCTCAAAGAGCAGCTTGTCGCCATAGGCCTTCGTCAGGTCCTTGGCTTCGACCACAATGTCGCCCAGACGCGGGCCAGGCGGAATGTAAATTTCCAAATCCTCGGCGACCTTCTCACCCTTCTGCTCCAGCAGCTCCTCGTACTTGGTGACGCGGGCCTTGCCCTTGGCCTGACGCGCCTTCGGCGTCATGCGAATCCATTCCAACTCGCGCTCGAGGGTCTTGGCCTTCTTCGCCTCGGCCTTCTCTTCCTTCGCCAGCCGTTCCTGCTTTTGCTGGAGCCAGGACGTATAGTTGCCCTGGAAGGGAATGCCGTGGCCGCGGTCCAATTCAAGAATCCAGCCGGCGGCATTGTCGAGAAAGTAGCGGTCGTGGGTGACAGCGATGACGGTGCCCTTATACTGCTGGAGATGCTGCTCGAGCCACTGGACCGATTCAGCGTCGAGATGGTTGGTCGGCTCGTCCAACAATAAAATATCCGGCTCCTGGATCATCAGGCGGCACAGGGCGACACGCCGCTTCTCGCCGCCGGAGAGGACGTCGATCTTCGCATCTGGCGGCGGGCAGCGCAACGCGTCCATCGCCAATTCAAGATGGTTCTCCAATTCCCAGCCGTTAGCCGCCTCGATCTTTTCCTGGAGCGAACTCTGTTTCTCCAGCAATTTTTCCATTTCGTCCGGCGTGCAGTCGCCGAGCTTGTTGCTGACCGCTTCGTATTCCTTCAGCATCGCGACGAGTTCCTTGCGGCCTTCCTCGACGATCTCTTTGACCGTCTTCT
>Ga0247727_10008744_pt1 | contig 18661 bp, 17 predicted proteins | sample WisWelCaveWW1625_FD_202498 | JGI IMG/M metagenome (GOLD analysis project Ga0247727, IMG submission 202498) | Biofilm microbial communities from Wishing Well Cave, Virginia, United States - WW16-25 | ecosystem: Environmental > Aquatic > Deep subsurface > Groundwater > Cave microbial mat | place... | reverse complement strand
ATCCGCGCCGCCACGTTCACCACATCACCGAAGACGTCCTTCTCCTTGATCAGCCCTCTTCCGTAGTTCAAGCCGATGCGGATGCGGATTTTCTCGTCTTCAACCTTGATGCCGCGGTTGTACGCGTCAAGCTGCTTCTGAATTTCGATGGTTGCTTTCGCGGCATCCACGGGGCTCAGGTAGTAAGCCATCACCGCGTCCCCGATGGTCTTGCACACCGTGCCGCCGTATTTTTCCGTGATGGGGATGACCATGTCGTGGCATTTGTGGACGTACACCATTCCGTCCACGTCGCCAAAGCGGTCGAAATAACTGGTGGAACCCTGGATGTCGGTGAACATCAGGGTGACTTCGCGCTCAAACTGCCGCAGCTGCGCGTCCATCGCCGCGCGCTGCTTCATCAATTCTTCAAGTTTGGACGCCTGCTCGTTCGCCATTCCTGTCCTCAGTGAGGAGGCAGAAGCCTACCGCGATTCTACACGTTCTGCAAGAAATCGTGGCCCGGACGCTGCGAAAAAAAACCGTCAACCGGCGCGCCTGCTTCAGTGCACTTTTCCCGCCTCAGGTGTGCCGGGCTCCGCTGCTGGCTTCCCGGCCAGGCCGCGAAGGAATTCCAACAATTGTTCCCGCACTTCCCCCGGCGCCTCGAGCGCCGCCCCCTCGTGGAATCCCCCGCGTAAACGCAGAAACATTTTCGGCTCCGGTGCCGCCGCGAACACGGCTTCCCCCAGCGAAAACGGGATCACCGGGTCACGCTCGCAGTGGATGACCAAAAGCGGCGTACGCGCGGCGGCCAGCTTTGCGCTCACGTCGAACCGTGACCGGATCACCCAGCCCGCGCCCGGTAGGAACGGAAAAATACGTTGCGCCACAGCCTGCGCGGATGGAAACGGCGCTTCCAGGATTACCCCCCCTACGCGGCGATTTGCGGCAAGGTCCGCAGCTACTGCGCTCCCCAGCGATGCGCCGTAGCTTACAATCTGCCCGGCAGGAATGCCCCGCGTCCCGGTCAGGTAATCGTACGCGGCCTGCGCGTCGAGGTAGAGGCCGTCCTCGCCGGGGTAGCCCTCGCTTTTCCCGTACCCGCGGTATTCCACGCCCAGTACGTTTACCCCCGCTTCGTGCAGAAAACGGAAAATATCCGCGCGGTTCGCCAGGTTGGAAGCATTGCCGTGAAAATAGACGGCCGTTCGCTCCGCGCCCGGTGCGGGGATCCACCAGGCGTGCAGTTTCACTCCGTCTGAGGCGCGTAGCCAGACGTCTTCCAACGGCAAACCGGCTGGCTTCCAGTCGCCTTCCAGCCGCGACGGGAAGTCTGGGTGGAAGACCACCTGCGGCTCGAGCAGCCTCAGCAGCAGGAGCAGGGCCACGTAGGCTGCGCCGAAGGTAAGCAGAATTCCGAGCATTCGTTTCCAAAGGCGGGATGTCGCGGCGTCTGCCACGAGGTGTCCTACTTGTCCGGGGAATTCAATTGCTGCTTCACACGCGCGCTCTTTTCCGCCACACTCCGCGCCAGCTCTTCTTTGTACGCTGCCAGCCGTCCGCTCAGCGCCTCGTCCGAGGTGGCCAGGATTTCCGCGGCGTAGATGGCGGCGTTGGCCGCCCCCGGCCTGTCGATGGCCATAGCTGCCACCGGAACGCCCGCCGGCATCTGCACGGTGCTCAGAAGCGAGTCAATGCCGTTCAAAACTGTGGTAGCCATCGGAACGGCAACCACGGGAAGGGTAGTCAGTGCCGCCACTACCCCGGCCAAGTGCGCGGCTCCCCCGGCGGCCACGATGATGGTCTTCAAGCCGCGTCCCATGGCCGTGCTCGCGTATTCGTGCGTGCGCGCGGGTGAGCGGTGCGCCGACACCACCTCAATCTCGTAGGGGATTTCGAACTTCTCCAGCATCTTTCGAGCTTCGTTCATCACCGGGAAGTCGGTGTCGGAGCCCATAATGATTCCCACCAGCGGCTTGCGCTCCTGAGCACTCATCTCACACTCCGGCTTGCATTGGTTTGGTCCCGTACGCCGCGTGTCTGTCGCTTTTTTCAACCACTTCGAGTGTATCTCCTACGCGCGCCGTGCCGCCCTCCAACACACGGCACAGTATGCCCCTCCGGCCTCTCAGTTCCTGTTGTAGCCCCGGGCGGATGTCGTCCATCAATTTGCATGGGTTACAGGGTAGATAGACTTCCAACAGGGCTTCGCCTGCCTTCAGGCGCTGGCCGGGCTTCAAATCCCGCAGCGCCAGACCGCGCGTCGTGATGTTCTCCTTGATGACCCCTGCCTCCAGGCCCAGCACTTCCAGCGTCTCAATATCCATCACCAGCACCTGGCGTGCGTTTCCCGGTCGCCCATGCGCGCAGCCTCGCAGTCCCTTGTCTGCCAGGATTTCGATCTCGTCATGAGGCATCATTGGCAGGCGATGCCGCAGGCACGTAAAAAGGTGTGTGATTTCCCCCAAGCTGCTATCCCCCTGCTGCACCGGTTGATCTTGCGCTCCCAGCCGCAATGTCACGACGATAGTGAACGCTGTCAAAACTAATGCATTCAGCCGCCCGATAGGCTGACCTGAGGGCTTTAGGCAGGGAGTCCGCCGCGGAAGTCACACTCAGGACGCGTCCACTACTTGTGTAGTAACCAGCCCCTTCTCTTCTTGTTCCTGAGTGGAACACAACCGTTCCCTCAACTTGCGCCGCCTTATCCAATCCGTTTACTGTTTTTCCGACCTCAAACTTCCCCGGATATCCACCTGAGGCCATCACCACACAAACGCTGGCGCCCTTCTTCCAGGATGGTTTGATTTGCGAGAGTCGTCCCTGGGTAGCAGCGAGGCACGCTTGGGCCAGATCAAAATCCGCTCGAACTAATACTGCCTGGGCCTCCGGATCCCCTAGCCGGCAGTTGAACTCCAATACCTTCGGGCCGGTGGAGGAGAGCATCAGACCGAAGTAGAGGAACCCTCGGTAGTCTATGCCGTCATTTCGCAAGGCTGCAAGGGTGGGGCGCACAATGGTATCCAGGATCTTCGAATCCAGTTCCGGGGCTAGCAAATCGTTCGACGAATAGGCGCCCATCCCGCCCGTATTGGGCCCCTGGTTGCCGTCAAACACACGCTTGTGGTCGCGGGTCGGAACCATGGGCAGGAAGCTGTCGCCGTCGGTGAGAATAATATAGGAGAGTTCTTGCCCGGCGAGCGCCTCTTCCATCAGGACTCGGTGGCCGCCGGGCCCCAGTTCGTCCTTTTCCATCAACTGCTCAATAAATGAGGTAGCGTCGTCGGGTGTTGGCGCGACGAATACTCCCTTCCCCCCGCACAGCCCGTCGGCCTTAATGACCACGGGCCAGTCCACCGCGCACAGGGCGGCATAGGCCTCCCCGGCGGAGTCGTACGTCCCATAGACCGGTGCAGTCGGGATGCTGTGACGTTCCAGGAATTCCTTCGCGAAGATCTTGCTGCCCTCCAGCCGTGCCGCCTGCTTCGTGGGCCCCAGCAGCGGATATCCACGGCAGGCAAATTCATCGGCGATACCGGCCACAAGCGGGGCCTCGGGCCCTACGACGGTCAGGTCCGGTTTCAACCGCCCGGCAAGCTCTGCGAGTTCCGCCACATTTTCCGCAGCCACAGCAATACACTCCGCATGATGCGAGATCCCGCCATTCCCGGGTGCGCACCAGACGTGCTCCACGCCCGCGCCCTCCATCAGTTTCCAGACCAGCGCGTGTTCCCGGCCCCCGCCGCCAATCACCAGGATTTTCATGGATGAATTCCGGCGCGCCCCTGGCGCATCCAGCAGCGCTCACGATAGTCGCCCGCCGGAATGGTGTCAACCTGTCGGCGCGGGCCGGACCTGAGCCTTGAAGTCTGAGATATCGGGGCATAGTATCCGCACTGCCTTTCGGAGCTCGAATGGCCGGCCAAAAAAGTTTGAAGCAGCGATGCTTGCGGTGGGTTAAGCGAGGAGTACTGAGTGGAATCGTGGGCCTCGTGGCACTCGCGCTCGTAGGGGCCATCTGGCAAGCTTTCGCCACAGCCGCAGATCGCCGCAATTTTCCTCCCCCCGGCTGGCTCGTGGATGTGGGCGGGCACCGGCTGCACATCCAGTGCGCGGGAGTGGGCCGCCTCACGGTAGTGCTCGAAACGGGCGCCTTGAGTATGTCGGCGCTGTGGGGTTGGGTGCGGCCGCTAGCTGCTCGTCACACGCGTGTCTGCTCATATGACCGCGCGGGACTAGGGTGGAGCGAGCCTGGCTCGGAGCCTCGCGACGCGATTCACATTTCGAGGGAGCTTCACACTCTGCTCAACAATGCGGGCGAAACGCCGCCCTATGTGCTCGTCGGCCACTCGTACGGTGGCCTGTTGGTGCGGATGTACGCCGACCAGCACCCGGAGGATGTGGCCGGACTTCTTCTGCTTGATTCTTCACATCCCGACCAGGTGGTCCGCATCGAGAAAGTCCTGGGCAAGCCGGCATTTCTCGAAAACCTCCAAGAAAGCATGTTTGCTTCTCTCTCGATTCTGGCACGGTTAGGGATCCTGCGCTTCATGCTGCGCCATACCGGTAGTGCGGGACGCTTTGACGACCTGCCGCCGAGAGCGGCAGCCGAGTTCAAGGCGTTTTTCGCTGATGCTTCCCACCAATCGGCTGCAGAGGCTGAGATGCGGGTGTGGAAGGAGACGGCGGGGCAGGTGCGCGCTACGCGCCCGCTCGGCGACCTGCCCCTCGTGGTGATCAGCGCTGAAGGAACGAAACCGCCCTCCCGCGAGCAGCAAGTACGGCATGAGCTGCACCGCGAACTCGCAGCCCTCTCCTCCCGCGGCTCACACCGAATCCTTGCCGGCACAACCCATGCGTCGCTGGTGGAAAACCGAGGCCACGCCGCACAGGTTGCGGAAGCCATCCGCGAGTTGGTTGATGCTGCCAGCACCCAGGGCAAGAAAAAATAGCGCAAGATTGGTACTGACAGCCTGCGGGCCCCTGCCGTGGAGCGGCCGGAGGAATGCTGTTCGCAGGAGACCTCCCATCCGCTGATTGACTTGGCCCCGCGCGGGCGAATAGCATTCCAGCGTCCGTGAGAAACGATTCCCTCCCCAGGTTCGCTTTCCTCTTACTTCTCCTCTGCTTTTTTCTTTCTGGCGCCGCGGGACTCATCTACCAGGTGGCATGGGGAAAGGCGCTGGGACTTGTTTTCGGTCACACGGTCTACGCCATTGCCACCGTGCTTGCCGTGTTTATGGGCGGGCTGGCGGCGGGCAGCGCGTGGCTGGGCCGCTGGTGCGAGCGCTCCGCTCTGGGCCGCCGCCCGGTGACGCTCTACGCCTGGATCGAGCTGGGCGTGGCCCTCGGCGGCGCGCTGTCGCTAGCGGGGATTGCCGGTGTTCGCGCATTGTACGGCGCAGCTTACCCCGCGTTTTCTGGTTCCGCGGCCACTCTCGTTGTGCTGCGCTTTTTCGCCTCCGCCCTGGTATTGCTTGTGCCGACGTTTCTGATGGGTGGCACGCTGCCCATTCTGGTCCACGGCGTGACTCGGCGTTCCGCGGAGCTGGGCGCCCGCCTCAGCCGCCTCTACTGGGTCAACACTGCCGGGGCCGCCGCGGGCACGCTTCTCGCGGGATTTATTCTGCTCCCCTGGGCCGGGCTGCGCCTGACCGTTGCCGGTGCCGTCGTCCTCAATGTCTTTGCTGGCAGCGTCGCCCTCTGGTTAGGGAGAAACTACTTTACGGAGATCTCGCCATGCGCGTCTGATGATTCACCGCGAGAAAAAGTGTCCGAAACCGGCGCGCCGAAACCTGTGGCCCTGCTGGCTGCGTTCTGCGCCGTGGGCGCGTCGGGCATCCTCTACGAAGTGGCGTGGACGCGCCTTCTTGCCAGCGTGCTGGGCAGCTCCACGTACGCCTTCACTTTGATGCTGGCCACCTTTCTGACCGGCATCGTCTTCGGCGGAATCCTGTTTGAACGCTGGCACGCCCGCGGCGGGCGCGTGGACACCGCAACGTTTGCCACCACGCAGACCTTCACCGCCCTGGCCGCGTTACTTTTCCTGGTTTTTTTCCGCTACCTTCCGGAGATTGTCCCCCCGCTGCTCCAGCACGACGCGGGACCGCACCTGGCCGCGATCATCGGGGGCCCGCAATCCTTCCCCCGGCTGGTGATCACGCAATTCCTCGCCTCCGCCCTGGCGATGTTTCCCGCCGCAGTTGTGTTTGGCTTCAATTTTCCCGCCGTGGCCCTGCTGATTGCCGGCGGCAAGCGCGGCTCGGGCTACGCGGCGGCGGTGGGACGCGCCTACGCCGCCAACACCCTGGGCGCCATTGCCGGCGCCGTACTGGCCGGGTTCTGGCTGGTCCCGCTGGTAGGAAGTTTCCGCGTCGTCGCGCTCGGCGTGATTCTGAACCTGACCCTGGCGGGGATTCTCGAGCTTCTGAGTGAGCCACGCCGGCCTCGGGGCCTCGGCGCCGTCTTCGGGGTGCTGGTGGCTACACTCTTTGTGGTCATCTCCGGCGCGTTTTACAACCGCGCCCTGGCCGTCCACGGCACGGTGGTATACGCCGATATGTTCCAGGGCCGGCTGAGCGTGGCCGAAGCCGCGGACACCACGGACCTGGTCTTTGCCGAAGACGGCTTGAATGCCACCATCAGCGTGGTGCGGGCGGAAGACTACGTCTCCATCCGTACCAATGGCAAAGTGGATGCCTCCAACAAAGACAACATCACCCAGTTGCTGCTCGCCCATCTGCCTGGCGTGTTTCACCCCGCGCCGCGCCGCGTGCTGGTCATCGGCTTCGGCAGCGGGATGACCGTCTCTGCTATTGCCCGGTATGCGGAAGTCGAAAAAATCATCTGCGTGGAAATTGAGCCTGCGGTGATCCGGGCCTCCGCGCATCTCGAATCATTGCACCGCGGCGTGGTTCGCGACCCGCGGCTCACCGTGGTGCTCGACGACGCCCGCAACTACCTGATGACCACTCAGGAGACTTTCGACCTCATCATTTCCGAGCCTTCCAATCCCTGGATTGCCGGCGTAGCCGCGCTTTACACCGCGGAGTACTACCGCGAAGCCCGCGCCCGCCTCCGTCCCGGAGGCATGTTTGTCCAGTGGGTGCAGGCCTATTCGCTCTTTGCTGGCGACCTGCGGATGATTTTCCACACCTTCACCAGTCACTTCCCGCAGGTCACCCTCTGGCACGGTGAATCGACCGATTTGTTTCTCATTGGCCAGACCGACCAGCGACAGCTCGATTTCACGCGCATCCGTGCCCTGTGGGAAAATCCGCCCCTGCGGGCCGACTACAAGGAGCTGGGCCTGAAGCGCCCCGAAGGCCTGACCGGATATTTTCAACTTGACGATGCACCGCTTCGGAGTCTCGCTGCCGGCGCCGCTCTGAATACCGACAACCACACGCGCCTCGAGTATTCCGCTCCCCGCGCCCTGCTCGGCGAGGCATTTGGCTCCGAAAACCTGGAGATGATTCAAAAAGCACAGCCCGGCCTGCTCCCTGCTCTGGTGCGCATCGAAAACCCCGCCACAGCCCTGCTCGCCGCGGGCGAAACCCGCCTGGAAATCGGCGAGACCGAGGATGCCTCCCAGTTTCTGGCGCAGATTGATCCTGCCCAGAGGAGTTTGGACCTCGAACTGTCACGCGGTCGTCTGGCACTTGCGCAGGGCCGCATGCCAGAGGCCGAGGCTTCCTTCACCGAGGCGATGAGGCTGGACTTCTCTTCACTCGATGCCGCTGTAGGTCTGGCCAACGTGGCGCGCAGGCGACTGCAATTCGACCAGGCCGAATTGCTCTATCGCCAGGTGCTGGGCCGCGACCCCACGCAAACCGGCGCCCTCGACGGCATGGCAGAACTTTCCATCAACCGCGAGCAGTGGGCCCAGGCCGCAGTGTGGCTCGAAAAACGCTTGGCCGCGGACCCGCAGCCAGGCGCCTTGCGCTACGCGCGCGTCGGCGAAGTCCTTCTCAAGTCTGCTCAGCTCACGGCGTGCGAAAAATATTTTCGCCAGGCCCTGGAGCGGGACCCGTACTCCTTTTCCGCACATCGCAACCTCGGTGAGTTGTATCACTTCCTGAAGCAATGGGAGCCCGCGGCCGCGCACCTGGAAGCCGTTGTGCGCTTCCACCCCGATAACGACCCCAAAACCTACGCCCTGCTCTCCGACGTGTACCGCCGACAGGGACGCATCGCCGAGGCGCGCTCCACGTTGCTCAAAGGCCGCCGCGTCTTCCCCGGGGATGCCACCCTCCAAAAAACTGCACTGCCCTAAGCGCGCCGCTCTTCGGCTTGCCAGCGCCCGCCTTTGGAGATTTCAGCCTGCCATACCCCCCTGAAATTCGCGGGCCGCCGTCAGTTTTCTTGTCGTACACTCTGGAGCGCGCACCGTGCCCGGCATTTTGTGCCGCGCGTGGTTGGAGGCGCAGGCAGGAAGGTAACCACTACTAGCTAATGTAATAATACTGATATTGCGTGTAGATATTATGAAACAGCGAGACCTGGAGGAGATACAGCGTGCCCTTACACCCTACGGCACTCGCGTCACGCCCCCGCTCGTCCAGGCCATCTGCGCCTACACGGAACTCCTCCTGCGGTGGAATGCGCGCATCAACCTCACGCGCATCACGGACCGCACCCAGATCCTGGTCCGCCATTTCGGCGAGAGTTTTTTTGCCGCAGCTCGACTTAACCTTTCAACTGGGACGCTCGCCGATATAGGGAGCGGCGCGGGATTCCCTGGCCTAGCCTTGAAGCTCGTCTGCCCGCAACTCAGAATCACCCTGATTGAAAGCAATCTAAAGAAAGCCACGTTTCTGTTTGAGGTGGTGCGGAAGCTTGATCTGCAAGGAGTAGAGGTCCTGCGAGCCAGGATGGAAGCGCTTCAAGACCCCGAATCTCGATTCCAGTTCATCACTGCGCGAGCGGTTGGTGGTTTTTCAGCGCTGTTGGAGTGGGCCAAGCTTCGGCTCTCGGCCGGCGGTCAGCTCATCCTTTGGCTCGGCGGCGACGATGTCGAGCTGCTCTCAAGTAACCCAGGATGGACCTGGGGAATGAAGGTACGCATTCCACGTACAGACGACTCGTACCTATTGGCAGGCCGACCCGTCACCGTGAAATAGGCTCGCTGTTTCACGTGAAACAGCATCCTGATGGCCAGCCCTCCTGCCGCGCGGATGATCCTTACGCATATGTTTCACGTGAAACAGCTTGATTCAAGGGCTCACATTCTGATAAATTTCCGCTTACTGAGGGGGCAGTGCCGAAAATCATCTGTGTCGCCAACCAGAAGGGCGGAGTCGGAAAGACAACGACTGCCGTAAACCTGGCTGCTTCCCTCTCCTTCCTCGACCAGACTACGCTCCTCATTGACTGCGATCCCCAAGGCAATTCCACGAGCAGCCTTGGCTTTCAGAAGGATCCGGCCAGGCGTACGCTCTACCATATCCTCACTTTTGGTGAGGATGTCCATAAACTGATGCAAACCACTGCGTTACCAAGGCTTAGTCTGATCCCATCCGATAAGAACCTAGTGGGCGCATCCGTCGAGCTCGTTGCTGAGTCGGAGCGAGAGTACAAGTTGAAAAGGGCGCTTGAATCAGTTGCACCCAAGTTTGACTTTATCATCCTCGATTGCCCACCTGCGCTGGATCTGCTAACACTGAATGCGCTTGTGGCCAGCCAGTCTGTGTTGATCCCTATACAATGCGAATACCTGGCGCTCGAGGGAGTCTCCGAGTTGCTAGACACGCTGATGCGGATTCGCCGCAGCCTCAACCCTGAGCTTGCTGTCGAGGGGATTTTGTTGACGATGTACGATGAGCGGACAACACTTTCCAAGCAGGTCGCCAATGATTTGAGGGGTTTCTTTGGGAGTCAAATCTTCACGACTGTGATCCCCAGGAATGTGAGGCTGGCCGAGGCCCCGAGCCACGGCAAGCCGATACTACTATACGATAATTGTAGTAGAGGGGCTGAGAGTTACATCCACCTTGCAAGGGAGGTAATTGCCAATGGCCAGAAACGCCCTGGGGCGCGGCCTGAGCGCCCTGATTCGGGAACCCGAGAGCGCTCCCGCTGAGTCGAGCAAGCCGCCGATTGTGCCTGCCAGCCTCGAAGTCGCTGGTGTTGCTGTTGGCGGAGGGGCAAGCCACCTGGATATTGACCTTATTGACCCCAGCCCCTTTCAGCCGCGGACGCGGTTTCGCGAGGAGGCTCTGGACGAGCTTGCGCGCTCCCTGCGGAACAGTGGAATGATACAGCCGCTGGTCGTGCGCCGCCTGGGCACACGCTATCAGCTCATCGCCGGAGAACGCAGATGGCGGGCCGCGCAGCGGGCGGCCCTGGCGCGCGTTCCGGTGGTGGTGCGGGAAGCGGGGGACGAAGAGGCGCTGGGGCTGACTCTGGTTGAAAACCTTCAGCGCGAGGACCTCAACCCAATTGAGGAAGCCCAGGGATTTTCGCGGCTTTTGGAGGAGTTTCATCTCACCCAGGAGGTGGTTGCGGAGCGCACCGGGAAGGACCGAGCAACGGTCGCCAATGCCATCCGCCTGCTCAAGCTCGAGCAACCGGTTCGGGAGATGCTCGAAGACGGCCGCTTGAGCGCCGGGCACGGCCGCGCCCTGCTTTCCATAGAGGATCCGCGACGCCGACGCGAGATCGCCGTGACTGCGGCGCGGGGCGGATTGACCGTCCGTCAAGTGGAGCGCCTGGCCACGCGCAAAGGCCGGGCCCAAGCGGACCACGCCGCGGCCCCGGCGTTGGATCCCAACACCAAGGCCGCCCTTGAGGATTTGCAGCGTGCCTTGGGAACAAAGGTAATCCTGAAACCAAAAGGCAAGCGGAAGGCAGGGCAGCTCATCATCGAGTTTTATGACGAGCAGCAGTTAATGGGGCTATACGATCGATTGATGACGACAAATAACTAACATTGTAGTAGTACGTGGCACTGGTTGTTCCTTGTTGACATTTGCCTTAGGCGGGCTAGAGTTGTGTATTCCAACCGGCCCTGCGGGAGGAGTCGATGGCCTGGAAGTTTTCTGGCAAATCTGAGGTGCCACAGCAGGGTGACTGGATCGGGTTTCTCGATCAAGGCGTAAAGCTCGAGGGCACGCTCGAGCTGACCGGCACGTTTCGGATAGATGGCCATGTGAAAGGGACCATCATTTCCCAGCAGAGCCTGCTGCTCGGCGAGAACGCCCATGTAGAGGGTCAGATCGAGGGCAACCACATCGTCGTGGGGGGCCGCTTCGACGGCGTGATCTTCGCCAAGGGGCGTGTGGAGATTCAACCCAAGGGAGTGGTCACGGGAGAGGTGCATACTCCCTGTCTGGTGATCGAGCCAGGCGGGATACTGGACGGCCGTTGCCACATGCTGTCGTCTTCGGAAGCGCAAAAGCCTCTTACGATTGCTGTCCGCGCCGCCAGTCAGGGGTCACACTGAGCTGTCTTCGCACGGAATCAAAAAGCCCGCGGCGGTACTTCGCAACAAGGTTTTTGCGCCTCCCGCTCTCCCCTGTCGTCGCGCCGATCCGCGAACGCGTTGAACGCCTTCTACTCGTACCTTAGGCACCGGACGGGATCGAGGTTGGCGGCCTTGACCGCCGGATAAATCCCAAAAAACAGCCCCACGGTAACGGAGATGAGTAGCCCCATCGCTGTCCAGAAAACGGAGACCTGCGCGGGAAGCGAAGGAAACAAGTGAGCGACGGAGATGCTGATGACCACGCCGGCAAGGATTCCCACCAAGCCGCCAATGCCGGTCAGGGTGATGGCCTCCAGCAGGAACTGTGTGCGGATGTCGCTGCGTCGGGCGCCAACGGCCTTGCGCACGCCGATTTCCGCGGTGCGCTCGGTCACGCTGATGAGCATCACGTTCATCACCCCGATGCCGCCGACGATGAGCCCGATCGAGGCCACGATCAGCGTCAGAAGGACAATGGCGCCTGTCAATTCGGCCCACAGGTCCGTGAGCAAATCAGGGGAAACAATTTCGAAGTCGTTCCTTTTGCCCGCAGGAACGCGCCGCCGTTTGCGCAGCAAGTCGGCCGCCTCGTCCATGGCCTGCCGGAGCTGCGCTGCATCCCGCACGCTGACACCGATGATTACTTCATCGGATTCGGGGTAGAGCTTGGCAAAGGTGCGGTAGGGGATGATGACAAATTGGTCCACGCCGGGCCCGCCAAAAAGGCCCTGATGGGGTTCGAAAATGCCGACGACCTCAAATGGCAAGCCGTTTACGCGCACTTCATGTCCGATGGGGTCCACGGGACCAAATAAGGATCTGGCCAGACCGTCCCCGAGCAGGCAGAGCATGGCGCCGCGGCGGTCTTCCTCGTGCGTGAAGAATCGCCCCTCGCCGACAGCATAGACGGGAAGGACAATCTCCAGCTCGGGCTCGCCTCCGCGGAGAAACGGCTCCTCGACGCGGTTGTTCCCATAGCGTGCTTCATTGGAGCCGCCGAACCCGGGGATTCTCGTCAGGATGGGAGAAGCCTTTTGCACCGTGGGGCAATTATCGCGGATGGCGGCAGCGTCTTCCGCGGTCAGGTGCCGGCGGGTGCGCGTCTCTTCGTTCCAGCGGTCGACCGGCACGCCCGGGTCAAACCGCGCAATGAAGAAGGATTTCGAGCCAATTTCCATCAGTTTCCCGGTCACGTAGCTGTTCAGTCCGTGGATGATGGCGGCCACGCTGATGACGCTCCCCACCCCGATCACCACTCCCAGCATGGTCAGAAACGCCCGCAGTTTCTGGCTGGCGATTGTCGCCAGCGCGACGCTGAGGTTCTCTCTCCATTCTGCGCGATTCACAGTGCAAGGATATCAGGCCCTGCGGCGGCCCGCCCGGCTACTCCCCCTTCGCAACCCGGGGATACCGGTTTATAATAGCCAGGCAAAGGAATCCCGGAGCAAGTCCCGGCCGGAGGGGACTCCGCAAGGCTGACCTGCGATAGCTCTCGGCAGTTTGCGCCACGCGTGGATGAAACTTTTACCCGGCTGCTGCGTATAAGTCAGCAGGTTGGAGTGTCTGGAGGAGCCGCGGGGGCGGCACAAAGGTAAAGCTATGAAACGCTGGAAAAAGATCGCACTGGGGGCGGGCGGCGTGGTGGTGGCGCTCATCGGTGCGCAAATTTATGTCGCCCAGCAAAACAAGGGCGTGGTTACGGTGCAGACCGGAAAAGCGGCCAAACAGGACCTGGTCTCACAGGTTTCCGGCTCGGGTGAAATCAAGCCCAAGACCTACACCAACGTCTTGGGCGAAGGCTTCGGCAAAATCACGGAAATCGAAGTGAAGGAAGGCGACCCCGTGCGCCGCGGCGACGTGCTCCTGCGCCTGGAGAACATCCAGCCCTCCGCGGACGTGGACGCCCAGCGCGCTGCCCTGGGCAGCGCGGAGGCGGCCATCAAGTCTGCCGAAGCCAATTACCGCTCCGCTCATGCCGAAGTGGCCCAGCGCAAAGCGGACTGGGATCGCGTGAAGTTCGACTGGGAGCGTGCCGAGAAGCTCTACCAGGACGAGCTGATTTCCAAATCCGAGTACGACTCGCGCAAGGCCGCGGCGGAAAGCGCCAGCGCGGCCATGGATGTTTCCAACGCGCGCCTGCAGTTGACGCGCGCGGAGCTGGAGCGCAGCCGCTCCATCATGGGACAGAGCAGCGCCGTGCTCAACCGTGCCCGCGATATCCTGCGCAAGACCACCTACACCGCGCCGATTAACGGCGTGGTCACCTATCTGGCCGTCCGGGTGGGCGAAAACGTGGTGATGGGCATCCAGAATTCTCCGGGCAGCTACCTGATGACCATCTCCGACATGTCCACTGTCACCGCGGAAGTCAAAGTGGACGAGACCGACATCGTGAACATCCGCCACGGACAGGAATGCGATGTCACCATTGACGCCATCCCCGGCAAGACCTTCAAGGGCCGGGTCACCGAGGTCGGCACGCAAGCTGTCTTGCGCACCTCCGGCCTGGCCACTACACAAACCACCGCGGGCACGCAGGAAGCCAAGGATTTCAAGGTGGTGATTACGCTGGACGCGCCACCAGCCGGCCTGCGACCGGGACTTTCCACCACTGCCAAAATCCGCACGGCAGAAAAGCAGGGCGTGGTCACCGTGCCCATGCAGGCGCTGGCCGTGCGCACGCGTAAAGACCTCGAGGAAGCCCAGGAGGAGGCCAGGAAGAAAGGCATCGGCGAGAGCGTCACATTGGCCGCCGCCAAGACTGCGGCTGCCGGCACCGACCCCAAGAAAGAGGAGATCCAGGGCGTGTTCGTGGTGCGCGATGCGAAGGCCGTCTTCGTCCCGGTGCAGACCGGCATTACGGGGATCACCGACATTGAAGTTACCGAGGGATTGAAGGAAGGCGAGGAAATCGTCACCGGCAGCTACCGGGCGCTGCGCACTATCAAGCCCGGGGCGCGGGTCCGCGTGGACAATAAGCAGCCCGAGCGCGGCGAAGGCGAGCAGCAGCCGTAATTCCAGAATTCCTGACAGGCGCGGCACCCGCAGTGCCGGGGTCCGCCCCTTGTCGAGAGAGAGCAAAAGAATGCCTGTGGAAGCAGCCACGTCAGCCGAAGCCTACCGCCAGGAGCTGGTGGATTCGGGGAAGGCCATCGTCACCGAAGGTCTGTGGAAGACCTACGAGATGGGCAGCGAGCAGGTCCACGCGCTGCGCGGCGTGGACATCGAAATCAGCAAGGGCGAATACTGCGCCATCATGGGCCCGTCGGGCTCCGGGAAATCCACGCTGATGAATCTGATCGGCTGCCTGGACACGCCTTCCCAGGGGCGCTACTGGCTGGCCGGCCGCCTGGTCAGCGAGCTCAACGACGACGAACTGGCCTTCATCCGCAACAAGGAAATCGGTTTCGTCTTCCAGACCTTCAACCTGCTCCCGCGGGCCACGGCGCTGCACAACGTGGAGTTGCCGCTCATCTACAACGGCACACCGGCCGAGGCCCGCATCCAGCGCGCGCGACAGGCCCTGGAGATGGTAGACCTCGCCGACCGCATGATGCACAAGCCCAACGAGCTTTCCGGAGGACAGCGCCAGCGCGTGGCCATCGCGCGCGCCCTGGTGAATTTCCCATCCATTCTGCTGGCTGACGAGCCTACGGGAAACCTGGATTCCAAGACGGGCGAGGAAATCATGCAGTTGTTCGACCGGCTGCATCAGCAGGGCAATACGATCATTCTGGTCACGCACGAGCACGACATCGCCGAACATGCGCACCGCGTGATCCACGTCCGCGACGGAATTGTCGGCGCCGACGAGCGTAAGCGCTAGCGCCGCCGGAGGGCGGGCCGCAATTTGCTGCCTCCCAGTCTGCAGGCCTCAGTAGTTGGCAAGCGTTTTCCAATCCCTCGAACCTAGCAAGCGCTGGTCGGCGGTCACCAGCGTGAGGTCATACACTCGGGCAGTCGCTGCCAGGAAGCGGTCCGCCGGATCGCGATGCGGCAAGCGGACATTCCGCACCTCTGCGGCTACTTCGTGGGTCAGCGAAGCCTCTATTACGAGCAGGGTAGCGAACGCTTTCGCGAGCCACGCATCAATTCCTCCAGGGAATTCAAACTTACCGCGCTCCTCCAAAAGGAGCAGCTCCCAGATACTGATGGGGGACAGCCAGAGATCGTCGCGTGAATCCTCGATTTGTTTCTGGACTCGCGGGAGCACTTTGCTGTGGGGGCCGATCATCCACAGCCAGATATGAGTATCCAGGAGGAGCTTCACCCGCGCCCGGCCTCCCAATCGTCCTCGCTGCTGATGGGACCGACGATGTCGCCGTGGATCTTGAAGGTTCCGGCCATACAGCCCCACGGAAACTTTTTAGGCGCCTCTGGCGAGGCAGGGACGATTTCGGCCATGGGCTTTCCGAAGCGGGTAATCTGGATGGGCTTGCGCGTGCGGCGGACGCGCTCGATCACGCCGAGGCAGGTGGCCTTGAACTTAGAGATGGCAATCTTTTCCATCGTACAGATTAGACCATAGTCCATGACCATGGTCAATATGAGCTGGTGCCGTCGACCGCCTGGAGGGGCATAAACTGCCGTAATTTCTTTAATTTACCCCGGCAATTCCCTTGTGCCGCGCGCCTTGTGCTTTCTGCGGTTCAGCCATTCCGCCCTCAGCTCGCTGCGGCTTTGGGTTTCACGGCCGTGGCAGTTTCGGCAGTGGTTTTCTTTTCCTCTTCGCGGGCCAGGGCAATATCGGACTTGGCGCGAGCCTCGCGCGCGGCCTGGTTGGCGGCGCGCGCCGCAGCGGTGCGGCTGACCAGCGTGGGCTGGGCTTTGCGCCGCTCCACGGCTTCTTCGATGCGCTGCACGATGGTCTGGAAGAGGCGCACGCGGGCCCAGCGCATGTCGTTGGACTCGACTACGGTCCAAGGGGCGTGCGGCGTGCTTGTCCGCGCCAGCATTTCTTCCACCGCCTCCACCCACTTGTCGTACTGCCGATGATGGCGCTTGTATTCCCTGGTGATTTTCCAGCGCAGCATCGGGTCCCTGAGGCTTTCCTTGTAGCGCGCCTTCTGCTCCTTTTTGCTGATGTGCATCCAGAACTTGATGAGCACCTGTCCGTCGTCAGCCAGCCAGCGCTCGAACTGGTTGATGTGCTCGTACGCGGCGCGCCATTCTTTCTTACGCGCCAACTTGTCGCAGCGCTCCACGAGCACGCGGCCGTACCAGGAGTGGTCAAACAGGGCCATTTCGCCGTCGTTGGGCAGCCGTGACTGGTAGCGCCACAGGAAGTGGTAACGCTGCTCGAGCGGCGAAGGAGCTGCGCCCGGATAAACGCGGAACAGCCGGGGGTCCAGTTTCTCCATCAGCTTCTTGATGACGCGGCCTTTGCCGGCGGTGTCCCAGCCCTCCAGGCAGATGACCACGGGGATCTCCGCCTGTTGCGCCGCGTATTGCAGACGCCGCAGTTTTTCCTGCAATTCCGGCATCTGCCGCGCGTAGGCATTTTTGGAGAGGGATTTTTTCAGGTCCAGGGTTTCGAGCATGGGGCCTCCGGCACGTCGGCCCTTCCCGCTTCCGCGCCGAGAGGGATGGGCTGGTCGGTTCTCTCTGGGTCCGAACTACTACAGGGACGCTGCGCCCCCTTTTACCACGCTCCGCCGGAAATTGCACGCGGTGCTAGAGACCGGAAGTTGGAGGTTCGAGGATGGATGTTGGAAGACACGGCGGCTGAAGGAGAGTTGAGGGTTGGTTTGCGCTCGTGTGTGTGTCGGCACCCAGCTACCCCCCCGGCCCCCTTGCAAATGTTGCGGTGCTGCTGTTTCGGAGTCCTAGTACATTACCCCCCGTTGGCCCCCCCGGGGGGGGTTCCACATGAGATTGATTCTAAAATGGTTGTAGGATGTATGGCCATAAGATTATGAAACCAAATGGGCAAAATTGGGAACCGGTGTGAGTCGAAAAACGGAAGCGTTGATTCCACAGGGGTTGCGGAAAAATTCGAGGCAAGATTGTGAAAGAAAAGTGGTTAGTGGCGAGTGGCAAGTGACTAGTGACGAGCGACGCGCCAAAGGTCCTGCAGGCGGGGCGGGGACTCGGCGAAGGGAGCATGGCCGTGAAATACTATCTTTAGACATATATCAGGTAGAATTGTATCTGAAAGCAAGCAGGCTGTCAAGAGGAAAATGCGAGTGCGTGGGGAGAGAAATGGCCCTCAGGGTGCCGCCATGGATGCTCATGGCGTGGGTGAAAGCAGGCAGATTCTCTGGGAAACTTGCTTTTAGCGCATGTCACAAGATGGGGAAGCAATCACCCCCGTGCAAGCAGGTGCAAGGCAGACGACGTCAGCCACAACCCGAGAAATCCCGCGCCGAATATCCACAAAAACATTGCAAGGTAAAGCGCACGGAAGTCTCTCTCTCTCAACGACTCGGGAGAATGAGAAAGTCGGGCGTCAAGAACGTCGCCTAAAGTATAGAGCGTCCAAAAGTTAGCTACTCCCAACAATGAGCCGATGGCGACGACCAACGCATATCCGAAAATTCCGGCCTTCGCTTCTATTGCCGCCAGCACCGCAACGGATAAAAACATGCAGGAGCTGGTGGCGGCGAGAAGGGTAAAGAGCATAGCGTCAGCAACCGCCCCTTGCCGCCACTGCTGCACCAGCGCCAGACAGGGCGGCGGCCCCGCCAGCGCTCGACGCGGTTGGCCCGGTTCCTAGCCATTGGCGGACCGAGCCCAAGCTGGCCCTGAAACCTAGGGCCCAGTCTTTGGCAACACTCCACCCGCTGCTTGCTGGAGCCCTGATGGCGGTAGCTATCCGGCCTCCTCCAAAGTAACCCACAGCCCCGCCGCCCAAGATAGTTCCGCCACTGTACGCAACTCCGGCCCAGTTGCCCCTAGAAGCCTGAACAATCGCATTGGTACCGGCCACTACTCCGCCGACGACTCCAGCTACGCCTAAGACCCCCGTCACCACGGCAGCGGAAGCGCCGCCGACAGTCACCGCCACGGTGGCAGCGCCAACGACAACTGCCGCTCCAACTGCGCCGGCTACTGCACCTTTAACAAGGCAGCCTACGATTTGAGCTGCACCGCCTCCAACGTCACCATCGCCATTGTCAGAAGGGCGGTTACGCGGGTCCACCGTCATGGTAATCACTATGATTGTGATCGTGGTGGTTCCAGGCGGGGTGTCATTCTCATTGACAGTGATGCTGC
>Ga0247727_10008743_pt1 | contig 18662 bp, 17 predicted proteins | sample WisWelCaveWW1625_FD_202498 | JGI IMG/M metagenome (GOLD analysis project Ga0247727, IMG submission 202498) | Biofilm microbial communities from Wishing Well Cave, Virginia, United States - WW16-25 | ecosystem: Environmental > Aquatic > Deep subsurface > Groundwater > Cave microbial mat | place... | reverse complement strand
ACTCATCGCGATCCTCGAGGGCGACGACTGCTGGCCGCCCGACAAGCTGTCGCGCCAGGTGCCGGACTTCGATCAACCCGACGTCGTTCTCTCGTATGGCCTTGGCGAGCTGATCGACGCCTGCGGCCTCGCGTACGGCCTCGTCGAGCCTCCGGTCACGGGGCCGGCGCGCGAGAACGTCCCGACGGGCTCGATCCTGCCGAGCCTGCTCGCCACGAACTTCCTCCTGTCGCCGACCGTCATGGTGCGCCGCGCCGCGCTCGACGCGATCGGCGGGTTCTGGCAGCCAGACTGGGTGCCGTTCGCGGACCACCCGACGTGGTTGCTGCTCGCCCAGGAAGGCCGCTTCGCCTATGAGCCTGCCGTCGTCGGATCCTGGCGACGCCACAAGGCGCAATGGACCACGCGTGCGGTCGCTGGTGCCACCGGCGCGCACGAGGAAAGCTACCTGCGGCTTGTCGTCGAGCGGTTGGCGGATGCGGGCAAGCCCATCCACCTGACAAGCGGGCGATTGGCCTCGATCATCGCCCGTCACCGTGATCGAGCGCTCCTCAACTCCTGGCGCATGGCCCTCCTCTCGGGCGACCGCCCAGCGGTCCTCCGAACCTTCCTGTCGCTGGTCCGGACCGTCCGCCCGCGACTCGTGTCGAGCGCGTTTCTGGGGGCCCTGATGTGGAGCCTCGGCTCGGACCTCGAATGGCTGCAGCGACGACGCCGTCGCGTGGCCTGGCCGTCTCGGCGCCATGTGCGGGCCCATCCGTGTGCCGATGCGGCCGCGGACGTCGGCGCTTGATCGCGACGCTCTAGGCCTGGACGGCGCGCTTCCAGCGATCCTCGATAAGGAGGCGCACGAACCGAGCGTTCGCTCGCGTGTATCGGCCGGCAAGGCGGCGCGGCTCGGTGGCGAGACGGTAGATCCACTCCATGCCACTGCGCTGCATCCACCTTGGCGCTCGCCGACGTCTGCCGGCATGAAAGTCAAACGCCGCGCCGACGGCCAGCAACGCCGGCGCGCCGAGACGCGATCGGAAGGCGGCCACCCACAGGTCCTGCTTCGGCGTGCCGAGTCCCACCCAGACGTAGTCGGGTTGGGCCGCGTTGATCTGGGCAGCGACGGCGTCCGCTTCAGCGTCCGTCAGGGGGCGGAAGGGCGGCGAGACCGCGCCGACCACTTGGAGGCCCGGGTAGCGCGCCGTCAATCTCGCCGCCAACGCCTCGGGGACGCCCGGAGCTCCGCCGTAGAAGAAATGGGTCCGGCCGTACCTGATGCCCTGCTCGATCAGGGCGGGCATGAAGTCAGGCCCACACACGCGTTCGACGCCCAGCGAGCGGGCTCGCCCGAGCCATACGAGTGGCATCCCGTCCGGCTGGACAAGACCGTCGCCGAGGGCGTTTCGCAGGTGCGGGTCGTCATGCGCCTCGACCAGCGTATGAGCGGTCGCAAAGTGGAGCGCCAGGCGTTCTCCCGCATCAGGAGCACGCAGCACCCGGTCAAGCACCTCGGAGAACGGCGCGGCGTTGATCCGGACGCCCAGCAGCTCGAACGATGCGGGTTGGGCGATCGGCCGCGGCCGGCCTCGCGCTGTGGTCGGGAGTCTATGCAGCGTTCGTTCGAGCAGCTGATCAATGCGCGCCATCGCGCTCGATGCATCGAGGGTCGAAGCCGCGTAGGCGCGACCCGCGGAGCCCAGGGCGGCCGATCGTGCCGGATCGCCTCGCAATTCCAGCAGGACGCTGTTCAGCCGATCCGCATCGCCGATCGGAGCGACGATGCCGGCTCCCGAGCGGAGGAGCTCGTGAGCGGTTGAACCGTCTGGGGGGACGGCTGCGACGATCGGTCGGCCGGCCGCGAAGTACGACGTCAGCTTGCTCGGCAGCGACATGTTGATCACGGTGGCGCGCTCGCTGACGAGAAGCACATCCGCCGCGTCCAGCGCATCGGGCACCTCGTCCTCGGGCTGAAACGGCAAGAAGCGGAGGCGTTCGGTCCCTCGAGCTATGGCTTCGAGGAGCGGTCGCTGGCTGCCCTCCCCCATGAGCACAAAGGTGATCGGCAAGCGGAGTTCATCAGCACGTCGCGCCGCATCTACCACCTGTTCGAGGCCTTGCTTGAGCCCCATGTTTCCGGCATGAAGTACGACCGTCTGGTCTGGCGGCCAATCGAGGTGCTGCCTGGTTGAGGCGCGATCGGCTTTGGGCGCGCCCACCTGCGCCCAGTTCGGCAGACTGAGGATCCGCGCGTCTTCGACTCCGATGTCTCGCAGGTAGGGCCGGAAGCTCTCCGAGGCGACGGCAACGGTTCGTGCTCCGGCCGAGACCCAGCGCTCCAACGCTGCCGTCGCGCCCGCCACGCGAATGCCGCCACCGATGCCGCTCTGCCGAGCGGCCGGCGCCATCAGGTCCTGGAAGATCAGGCCGTACGGCGCGCGCGCCCGCGCCGCAAACCAGCGTGCGAGGACTCCGCCACTGAGGCTGGGAACGACACCGAACACGACGTCCGGGCGCTCCGGCCGCGACAGCGCTCCGTGAAGGAGAAAGGTGCCCTCGTATACGGCCCGCTTGATCGCCGATTGCGAGCCAGGAACGTAGTGTCGACGACGGAGGACCCGTACGCCGTTCAGCAACTCGACGGCCCGGAACCGACGCTCGCCGTGCGCCAGGCGCCACGCCGGATAGTGCGCGAACCCGGTGATCACGGTCGTGCTGTGGCCGCCCGCCGCGAGGTGCTCGGCCAGCTCGCCGGTGTAGGGGGCGATGCCCGATGTCTCGGGGCGGTAATTGATGCCGACGATCAGGACTCTTGGCACAAGAGCGGCGCTCGCCTCCAAGGAAATCGATGCAACTCCTACATCGTGGAGGCCTGCGTCCGGCCGCGGCCGGCGCACGCCATCGCTATCATCTCGCCGGTGCAGACTCCGTGTCCACGTCAGGCGTGAATTGACACCTCAGACCATCCTCGTGATGGGCGCCGGGTATGTCGGGCTCGCAACTGGGATCGGTCTTGCAGCTCTCGGCCATCGGATCGAGCTCGTTGACGTCCGTTCAGATCGGATCGACGCGCTCCGTGCCGGTCGGGTCCCGATCCACGAGCCTGGACTGCGCGGGGCATTCGCCGACGCTGGGATCCGCGACCGGATCTCCATACTGGCCGCGCCAGGCGAGACTCCGGTGGACGCTGTGCTGGTCTGCGTCGGCACGCCGATGGAAAGTGACGGCCGAGCGGATCTTCGGCAGATTGAGTCGGCTCTCCGAGATGCGAGACACCACCTGGCAGCGGGGTCCATTCTCGTTATTCGAAGCACCCTTCCGGTAGGCTCCATCGACAGGGTCGTCGACTGGTCGCAGGCACCGCGAAGCCGGATCTTCACGAACCCCGAATTCCTCAGGCAAGGTCAGGCCCTCGAGGACTTTCTTCACCCAACGCGGATCGTGATTGGGTCCTTTCCTGAGGCTGACGCCACATCTCTCGCTCGCGTCGAGGCGATGTTGCGGGTTGATCCGGCCGCGCCGTTCCTGGTCGTGGGCATCGCGGAGGCCGACCTGATCAAGAACGGTGCCAACGCCTTTCTCGCGCTCAAGCTTTCATTCATCAACGAGATGGCTGCGCTCTGCGAATCGCTTGGCGCTGACATCGACACCGTGGCGCATGGCATCGGTCTCGATCCGCGGATCGGCCCGAGATACTTGCAGGCTGGCTTCGGCTTTGGTGGCAGCTGTCTTCCCAAGGAGCTCGCTACCCTTGCCAGCGCCGGCCGCGATCGTGGGCTCACGATGCACGTGACGGCAGCGGCGGCTGACGCAAACGCAAGCCATCAACAGCGGTTTGCAGATCGGATCGTTGTCGAGCTGGGTGATCCACGTGGCAAGAAGGTTGCGATGCTGGGGCTCGCATTCAAGGCTGGCACTGATGACGTTCGCGCCTCGCCGGCACTTCGCGTCGCGGAATTGCTCATGCAGACCGGCGCCGAGGTGATGGCGCATGATCCGCTCGCGGGACCAGCCGCACTTCAGGCTCTGCCCGGGCTGATGATCGCCCAGACACCGGAGACGGCCCTGCACGGCGCCCACCTGGCCGTGATCACGACGGAGTGGCCGGAGTATCGCGAATTGGACTGGGCCCGGATCCGAGACGCCATGCTCGAACCGGTGGTCGTTGACGGAAGGCGTCTACTTCGCGGCACCAAACTGACGAGTCTTGGCTTCCGATATTTGACGATCGGAAGTCCGCCGACGAATGACTCAGCCACCTCCGCCTGACCTTGGAGTGGCGCCAAAAACGGCTAGGCTACCAATGGCAACCTAGGTACCGTCGCGCCGCGCGACGACAACGAGCTTGTTGCCGGCTCCCCCGATTAGCGCGTTCACCGCCCGCCAACCTGCTCGTACGAGAGGAAATACCCAGCGATGGCTGAGGGCGGCGAAGATCCGCCCCGGATGATGGCGGTAGTACATCGCATATCGCCTCACGAGCCATGGGCGGAAGCCCACGCGTTCGAGAACGTCGACAACATCCGCCGGCGCGAGCCGCGCGACTCGATTGCCGGCATGCTCGCGCTCGAGTGCAAGCCCAAGTCGGACGGCGAGAGCCGTCGCACCCGCGCGTGCAGGCTCCGACACGGACACCCAGCGCCGGGCGACCCTTGCCATCTCGATCAGTCCCGCGTCCGGCCGTTCCAGGTGATGAAGCCCGTCATGCACGAAGACCAGGTCGAAGGCTTGATTGGAAAATGGCAGGCGCTCGACGTCCGCGACGATCGGGGTGATGTCGAGACCGTAACGACGAGCCCGAAGCAGTGTTCGTCGTGCCGCCCCGAGGGACAGATCGCTGGCGACGACACGCGCCCCCGCCCGGGCGAGGAACTCGGCGTCCATTCCTGATCCGCCGCAGACGGTCAGGACTGTCAAGCCGCTCAAGTCCGTGCCGATCGGGGTCGTCGCAAGGCGAAACTTTTCGCCAAGGAGAAACCCGTACAGGAGCGGGGTTCCATGTGGCCGCGTGATCTCGAATTCTTCGGCGAGAACGTCATCGAAAAAGCCGGCCTGCGTCGCCTTGTGCGAGTCAACCCCGGCATCGTTTCGGCGACCGCCATGGGGATGATTCAATTCGTCATTCCCAGCGTGTGTCGGGTCCGGCAGGAGCAGCGGAATGTCGTCGACGATGGCGTATCTCGACGCGCAGCTCTCGCAGTCGAGGCCTTCCAGCCCGCCAGCCAGTGGCGACCGGCAGACCGGGCAATGAAGTCCCGGCTCGAAGCTAGGCACGTGGCTCGTACCGGCCGCGAATCGGCTTTGCGGGTGCGCCTGCGCAGATAGTGTCACCAGGGAGGTCACCAACGACCACCGATCCCGCGCCTACGATGCACCCTCGCCCGATCCGAACCGGCGCGACGATGATGGTGCCATAGCCGATGAGATTGTCTCCTTCGAGCACGACGAGCTCCGCCGGCGGGCGGCCAGCCCAGAACACCGACTGGCTCGGGTTGTCGAAGCGATGGTCTCGACCCACCATGGCCACCCGGCTTGAGATCAAGACATCAGGACCAATCTCGAGATTCGTCTCGACATGGAAATCCGCGCCGATCGCCACGTTGTCGCCGATGCGCACGTAGCCCGGCGGCATGAGTCGTGCGGCGCGCCCGAAGGTTACATTTCGCCCGACCGTCAGCCGACGTCGGAGCCGTAATCGCAGCCAAGCGAGTCTCCAGAACCTGAGGAGGGCTCGGATGGGCTGCGCGGCGACCGGGATCGGGCGATCCGGCCGATTCGATGACATCACGAGAGCATCACCTGTTCGAGCGCCGCGATGAATCCATCCGCCATCGCCTCAGCAGAAAAGCGGGAGCGGCAATCCGCAGAAATCTCGTCGCGTCGTGCGATCCATGTCTCCCGGTCTTGGGCTACCGCGATCAGCGTATCGGCCAACGTCGCAGCGGTCGAGGGCGCGTACACCACCGCATTCCAGCCGGCCTTCGCTACCACGAATTCAGGTGAATGGGGCTCATCTCGGGCGATGATCATCGGGACACCGAAACCGAGGCTCTGCGTGATTGACAGGCCGACGAACCCAGGGGAGACGCTGGCGACGGCGCCGGCATAGAGTCGCCGGAGTGTCTCGTAATCTGAAACATGGCCATGAAACTCGACTCGGCTGGCCAGCCTGGATCCCACCACTCGCTCGCGGAGCTCGGCCGCCATCGGGCCTTCGCCGACGAACAGGAGCCGCGTGTCAGCAGGAAGAGACTCGCTCGCATAGACGAACGCTTGGAGCAGCACGTCGGGCTTCTTGGGTGTAACCAGTCGCCCGACGTAGATGAACGAGTTCGGTCGTGACAGCGGCTGGGTGGGCTGCATGTCCGCGGCTCGATAGAGCGCGTTCGGGGCCACAAAGGTCCGCGTTCTCGGGTCGGATCCTGCCAGTTCCCGAGCATCAGCCTCTGTGTAGACGATGACGCCGCCTGCGAGCCGGCGCATCAGGCGCCGTAGCGGCTCGCTTGCCGAATGCGGGCCGCTGCGGGACCACGCGTGGCCCCACAGCAGCGATGGCCGGCTCAACACACGGCGGAGCACAAGGGTCGTCCAGACGGACAAGATGCGAGGGTTGAACTCGAGGACGGCGACCTCCACGTCGAGCGCAGCGTGGACCGCGCCGGTCTGCCAGAGGAGACGCCGGGCCAACAGGAAGTGATTACGTAGGGGACGGACGCGGTGCTCGGGCCGGACCTGCGTCTTGGTGGACGAATCGAAGTACTCGGAACCAGCGTAGATCGAGAGGCGACCACCCAACCGATCGGCGAGAATGTCGAGGAAGGTCTCCCGATAGTCGCCGATGGCTGTCTGGACGAGCGCAACCGTGGGGTTAGAACTGCGGCTCAAGAGTCAATTTCTTTGAGACTTACCTGTGCCGACTCGACGTCCGTTGTTGGCTGCGCATCGCCCCCTATGGGCATCGAAGCTCGGCGGGTGGCGATCTGTCGGGGAAGCAGGCGACGATAGCCATCACGGCAGCCATTGAATGCGAGATCCGCGCTTTGGATTGAATGTAGGAGGCTAACGCCCACGAAGCGGAAGGCGATCTTCAGCAGCTTCTGACGACCCGCAAGGGTTCGGCCGCCGGGGATGCGGTAGGTCCGGCGCATGTTCTCCGCATCTCGGGCCGCGAGATCAGGCCGTGTGTAGACCTTGCGCCCCGGCTGGTGCCGATCAATGGCAAGGATTCGCGGGACCCGGGCGAACCTGACCTGCCTCCCGAGTCGGAGCCACAGTTCGCGATCCATGCTTGACTCGTAGCCCTCATCTACGAGGGCGCTGCCCGCGATCGCCCTCCGCCGCAGGAAAACCGTGGGCTGGATGATGAAGTTGAAGCTTCGCAGAAGAGCGTAGCTGAAGGGTGGCGACCACATCGCCTGCAGGATCAGTCCGTCCGCGTTGACCAGGGCCGCGTGCCCGTACACCACGTCGACGTCCGGCCGCTTCGCGAATAACCCAACGGCCCACTCCACGGCACGTCGGTCGAAGTAGGCATCGTCTGAGTTCAGCCAACCAGTGATCTCGCCGCTTGCGCGAGCGAATGCCTTGTTGATGGCATGACTCTGCCCGCGATCGGGTTCACTCTGCCAGTGGACGTGTGGCCCAGCGAGCCGGTGGAGGACCCCGACCGAGTCGTCGCTTGAGCCCCCGTCAATCACGATCTGCTCGATAGAAGGGTAGGTCTGGCGCGCGACGGAGCGGAGATTGTCTGGGAGCCACGCGGCCTGGTTGAGGGACGGAGTGAGAATCGAGACAAGCGGCCTGAAATCGTCAGCTGGCCGTTCGGGCATCGCGATCCTCGCGTGATTCGAGCGGCTCTCGAGCGGAGGCCAGTACGTAGCCCAACAGGGCGATGAGGGCCAATCCTGTGCCCTTGTCCTCGACCTGCCATCCGAACGGCGTGAGCGCGAGGATCCCGACGGTGAACCCAACGAGGGCCAGGCGCGCCGCCGTGCTGGTGGGGCGGAGTCTACCCAGGCTCCTGATCAGGGCGACGGCGGACGCGCCGAGAAAGGCGATCATCACCAGCCCCATCACGCCGAACTTGGCCAACACGAGCACCGGGGTGTCGGCCGTGAAACGCTGAATGAGGACTCCCTGCGAGTCCGTCCAGGACACCGTGACGCCAAGGCCAGCACCGAGGATGGGCGACGTTACGAAGATGTCCCAGGCGGCGCGAGTCTGCGCTATGCGTCCCTGAAGACTCGGATCACGACCGCTGAGAATGTCGCCCACGATGTCGAAGCGATCGGCGATCCCGTCACCTGGCTCAGCCGTAGTACCCCCACCAGGTGTGCCAGTCACGGAAGGCACGGAGCCGACGGGTGCGGTCGCGGAGGGTCCTGTCGGCTCCGGACTCCTGCCGTTTGAGCCCGGCGTTTGGAATTGCAGCCCTTGAGTGGAGAGAAAATAGGCGACGGCCAGAACGATCGGCAGGACGCCCGGAATGACCCCCAGTCGAGCGGCTGCGCCCCCCCTAATCCGAGCCTCGCTGACCAGGATCGCGATGGGCACGACGAGAATGGCGAACGTGCTTCTCGTTCCTGTGAGCAGCAGGAGTCCGATGGTGAGGCATCCTGCCAACGACCAGAGGTAGCGATTGCGCGGGCCACTTACAGCAAGGGCAACGGTCAGCGCGAAGAGCGCCGTCGCAAGAGTGAAGCTAGGAAGGGTCAGTCGATCGATAGGCAGGTCAGCGAGGCCCCGCCGCTGCGTCCACGTGAGCCAGAACGACACCGTCCCCAACGACGCGGCGGAAACGAAGAACGCCAGCGCCAGGCGTGGCCTCATTGACCTCGCGATGTCAAGCGCAAGCCAGGGAGCCATCACCACGAGCCCGTAGGCCGAGGCGTCGCGTAACCACTGGGTCGGCGGTGTGCCATGGACCATCGCTACGGGAAACGAGATGCCCACGATGATTCCGATGGCGATCGAAGCGATGAGGACAGGTCGAACGAGCGTGACGAGTTCGGATGACCGGCCCCGCACGGTGTATCGCACTGAGCCGACGAAGGCGATCGTGGACGCGACCAGAAAAACGATCTTTCCGATGTCGAAGGAGTCGGACGCCTGAAGGGTCACGAGCGCCCCGACGACAACGACGACAGGCCGCAAGAAGCCGACGATCGAAATCACGCCGGCGTACGCGAAGGCCGCTCTGATCAGAGACACGTGAAGCCGATCGAACCTCGTTCTACAGACGCTCCCGTCCTGCGACGGTCGCTGATTCCATGGCTTGCTGCGCGTCGGGGTCACGGACCTTGTCCGGGCCTCGCGCTCGCCAAATCAACAAGCCGGCCACGGCTAGGTTGGCGGCGTCGCGGGCGAGTGAGGCCGCGGCCGCACCGGTAGCCCCGAACCGCGGATCCAGGATGAGATGCAACGTGAGGCTCACGACTCCTGCCGCGGCGAAAGCAGTCGTCGTCTGGATCCCGCGGCCGCGACTGATGAGGTATGCAAGAAGGGTCGCTCCGATTACTGAGAGTGGCATCGACCAGACCAAGATTCGGGAGGGCGACGCCGCTGTCCCGTACATGGGACCCAACACGAGGTCAAGCACCGCAGGCATGAAGAACGTGAGAACGATGGCGGATGGGACGCTGATGAGCAGTCCGAGCAGCCACAATCGTCGCATCGTGCGCCATCGGGCGGCATCGGGGCCTGAGGCCTGCCGCGAAAGATAGGGGAGCGCGACCGCCGCGATAGCAGACGGCAAGAAGTACAGGGCATCCTGGATCCGTGATGCTGGGGCGTATGCGGCGAGCTGCGCGGCTGGCACCAAGACTGCCACGAGCAGGATGTCGAGGCGGTTGTACGCGATGCTGAGCAGTGAGTTGGCTGCATAAGGAAGCGCCGTTCGCAGGCGGACACGCCGCTCATCCCACTCGGGATCTCCGTCTCCGAGGTGATGCCGGAGCGACATCACAGCCGCTATCACCACGCACGACTCCCCCAGGACATGGGAGATCCCCACGAGCGCTACGCCCCTGGAGCCGAATCCGAGGGCGAGGGCGCAACCGAGAGTCCCGACGGTGAGCCATCGACCCGCGAAAAGCGCAAATGACGCCTCGCTGAAGTGTAGATCGGCACGAAGCGCGGCCAAGATTGGCTGCTGGGTGGACACTAGGAGCGAGGCGAGCGCGAACGGCATGATGTCGTCCACGGTCGCGCCCGTTGTCGCACCGAGCACCCACGAAGCGAGGGCGAACGCTGCCAGCCAGCCGGGGAACGATTGGAGCCGTGCACGTAGGACACGGTTCGCCAATCTTGACAACGGGGCGTGTGCGCCGGAACGCTCGACGCTCACGAGCGTCGAGACACCCGCATCCCAGGCGGCGGCACCCAGGTGCGCCGCAGCAAGCAGACCGACGTAGGTCGCGAAGCGCCCCGGAGTCAACAGTCGCGCTGCCATGACGGTCGTCGCGATGACGGCCAGCTTCGAGGTCATGTCACCCGCAGCGCTCCAGGTGAGAGCACGTGCGATCCCGATGACGCGCGCCGGCGTCGACGCTGGCTGGGCATTCATGAGCTGCGCACCGGACAGACTCTCAATCGGCGCCCGACTCGGCGATGCGGCCGGACGCAACTCCAGACTCGAGTGGTACGCGGGCGAAGACGCCGTCTGCCTGAAGCAATCGGCCAGTTGTCGGATCCGCCAGACCGGGTTCAATACCAACCAGAAGCAATCCATGCTCGGCGAGCTGACCGACGATCTCTGGCAGGAGCGGGGCGCCTTCGTAGAGAGGCGTCAGAGACAATTCGATCTGCACGGCGGCAACCTCGTCGAGCGTACGCGGACCACCCAGGATCACGGCACCCTCGTAACCCTGGACATCGGCCTTTAGAAAGATAGACGTCGCGTCGCGCCGATAGACCGGTAGAACATCGTCCAGCCGTCGCACCTCCACATCCTCAACGGCGATGTAGGTAGCCGCGGGCGCCACCCTTTCATGAAGAGGCAACATCGGCAGGATCGAACTGCTGGCGGCAGCATTGCCGGCCACATTCATCGGGAGAGTCTCGCTTCGCCCGCCGAGCGCGACGCGAACGACGGCCCACCGATCGTCCCGCTCGGACCGGCGTCGAAGTGCACGGAACGGTGCGGACAGCGGCTCGAAGGACACGATCCGTCCAACGTATCCCCATCGCCGCAGCTCGAGCGCGTACTGGCCGCGATTGGCGCCCACGTCCAGGACAAGATCGATGTTGAGCGCGCTCAGAAGTCGCATACGTCGACCGATGGAATGACGAATGCTCCGGTAGGAAATGACGTCGAGGCCCCCGACTTCGCCAGCCCGATGCAACACTGCCCGCAGGCGAGCGCGGGTCACAAGAGCGGCCTTCCTCGACGACGGCGATGCAGGCGCTGTCTCATGTCGAGCCGGCCGCTCCGGCCGCCACGTACGTCTCCAGTAGCGCGGTGAGATGCATGGAGCCTCGGTACCGGGCCTCGTACCGACGGCGGGCGTTGACACCCATCTGTGCCATCTCGTCTGGATGGTCAACGGCCCACCGCATGGACGCCGCGAGGTCGCTGGCATCGCCCGGTCGTGCGAGCATGCCGGTTATCCGATCTTCAACGATCTCGGCCAGGGACCCGATCCGGCTGGCGATGATCGGCGTGCCCGCCGCGTACGCCTCGACGACGACGAGCGGGAAGCCTTCGAACCAGATCGATGGCAGAACCACGGCAACTGCCCGCCGCAGCTCCGCCTGGACCGTTGCTCGCTCGAGGCGGCCAAGGTAGACGATCGAGCCCGGCTCCGCGTCGCGGACGCTCGGTGCCAAGGGACCGTCGCCGGCGACGCGGAGCTGGCCCGGCACCTCGGCAGCTGCGGCTAGCAACGTCGCGATCCCCTTCTCCACGGACAGCCGCCCGATGTACAGGACCCCTGAGCGCTGGCCGGTCCCCTCACCTGGGTCCGGCTCAAGAAAGTTCGGGACGACCCGGATCCGATCCGCAGGGACGCCGCCCCTTACGAGCAACTGTCGCTGGAAGGATGTCAGCGCGAGATACAGCCCGATCTTGTGCCTGAACGTTCCCAGTGCGCGATGCACGGCGATCGTTGCGCCGGCCACGGCCGACTGTGTGCGCGAGCCACGGACACACGCATGCACCACGGCGGGCAACGCGATCGGCAAGCCGACACAGTCCGTGCAGGCACGCCCATCCCGAAAGGCCACGGCGGCCGGACAGACGAGCCGGTAGTTGTGGAGCGTCTGGACGACCGGGACGCCGTTTGCCGCGGCCGCGGAGTAGATCGAAGGGGAGGCCGCCGAGAACGTGTTGTGGACGTGCATGACCTGCGGACGCATCGCCTTGATCGCGGTCCGAACGCGACGCTCCGCCGCACGCGACCAGATCGCCGAGGCGGCGAGCCGCAGGTCGCCCGCGATCGACTCCGACTCTCGCAGGTCGGCGTTGTCGAAGATCACCTGGCGGACCTCGAGCCCTGCGTCCTCCAGCAGCTGCCGCTCGGCCTCGACAACCTGGTCTTCACCGCCCGGTTGGCGGTAGCGGGTGTGGACCTGGAGGACGCGCCGGACCGATGGCCCTTTGTTCACGCGCGACGATGTCGGGGAGCGAGGCGCATGACCGCGAGCCCGAGGCCGAAGAGCGTCCAGAACCAGATCCCTCCCTGCGGACCCTCGAGGTACGGATCGAAGGACGTATCGACCATCATCGCGGCCCAGTAGACGAGGATCCATGCTCCCACCGCGACCAGCGCCTGGTCGCCGGCCCGCTTGCTGGCTCGAATGGACCGCAGGAGGCCAAGCCCGAAGGCGCCCTGGAGGAGGAGCCAGAGGACAAACCCCGGCACGCCCATCCGAGCAAGGGCTGTGAGGTGGCTGTTGTGGGGCGCGCGGAGCGAGTGGTCGGGGTTGATTTGAAAGCCGTCATCGTCGGCCAGGTTGACGCCGAACCCCTTGCCCGTCCAGAAGTACGGTCCGAAGACCGTGTAGTCGATGATCCTTCCCCACCACTCCAGACGGAACTGCTTGGTGGACTCGAGCGCCTGGTCGGGAGAGGACCCGAAGAGGCTGAGGATGTTGTCGATCACTTGCTGGAGCGTGGCCGGCCGACCCTTCGACGGGACCGACTCCGCGATGAAGTCCCCGGATCGGACGGTAACCTCGTCGATGCCGATCGTGGCAATGCCCGACGCCTCCCAGAGGAGGATCTCAGCGTAGGTCGTGTCGGCCGGGGCCATGAGGAAGCCGACGCACTCCTGCCAGATCCTCGCGCCGCCGGTCGCCAGGAGCTTCAGGGGGACGCTCGCGATGCGCCTCCCGTCAGCGTCCAACCAGTTCACGTAGAGATCGATCTTCGGCCACCCGGCGATGGCCTTGACCCACAGAGAGACGGCGATGTCCTCGCCGGCGGTAAACGGGAACCTGTCGCTGGTGATCCTGGCCTGATACGCCGTCCCGGTGTTGTCCACGGCCAGTAAGTTCGCGCCGCGGTAGGCACCGCCTGTGACGACCTGGTACGTGCCCACGCCAAAAGGAGTCCATCCCTCGATCGTTCCAGCGTTGACCTTGGCCTCGAAGCCCGGGTTGACGACGAGCGGGCCGGAGGAGCCAGGGGCGCTCGAGGACGGTGTCCTGGTCGGCGTCAGCGACACGGATGGCGAGACCACCCCATCGAGCCCCGCGGTCGGCGGGGCCGACACCAACTGCCACAGTGCGCCGGACGTGCCGAGCAGGACGAGCGCGACCGTCGCAGCGATCACCGGGAGCCAGTTGCGTGACCGCCCCGCGAGCGGCGCGAGAATCGCCAGGAGGCCGAGACCCGCCACGGCCGCCAGCAAGGCTGCGCGACCCGACGTGGCGGTGACGAATGCAACCCCCACCAACGGGAGCGTGACAAACACGCGGAGCGCGAACGGCCATACGAGGCGAGTTGAGGTCAACCCGAGGACGAGAAAGCCTATCGACCCGACGATGTGGACGGCCATGTCGCCGCTCTTGAAGAAGACCAGCGGGACGTCAGCTCCCGGGGCGGACGGATCGATTTGGCCCGCCATCGCGTTGGAGACGATCAACGAGATCGGCAGCCATATGGCGAAGGCCGGCACCACCCAGCCGTACAGCCGAAACGCGCCGGTCACGACGGCACGGTCCGCGAGGAGGTAGACGATCAACGCGAACGCCGCGTATCCCCACAGGACACCATCGCGCAGCGCATCGATGCCGTACTGGCCGAGATACGGGACGGTGCGGATCAGGCCTAGCGCCATGAAGGCGAGGAGCAGCCAGACGATCTTCGATCCGACGGCCCGTGGCCGCGTTCGAACGATCACGACAGCCGCGGCAAGCAGCCCCAGGAAAAGCACGACCTCGCCCACGTACAGCGGCGGCAGCCCGACGTGAGCGAAGCCACGGCCGAGGAACATGTAGCCGGCGAGAAGCCCGGCCAGGGCGAGAAGGAAAAGCCGCGCAAGACGTGTGTCCGCCGCCTGCGGACCAGATGACGTCGCGGCGGGAAGCTGGCTCGGCGGCGCGATCCCTGCCAAGGCCTACATCATCACCAGGCCGCCGTCCACCGCCAGCACCTGGCCGGTGATGTACGCGGCGTCGTCGGAGGCCAGGAAAGCAACGGCCTGGGCGACCTCGTCGGCCGTGCCGAAGCGGCCGAGCGGCGTGCGGGCGACGATCTCGTCCTGGAGCGCCTGCGGCAGGTCCTTCGTCAGCTCGGTGAGGACGAAACCCGGCGCGACGGCGTTGCACGTGATCCCGCGAGACGCCAGCTCGCGTGCCGTCGCCTTCGTCAGGCCGATGAGCCCCGCCTTCGCGGACGAGTAGTTTGCCTGGCCGGTCTGGCCGGCCTGGCCGGACACGGATGTGATGTTGACGATCCGCCCGACGCGCGCACGGAGCATCGGCCGGGCCACGGCCTTGATCGCGTAGAACGCACCGAACAGGTTCGTCTCGAGGACGGAGCGCCAGTCGTCGAGCGACATCCGCATGATGAGGTCGTCGCGGGTGATCCCGGCGTTGTTGACGAGGATGTCGATCTTGCCGAAGGCCTCGAGCGCGGCCTTGACGACCGAGTCGGCAGCCTCCGGGTCGGTCACGTCGGCCTGCACGGGCAGCGCCCGCCGGCCGAGGGCCTCGACCGCCGCGGCCGTGTCCTTCGCGGTGGCGGCGTTGCCGCGGTAGCTGAACGCGACGTCGGCGCCCTGCGTCGCCAGGCGCACGACGATCGCCCGGCCGATGCCTCTCGAACCGCCGGTGACGACGGCGCTCTTGCCGGAGAGATCGATCACCCCAAACCTCCATTCACGCGGGGAGGCGGAGGCCGGCGGCCTCCAGGTCCCGATCGAAGGCGAACGCCGATTCGATCTCGTTGTCGCGGGCGAACAGGATCGTGACATGGTCGACGTAGCTCTGACCGCCTCGCGCGGAGCGGTACGCCGCGAGCCCTCGGTCGTGCAGGTTGCGGTCGACCGCCACGACTCGGAGGCGGGGCAGGATGAGCTCGGCGAGCGCGTCGATGCCGCCCCAACCGAGTCTCCGCCGAACCAGCGCCAGCGTCTCGACGATCACGTACGTGTGAGCGACGAAGTCCTCGTCGCTGGACGGCAGCCAGTAGGCACGCGCCGACGCATGGCTGCCGTCGTTCTCGTCGAGGAGCGCGTAGAGGCCGCTCGTGTCGACGACGACGCTCATCGCTTCTCGAGGTCCGCCAGAAAGGCCTCCGCCAGGTACTCGTCGTGACGCTCGGAGACGTCGTGGCGGCCGCTTCGGAATCGGCCGACGGCAGCCAGCGAACGTCGATGCGCCGCGCGTCGCTGCTCGAGCTCGTCCGGGAAGACTCGATCGACCGCCTCCCGCACGAGGGAGGCGACGCTCGTCCTGCGCCGTCGTGCTTCCCGACGGAGAAGCTCGTGCTGCTCTTCGCGCAGGCTGATCGGCATCCGCTTCATGCCACTGATGATATCACCTGGGCAAGTATCGATATCGTGGGAGATGTCAGCCGCGGGCGAGGCTACGGTGGACGGGCTCGGGCTCGCCCGGCACGACGTCGTCGAGCGGGACGTCGACGCCGCCGGGGCGGGCCATCAGCTCGGCCAGCGCGGGCGGGATCGGATCGACCGAGTCCCAGTCGACCGGCAGACGGACCGTGATGTCCTCCGGACCCACCTCCGCGTCGGCCTTCCGGCCGCGCGCCGGATCGGCGGTCCACTCGATCGTCACCGCGCCGGACGTGAAGCCGGCGCCGAAGGCGACCATGCAGACGTGGTCGCCGACCTCGACGTGGCCCTCGTTCACGGCTTCGGCGAGGGCGATCGGCACCGACGCAGCCGATGTGTTCCCGTAGCGGTCGAGGTTGACGTACATCTTCGACATCGGCAGGTCGAGGCCCTTCGCGACCGCCTCGATGATCCGGATGTTCGCCTGGTGCGGGATGAACAGGTCGATGTCGCCTGGCTGGAGACCCGAGCGGCGGATCGACTCCAGGGCCGTGGAGGCCAGCGTCCGCGTCGCGAAGCGGTACGTCTCCTTGCCCTCCATCCGGATGAAGTGCTCGCCGCGGGCGATGGTCTCGGCGGACGGCGGGCTCTTCGCCCCGCCGGCCGGCAGCCAGATCATGTACGCGCCCTGCGGCTCCGTGGTGAGCTCGATGCCGAGGCTGCCGCCGGGCTGGTCGGAGGCCGACAGGACGACGGCCCCGGCGCCGTCGCCGAACAGGATGCAGGTGCCCCGGTCGGTGTAGTCGAGGAAACGAGTCAGCAGCTCGGCGCCGATGACGAGGACGTGCTTCGCGAGGCCGCTCGTGACCCACGCCTGCGCGGTCGCGAAGGCGTAGACGAAGCCGGAGCAGGCGGCTGACACGTCCATGGCCGCGGCCCGCGTGTTGCCGATCGCTTCCTTGACGAGCGCCGCGGTCGACGGCATCCAGTAGTCGGGCGTGAGTGTCGCGAGCAGGATCAGGTCGATCTCGTCCGGCTCGAGACCAGCGGTGCGGATGGCACGCAGGCCGGCGACGGCTGCCATCGACGCGGTCGTCTCGTCGGCCGCCGCCACGCGCCGCTCGCGGATCCCGGTGCGACTCACGATCCACTCATCGTTCGTGTCGACCAGCCGCTCGAGATCCTTGTTCGACAGGATCTGCGCCGGAACGTAGCGGCCCCAGCCGGTGACGTGGGCGCTGCGCGCGGGCGGGTTCACAGGGGCTCCACCTCGATCAACGGCTGCTTGGCCCTGACGAGCTTGCCGGGCTCGGCGATGACCCGCACGACGCGGCCGGCAAGGTCGCTCTTGATCTCGTTGAACAGCTTCATCGCCTCGATCAGGCCGATGACCTGGCCGACCGCGACGTCGCCACCGGCCTCGACATACGGCGTCGAGCCGGGCGACGGCGAGCCGTACCAGATGCCGGACAGCGGCGCCTTGACCGACAGTCGACCGGGCGCGGGCGCGGTCGAGGCGCCGGCGGCGCCACCACCGTCAGGCGCGGCCGGAGCCGGCCCGGAGGCGGCCGGGACCACGACGGGCGCAATCGCCTCCGGCTTCCGGAGCGTCAGGCCCGTGCCACCGATCTCGATCTCGAGCTCGGTCAACTCGCTTCGCTCGAGCAGGGTAGCGAAGCGGTCGATCAGGCCGAGAAGCGCGTTGTCGCCGGCGTCCGAGAGCTTCAGAGCGGCGACCGGATCCAGCGACTCCTGCGTCATGGCGATCGGCGTCATGCGTCCCAGCGCCGGAAGACGAGCGCGGCGTTCTGGCCGCCGAAGCCGAACGAGTTGTTGAGCGCGATCCGGACGTCGCGCCGGGTCGCCACGTTGGGCGTCAGGTCGAGGCCGTCGGCCGCCTCGTCGAGCGACTCGAGATTGATCGTCGGCGGGATCGTGCCCGTTCGGAGCGTCATGACGACGGCGATCGATTCGATCGCCCCGGCCGCGCCCAGCGTGTGGCCGATCATCGACTTGTTGGCCGTCACCGCGACGCCCGGGGCATGCTCGCCGAGGAGCGTCTGGATCGCCTGCAGCTCGGCCCGATCGCCCTCCGGCGTCGATGTCGCATGGGCGTTCACGTGCTCGATCTCGTTCGGAGCAAGACCCGCTTTCTCGATCGCGCGGCGAGCCGCGCGAACGGCGCCGATCCCGCCCGGCGCGGGCAATGTGATGTGCGACGCGTCGGCAGTCGCGCCGTAGCCGACGAGCTCGGCCAGCGGCTCGGCGCCGCGCGCCTCGGCGTGCGACAGCTCCTCGAGGACGAGCACTCCGGCGCCCTCGCCGATGACGAAGCCGTCCCGATCGGCATCGAACGGGCGCGAGGCGCGCTCGGGCTGGTCATTGCGGGCCGTCGAGAGCGCCTTCATGGAGCAGAAGCCGCCGACGAGCGCTTCGTGCATGGCCGCCTCCGTGCCGCCGGCGAGCATGATGTCGGCGTCGTCGCGGCGGATCGTCTCGAACGCCTCGCCCAGGGCATGGGCGCCGGTCGCGCACGCCGACACGGTCGTGAAGTTCGGGCCAAGCGGCCCGAACGAGATCGCGACCTGCCCGGCGCCGACGTTCGCGATGCCCATCGGCACGAAGAACGGGCTGATCCGGTCCGGGCCGCGCTCGGCGAACGTGACGACGTTGTCGAAGAGCGTGGTCACGCCACCCAGGCCCGTGCCGAGAATCACG